>ERZ778027.833-NODE-833-length-62329-cov-11.109291_pt1 | contig 62329 bp, 51 predicted proteins | sample MGYA00375757_ERZ778027 | MGnify/ENA primary metagenome ERZ778027 (study PRJEB29350, sample SAMN05389817) | bioreactor metagenome | isolation source: Ammonium sulfate bioreactor | place: South Africa: University of Cape Town | collected 2014-02-18 ...
TTGTTGTTGTTGTTGTTGTTATTGTTTTTGTTATCCTTTTCGGCTGATTTAGAATCACCGTCGTTCGATTTTTGTCCACCCTGTTTTGCTTCGTCGCCAGGCATTTTTAACGAGTAATGTTCTTTTTTTTCGATTATACTTGTGATTTGTGTGTAAGAAAGGTAAGTAAGTATACTATATATAAGTACGTATATTTATCGAATCACGTTGTGTGTAGAAAAAGAGAAGAGAGAACAAAAATTAAGGCGTAGAGAAAAACGAGACAGAACGACTTTATATCAAGGGTAGTATGTATAGTGAATCATCTTTGATTTAGCAGAGAAAAGAGGACATCGCAAGGCAACTCAAACGAGTAATGGCGGTTTAAGAATTAAACGCGCAAAAAAAATAACAAAAAGATAAAACGATACTTGACTTACCGTTGAAATTATAATGTCAGGATTATTTGTGCGTAATACTTGCAGTGGCACGATTTTTTTAATAATATTCGTACTTGTATCATCGTTGTTGTTATTATTCGTAAAAGATAAAATTTTCAATTGTTCAAGTTCGTACGATTGTTCTGCAAGACGTTGATCGCGATTTAACAATTGTCTTTGCAAATAACAGACGAGATCTTTTTGATCCTGTTTGCAAAACGTATTCAATTCATATTCATATTGCAGACGAAGTTTGGTAATTTTAGCTGATTTGTCAAGATCTGATTTGCATTTTACCTAAAGCAAATAATACACATCACAACATTAAAATAAATAAGACAAGGTTAAGTTCTATTCGTTTTCAATGTTTCATATCTGTATTTATTTACTAAATGCAAACAAACAACAAATCGCAGGTAGAGACAATGCTCGTATCTCATCTAATCGATTCAATCAATCAAATTCGTGTTTTTTTCTAAACCTTGATGTTGGTTATTTTCTATTCATAGAAACATTAGAAAGAACAGTAGGTAATGAAAGTAAAATAAAATATAATCGACCGAAAGAATTTTTGTTTGCTCGGAAGAAACAATTGAAAACAATAACAAAACTAAACTAAAACGTCGATGTTTTCTTAAACTTACTTTGTACAAAGTCGATAACTGACTTTTAGCTTGTTTAACGACTGTCAGTTCACGTTTAAGTTTATCAACTAAATTTATCAACGATAACGTTGATTCATCTTGTGGAAGGCCATTGATATCGTCGAGCATATGATTAGCACCATTGTTACTCTTATAGGACGAACTTAACGACGACGGATCTGTCTCACACATCGAACCCGATGATGATGTTGTCGATGGAGTATATAATTGAACTGTTTGTGATTGATTTTGATGATTAAAAATTGTCTTCGTTAGACTTGTTGTTTTGATCATTTTCGTGCAAGTAATTTCGTATAATTATAATGATGTCCTGCAGCACATGTTGTGCATTGACTATAAAATTATGAAGGAAAGAAAAACGAAAGAAAATAAAAAGAAAACTGAGAGAGAGAGAGGAGGAGAACATCGTTTGTCTGTAAATTCATTCGTGTATGCATTTTTTTTTCTTGATTGAATGAAAAAATAACAGAAGAAAAGAAACGGTATAGAAATACGACAAGCAAAGAAATCGATCGGTCTGATGTTGCAATGGAATAGTATAAGAAAAAGAAATGAAATAATACATCGAAGAAAAATATGCAGGATTCACCTGTTCCAAAAAATGGACGATGATTACTCATGACCGTTAGTTTTATATATCATTTAGAATCAAAGGTAATGCAAATAGAGAACGACGAACAGACTGCGAGAGAGAGAGAGAGAGAGAGAGAGAGGGACAGACAGAACAAAAAAAAATAACATTCGTTGTTAAAATATAGTAGAAGAAGAAAAAAGTTAATGTTGGACAGGTGATACAAACATATCTACGGATTCGTACAAATTATTGGCAGATGAAACCCTAGTGGACTATAATAAGGAAACGATTAGAGAACAAATATTAATAGAATACTACTGATTGAAGTTGATTCGTATGATAAAAAAGAAGGTCATTATTTTGCATTGTCTCATTAATGAGAACAAAAAAGAATCAACTATGGGAAGAGTATTATAAGATATGCGTCGAAATAATTTCATCGACTGTAAGTGATACTAAATCGTATTTCTTCTCTTTTCGTACCTCAATCACAAATCAGCAGCTTAAATTCGATATTCTTGACAAGTAGTGATGATGGTCATTTGTCAAGTTTAACAAATAAAAGAACGAGAAAAAAAAACGAAATGATTAACAAAAGAAGGACAAATATGCATATGTGCATAACGAATTTCAAGTACTTTGATATGAATGAAATGATGAGCATATCGGTGTGCCGTAACACGCACTTGAAGTGGAGAAGAAAAGATTTAGAATTCTAATGAAACCAGTGAAATGAATTATTACGTCATAATAAACATCTTCTTCTTTTATGTCCAAAGAATTGTCAATCCGATTATCAGCTCTTTCCACTTCAGTTGAACTGTATTAATTTAGTTTTTGTATAGTCGATCGTGTCAACAGTGATTGAATTTTTGTGCTACTAATAAAATCGCTTATTGTCGGTCAAGTTCGAAACAATCCTTTTCTTCTCTCGTTTTTTATTCATTTTTAATCTCGTGCAAAAAACAGAAACAAGTAGATTTATGTCGAATACAGCTGTCAACAAGAATATTGTAAGAAATTTCAATTGCAAGACAAAGTATAATTATCATTCGAGACAGAACAATATATTGCCATTTGAATTCGATGGAAGAGAAGAAAAAAAATCATCAGACATTACACCTGATTACGTTTTCGAGAGTTTTGCTTTTTCATTCACTTGATCGGTCGGTCGGTCGGTCGATCAAATTCTGTAATATTCAATTTGCACATTTACGAACTAATCAAAAAACGAACAAATAACCTCAATTCAATGAACATCCGGAGACAGCAAAAAAATGTTGTCGCTACTAGCGTCTCGTAAAACCTTATTCGTCAATCATTGACTCAAGCAATGGCCTAATCATCATGCATGTGCCATTTTTTTGAAGAAGACAGACAACAAATTATGAAATCATGACTGACGGAACCGTTAATAAACATGTGGTCTCATCGACTGATAATGAATCGTCATCGACTCGTTCATCGAATGTTTTGACACGAACAACAATTCGTGAAGCAAACAATCATTTACAAATGCTATTTAATCGTAATCAAGATTTAGAACAACTTGTTCATGAACAACAAACCAGTTTACAACAAAAAGATAATGAATTGAAAAAACTAATTCAATCACATCAAGTACTGGAACGGCATTGTCAACAATTACAAGCTTTACTCGATGATCGAACGCGACGTTTGAATGTCTACGAACGAAAAGAAGTTCTTTTTCGAGAAACACTTGAATTAAAACCTGCTATTGAATCGCTACTTGATGTTTTGAATACGTTCGAAAAAGTCGATAATACTTCATCATCCGTATCAATCAATGCCAAACCACTTCAATTCATACCATCAAATAATCAAAAAGAGAAAAATGAAACCAATGCAGTTTAAAATAATACATTTATCAACAAGAAATTCACGGTCTGCTTTTTTCTTCTCTTCTCTTCCGTCGTCAGATTCTCATTCCATGTTTAATCCGATGTGTGTCTTCTGTTTTTTGTTTGTGAAACATAGCACAATAATAAAAATAATTCAATTTTATCTCTTTACGACATGATTTATTCACACTCAAGTTAATTATCTATCTATCTATCGTTTATGATTGAGAATTCAAAAGAAAATAGATTCGATTCGTTTTCTTTTTTTAATCAGTTTCATCATTCTGACTGAACATATAACAAAAAAAAAGAAGAAGAGAAAAAGGAAAAATGTATACAATAAAAAAAGAAAGAAGGCTGAACATGAGTACATGAGTTTCTAGAGATTGTTATGAAATTCAAAAATGAACGAACAAAGGCAATGATTATCTATTACGTTGGATTTCTGTTTCAAAAGAAGAATAAATACATTAAACACTGTTCACACATTTCGTTGTTCGACAGAGAAAAGGATTTTATTTAAAAAAGAATGAGAGAGAGAGGAAGAGAGAAAAAAAAGAAACAATCAATGTACACATTTATTTATGTATTATATTTAGTTATTGTGTTTGTGCGACTCTTTGAGTTAAAAGGACAACAAATGAAATTGAATTTGAGATCGAATACTGAAGACGATGTTGAGAAGAATTTTTAATAAGAATAAGAATATAAAAAAAAAACAAAGAAACAAACAAACAACAAGAAAGACTTTCATATATATGTGGGATTTTCTTGTCCAGTTAGTAAACGATACATTTGTGTTGGCATTGTTTTCATTCGAAGCTAAAAGAAAAGAAAAACATTTTGATTCGAATAATATCAACGAAAATCATAGATAACTTACTTCACCAACTGAATTTGATAACATGCTAACAATTCGTTCGTGTTGAGTTGCAACAACACTATGTCCGTTAATTTCAATAATTCGATGGCCAACACGTACACCACCTCGTTCAGCAATTCCGCCACGAAGTAGACTACAGATCTAATTCAAATAAAAGAAATTATTAATCATAATCAACTTCTATCGACTTACAATGCCATTTTGTACACTGAAACCAAGCTGAAATGAATGAAAAAAAGAGCAGAATGAACATTTGTTTCTTAAAAGAAGTTTATCTACTTGATATTTCGTATCTGGCCTTCGTATTAATACTTCAACAACAGGCGGACAAGGAACAACAACTAATCGTACAGTTGTCAGATGTTTAACATTCTATGTAAACAAAAATATTCTCGTTTGGATTTTGATCGTTAATAATAGATAATAGAATACTTTAATTTGTGTTTGACAAGATGATAACGGCAGTCCCACTAAACTAATTCCGTTAACTGATATTATCTGATCACCGATATTCAAATGACCACATCTGAGAAATAAAAATCATTTTTTTTATTAGTAAGAATAATGTTTTTCTTTAAAAAATAAACTAACCTTGATGCTGGTCCAGTTGGCATCATATTCGCAATAACAACAGTTGGAAGCATCGAACCCCAACCGCTCTCAACAATAACAATCCCTAGTGGTTCGTTCTTAGCTTTAGGAATGATAACCTAGCGGAGAGAAAATGAGATTTTTTACTCTCGAAGAGAGAACTTCATCTTACTTCTCTTTGACATTCTTTTTTCGAAAATCGATCTAATTCTTCACTGCCTATTTCTTGTTGATTGAGTACTTCTTGATAATCAATATCACGTGTAAAACTTGGATCATCAATACCGTTGGCTTTTAAAAATTCGACATATGCCACTTGAAATGCTTGACCTATCGAATGAGCAATTGATTGAGCCTGATGATAAAAACAAGAAATAATATTAACCAAAAAAATGGCATATTTATTCAAATTTACTTCGTCAGATTCGAAAACATGACAAATCATTTTTTGATTTATTGACACAACTCGACGTGTTGTTGTTGTTGTGGTTGTTGGATCTTGAGAATCATCATTTCCATTCGTATGATCATCTGCATGTTGTAAATAACGTCGTTTAGCCATTAACACAACAAGATCACCGATATCCGCTGAAGAACAAATAAATTCAAATAGAAAAAGTTTCGTTTAAACTAAACTAACCAATATAAGATATTGATCGTAACGAATGATCCATAAGAATATCTTGTAGATCCGTATTTAAAACCATAATTTTCTCAGTTGATATGAATAGATCGACTTCAACCGATGGTTGACTTTCACCTTGTGGAGCTTTAATACGTCCGACAGCTTCTTGTGCTTGCATCATTCGTGAAGCTTTTGTTGGATTGCCTTCGACGAGTAATTGAGTCGACCCAAGATATCGGCAACGAAAGAGAACGCCTTCGATAAGTACTGACGAGTTTTCTGGATCAACAATAACACGAGTAAGAGCTAAAGCAAAAAAAAACAAAAAATAAATAATTAAGAATGATTGGAAATATTTGAAATGAGGGAATGACATGCGATAACAAGAACGAACACAATGACAACACATGTTAGGAGCGGTTTTTTTGTTTAGTGATTACTTACAAAAGAGAAAGAAAATGAAATTAGTTTGGGTTAAAATTGAAAGTGAAAAAAAAATGTGAAAATTTTTAGTTTATTTCGAAGTAAGATAGTAAAAGGATAATTACCTTCTTGACTTTTCGGTTTGTTTGTTGGTTTTGAAATAGCCTAAGGAAAGAAAAAAAAATGTCGTTCAATATTTATTCTTTCATCTTTGAAACACGTACAGCATCACGGATAGCTTGATTTTTGGCATTAATACGATGTTCTACACCGAGTAGTTTATCAGTTTCTTCATCGGTATCGTAATCTAAACAGAAAAACACATGTTAATTCAAGATTTGTTGAAAATTTCGATAAAGAAAATCGATCATGCTGAAATTCTGACCACAAAACGTAAGCGAAAAAAAAATAATAGAAATCAATACGAAATGGGAAAGGAAATTGAACATGCGAAACAAACCCTTTTTCTTAATTGGCTTGGGATTAACAGTTCCTTCATCTAAAGTTCGTTTGTTGATTAGTACTTTTGATTTTATCAGTTATTATATTTGTATGGCAGTTAACTGTACATGAAAATTCGTATTTACCTGCAGGAGCTGCTGATGTTTCTTCGGGAACGTTATTTGTTGGTTGAGTATGTTGAGGTTCATTTGATTGAATCAGAGGAGTTGAACGAGTGGATTTCACAGGTTGAACGAAAGATGATGGTGGAGGTGGACGAATATAGAATGACTGCTGTTGAGAAGGTGATTCTGAACCATTGGTTGTCGCTGTTGGTGTTGATTTAGCAAATTGTCGTTTATGAGAAGATGTAACTAATGATGAATGATTTGAATCATAGAGAAAATCACTTTGAGTTGATTGATGTCGACCATTTGCTTTGGATTTCGACGGTGAGATTTGTTCGTCATCACTTCGATTTTCTGAATCGGATAGTCCATCTTCAAGTACTGGCATACTTGCAGTTGTATTCGATTTTTGACTTTCATGCGAAACAACACTATCAGCATCATTTGCACCAGTACCATCTGATGATACTTCAGGAGATAATTTAGTAATATTATCATTAACACTATTATTAGTATTAGTAGTATTTATATTAGTATTATTGCTTTGATGTTGAGATAGAGGTTTCTTTTTTCGATATCCATTGGACATTGAATCTGAAGATTTGATTGATTCACCGCTACCACCAGGAGAATGTTCACTATGTTCTGTTGTTGGAGTTGTTAATGTTGATGAGAGATTATCTAAATAAATGAGTAAATACATAAATCAATAAGAATGTTCTCAAAAGAACTAGCAGATTTAATATATAAACGTGTGAAACATCAAACAAACACAAATAAACAACATCGAGAACGATATGTATTTCATTCTCACCAGTATCTCCATTTGATCTCGGTGTTCGTGCTGATGGTGAATTGTCATATAGAGTTACATATGGAAGTGAATTTATTTGATTAAGATAAAGATGAGATAACATCATTTGTTGTTGTTCATTTAGATTTGTTAGACGTGCATTTAGACGATTCGACATCGTATTATTATAGATATCAGTTAACGATTGAGACTCTCTAAACGAAGGCGAACTATTGGGCGTACCTGACATAGTCGATTGTTCTTGTAAAAGACGAGCTTGTTGTTGTTGTTGAGTATAAAATGCAGATAATCCTTGTGGACCGTAATGTTGTTCGATAAATAATGGATCATATGATGGATAGAATGGTGGTAAACCATTAGTTGGTGTTGTCGTAGATCCTAATGGTGGTGGAGGATAAGGTAAATAAAGTCCATGATGTGGATGAGCAAATGGATACACAGCAGGCGGCCACGGTTGTGGGCCGTAAGATGAATTGAATGGGCTAGTTAAGTCAGCAGTTGCTGATGAAGTAAGTACAGAAGGATGATGAGATGGAGGAAGATGAGAAGGAGGAACAACAGTAGCAGCAGCAGGTTGATGATGGTTCATCGACCGATGATAGTGATGTCCATTTCTAACTGTTTGTTGCTGATCTTCATTAGCTGAATCTGCATTAATAGAATCAGGCGTCATTTCACGTGATGACGATGACGTATATTTGCTATTTGTATTTGAAGTAATCGGCGTTGTTTCACGTGAATGATGACCATTCTTAATACTATCCAGAGATGTTGTACTGTCGAATAATTGAAGATCATTTTGTGTTAATTGAGACGGTTTAGTAGTTGTACGACGGACTTGTGTAACGATAGTTTCGATATTTTTCTCTAATGCAGCATCAATACGTTTCTTGCCCACGGGATTCATGTTTGGCGACGATGATGATGATGACGACGACGGTTGTTGCTGTTCTTTGAAAGATGATGTCATTGCTATCGGTTTAGCCAAACCGGGACCATTGACAGGAGATGCACGATCAGATACTTGCTGATTTTCACCTGAAATTAAAAGATCAAAAGAAAATGATAGATAGATAGATAGACACGTAGATAGATATTATTGATTAGATTTCTAATCGAGTTTCTAGTTTGCATCATTTGTCCTCTTCCTTTCTTTCTCCTTCTCTCTCTCTCTCCTGTGAGAATAACAAGAACATTAATAAAGATATTTATATTTAGACAAACTGGAAAACTATCATTTGTTCGAGCCTAACTAATGTTGTGGAAGAACCGGAAAATTCAAGTAATTATATAAGCGAGATGAGAAAAAGAAATGTTTAATAACGATTTATTCAGTAAACATTTCCGTATTTTCTTACGTAGAGTATGATGATTGAGCGGTGATGCTTGATCATCCGTTTTCGTAGTCATTGTCGTTGCTGCTGTTGTTGTTATTGTCGTTGTCGCCGATAACGGTCCATTATCGTCTGGGCTCGTAGTGATTACAGATGATGATTGTAGAGCATTTTCATCGACCTATGCAATAATAAAGCACATGAAAAAACAGGTGTTTATCCAGAAGCAAGACATTTTTTTTCTTTGAGAAATTCTTTCATCTTTTTCTCTACTCGTGATTAGCATTACGAAACACGTTCTAACCTTGAATTAGTAATGGTATAAATGACATTATGCTCTGTTGTCGAACAACTTAAGTATCAACTGCCAGCACACTATTTATATGTCTATCATATTTTCTTTCTTAAAAAGTAAAGTAATGTCTGGACAGAAGAAGAAGAAAAAAAACGCAAACAAAAGCAATTATAAGAATTATACAGACAGAAGTCGCATATTTTAGTCATAACAATAGATCGATAGAATGGTGAAGAGAAAGAACACTCGTGAATCGACGAGTCGACAACGATCAACACATGCAATTAGAAGGATGAGTTGACTCTACACTTGTTGTGTTTTCTCTTTTATAAAAAAAAAAAGAAAAGCAGACACAATTGATCCATACTTTCAATTACACATATACATCAAATTTTTTTCTCTCTCCTCAGCTCATAATAATCATGCAAGTGCAAGTTTTTCTCGTCTTCTCAAGGGAAACTTTTGCAATGTTGAGAAATCTAACGAACACAAAGAAAAAACAACTCACGTGACGCTGACAATGTCGATGATGATGATGATGGTGATGATGTTTTCGACGAGGTTTCGCCCCCGTTGTACTAGTTGATGACAATGAAGGCATTCGCGTTATTCGAATCGATTCATACGACGCGTTAGTATATTGCAAGTAGTAGTAGTATTATCGATGTAGTAGAAAAAAAATGTATGGAAAGTAATATTAGACTGCTGTCTCAATGCCAAAACATATAGTTCGTTTGCTCTATCAATCTCATTTCTCATTTATGCCTATCTCTTCTTTTTCTTGGTGGCTGGTTCGCTGACTGTTCTTCGTCTTTTCTCTCTATCTTCTTTTCTTCGCGAACTTCAGCGTCGAGGCTATCCTCCCCATCTGTCAATATGAAGGATGGCCAAAAACGAGAGAGAAAAGAAAAGGAAAAAAATTCTTCGAGAGACACACATATCGAAAGCGATGGAAATTTGAACGCGAGGATGAAATGCAAGTGCCAGAGAAAGAGACAAAGACAACGTCAAATAAGCGATGGATCAATCAGACGATGAATTCTTTTCGCCAATATATATGCTAAAAAATGTCTTGGTCCTGGTCCGCGTCATCAACAGCATGATCATCATCAACATCGAAGACAACGCAATGGCGGCGTCAAAAAAAAGAGAAAAAAAAAGACAACGAAAGAGAGAAAATGAATGACACGCGATTAACATAGAAGACCAGCAATATTTTGAACAATTCTTATATTCAATGAGAAAACACAGCAGACAACGGAAGTGGAATATTTCATTCTATCTCTCCCGGTTTTTTCTTCTTTCCTATTATTATTCATCAATGAGAAACGCATTCTTCGATTTTTTTTATCAGAATGCCAATAGCAAGGACAATAGATGCATTAAAAGAACTGGACAGAAGGGAAGCAATGAGCATAGAATATATCAGAGGAGATAGATAGACAGATGGGTAGACATACGCCTTCGCCTATATACATATTTATTCATCGACTCGAAACTAATTGATGAACAGGAGCAATAACAAAAATAAAAAGGACAAATGCGAGTTCAAGATCTTTTTCTCTTATTAAATTAATAAGAATTTATCGAAAACAAGAGAATATATCATGCCAACTCGTCTATTGATCAACAGAAGGAGGAAAAGATCAACGAGAAAAGCTCTTACAAGTGTCTTCTTTTTGTTTTCATTTATATCAATATTTATTTTTGATATTGAACTTTCAAGTTGATCAATATTTTCATCTTCATCATTCATTGATTCGGGAATTGGCGTTTTAGATGACTCATGTGTATCTAATAAAAGAAATTCTTTTCATATTTAATATTTTTCTTTTATTTTTCATACCCTGTTCGAGATTATCATCATCTTCATAATTCCCATTAGCAGAATATTCTAGACTAACTTCAGTATTTTTAACAAGTTCCTCATCATCATCGTCATTATTATTATTTATTTGATAATTTTGATCGTCCATTGTGTTGATTATTTATTCGCTCGTAACCATTTATTCACACTGATGAAACTAGAATCAAAAAATGACTGAGAACATTTCTTTTTAACATCGTTTCGTGGGATGATGTAAAACAAAAGTGAAGAAAAGCAAAAAAAACGGGAAGAGAATAGTGAAGTTGATTTTGATTGTTTTCGACATTCTATCTTATCTTGCTCATTGTCAGCCGTACGAGAAATTGATCGAATTAACTTTTCAACTATTACTTATTGCAATCAAGAAACGAACACAGATTTAAAATTACGAGATGTCAAGAAAAGGAAACGTTTTTACTGGGAAATAAAATGAGGAGCAACAGACACGTGTATGTGTGCCATTTAAAACATAACTTGTATCACTGATTAAGAGCATAGAAAGGTAAAAAAGAGAAGAAGAAGAAGAAAAAAAGAAGAAGAGAAATGCCAAGTAAAAAAACAAAGAATCTAGTTGGAGAAAAAGTATTAAGAACCATTATTTTACATTATCATGCGTTTATCTTACAGGTTTTCTCTTCTTCTTTTCTGTTTCGTCGGTCTGAGTTTTTTTCTTCTTCTGTTTGTCTTTCGAAGAGTGATGGCATTCGCATCGATTTGCATTTTTGCACAAACTAGAACTATTCATTTATGCGTATGTATGTATGCATGTAGGCAGACGGGCATGATCCATTTTTTATTATCGCCTGTTTTTATCTGAGAAAGAAAAACGTATCGAAATGAATGAAGCTAATCTCACCAAGTGTCTCAATCATAGTTTTAACTTCGTCTAGATAAAAAGAATGAGTGAATGAAAAAAAAAGAGAGAAATGAGATAGACATAAACGGCACGAAACGGAAAAAAAGAATTATAGACTAAACATGTATGTTGCGTGTTCAATGACCAACAGATAGTAATTTTATTCTGACTGGCTTCTATCATAAACTGAATCTTCAACATAGTGAGAAAGAAGAAAAAAGAAAATTTGCAGGCCAGTGCGAAAGACTCAATGAATAAGTCTCGTGTGTTACACAAGAACAGCAAAAATATAATACCCCCACGTACATAGGTATATATCCATACACACATCAGTAAATGGGTGGTACGAAGAACGAGATGAAATAAAAATGTCTATCTTAGTGACTTAATGAAGAAAATCTATTTGAATAGAGAGACGAGAGAGAAAAAGAGAGGGAGAGGAGCTAGACAAAGAAACGTTGTTACCTTTTTATTCCAATCAATTCAAGTAAGAGAGAAAGAAAGAACACCTTCATATTAATGGGTCAGGGAAAGAAGTAAAGTAAAAGACGAGATGAAAATGTGAGGAGTAGAAGAAGGAGACGACGACGACGGCGACTATGGCGAAGAAGAAGAAGAGTGGTTCACTATTGCAATTAGACATGTACTTGATAGGCACTATTTAGAATATCTGGCTTCATCAAGTCTATTTGACTTCGAGATACCACTGATGGAATAATATATTTAGAGATCTCCTAGCAAACACTCGTCGTCAAACAAGAGAAAAGAAAAGAAAAGAAAGACGATCTAATCTAGTGAATATTGAGTTGTTGTTTTTTAGTTAGTTACGAGTTTAAACAAAGGAATAATCGACATGTACAAGGCTAATGGAGAGCAGAAAGATGCACATTATCATCATTTAGATGAGACAAGAGAAGAAGAAAAAAAAACGAATGCTAAAGAAGAAAGAAAATGAGATGAAGAACAAGAGTAGCAACCAGTAGAAGTGAGAGAAACGTCCTCGTTTTGCTTTTCTTCTTTTTTTTGTTGGTGTCTGCTTGAGAAGACACAAATAACAACAACAACAAAAAAAAATGCGGATAAGATTTTTCGATTACTACTAGACAAATGAGCAGAATAAATAGTAGATAGAAATTACATTCGTAATAAGACACACCACTGAATAATATTTAAAATACTAATTCTTGTTATTTCCATTCTAATGAAAACTGAGATTCTTCATCAAATATCTTGGATCGAATCAACAATCCAAACACGAATGTTAACAGGTGATTTTTTTAAATAGAACATCGAAATGGGAACTACGTACGTAGTAAATGTTAGACGATAATAGCGTGAATTACTCATATCAGTAAAGATTACGTGACTCAATTTGATGTTGTTGGCCTCGGACAGGGAATAACTGCGCAAATATAGTTCTCTTGATATTTCCAAAGCGATACTTAAAATGTCTAGTGACCCATTAAATAGATCACTCATTTGTTTAAGAAAAAGACAGGATATACGAATGATGTCATGAGTTAATGAGAAAAGAATTTCGAATTAAAGATTTCTTGTTGATTGCAGAAAGTACGAAGAATCAAAAGTATTACATGAAAAGCTTTTCTCTCACGAGACGAGACGAGACAATACCTAAATATAAATGCAGTCTGGTTGAGAATAACATTGATATCTTGATCAAATAGAAATTAATCTACAAGAAACAAACGAGAGATATTTTTCGGTGCTCAATAGCTGCAATAATCAAGATAAATGAACGATATTTCGTTTAGTTTACCAACGATCTAAATCAAAGACAATTATCAGTCAACGAGTCAAAACAATAGATATGAAGAGAAAGTATCTAGAATTCTAAATTTAAACTTTTTTAACAAAATGAAAATGACATCTACTCAAGAGACATGAGACAGGTCAGTCTGATCGTTTGAAAAATGTTCAATAAATGAGATTTTATCATCTAAAGAACGACGAAGACGTTGATATGAATAATATTAAACAATATATGGACAAATTTACGAGTGAGAGAGAGAAGAAGAAAAATCTTAATCAATTCAAAGGCAATTGTACATTGTCAGTGTACGGGTCAGCGAGCCCGGTTGTTATACTAAATCAATCAGTTATATCAACAATCATCCTATGTGCATATGCATATACACGCACGTACATACATACATACATACATATAGAAGAGGCTATTAAATATTCTTTTTTAATACGTGTGTTATGAACCAATGACAAGTAAGAAATATCGAAAGATGGCATACGATCTAAAACGAATTGTAGAATTATGTATCTCTCTTTTTCTCAAATAACATAGATACAGATAGTCATTGTTGACAATTTTAAACGTTTGTCTTTTTGACAAAAAACAATATTAATTTCCCTTTTTTGTGACAGAAGATTTATCTCAATGATTAATCGCCATCTTTTATACTCGAGATAGTAACTGTCAACGAGAAAATCGTTTTGGCCTTTTATCAAACAATCGATATTAATTCAATGTTAGATCAGATGATAATTCGAACAATGAATATGAAGAGGGTGTGTGCGTATGGTTTATATTCAAAAAAAAATTCATCTAAAATATATATTCTATCGTTAAAATTGAATGAAAGTATATGAGATAGAGATCAGGCTGTTATCGTCGATCGTTGAGATTGGATAGTAGATTGCCATTATTGGCCGCGGCTGCAAATGCGAGAATGGCATTTGGATCAGCTGTTTTTGTTACAGAAATTTTTCGTTTTTGAATGGTAATTGTGCCACCCGAGGCTAATAGTTCAGGCGGAATTTCAATCGGTAGATTAGCTAAATCTATTATCATAGATAGGATATTTTATACTTGAGAATGAAAAGTAGAACGATTATTTTCGACATCGTACCTGCATTTGTCAATGTCTTTGTTTTTTTTACTGAAGGCTCATTAATAATAATTTGTTGATTAGCTGGATTTGATGGACGACCTTGTGTTATTTGGGTCGTGTATACTTGTTTTCCGTTTGGTCCTGAATCAGCATTTCGAAGTAATTCAGTCAATTCAGGTGGTAGTCCTGTTGGTCCGGTTGACGCTGTTGTTGTTGTCATTTTCGAGAGTGATGACCGTCGAATTTGTGGACCTGAAGGAGGTAATGATGGGATATTATTTGGTGTTGTGAATAAATTTGGATTGTTCAATGTATTGTATTTATTCAATGAAAATGAAAGACGACGTTGATCAATAAAATTATTATTTACATTTAAATTATTTGTTGGACTCAATGGTTGTTGTTGTTGATAATTTGAATTTAAAGGAATTTCTGTGACTAACATATGATTCGGTGTGATATACGATGCCATAGCTTCAACATCGGCATTAGTTGGGATGTCAAATGTTTTTTCGAATTGTTTTTGCATGAAACGTCCTTGACTACGTTCCTCATAAACACCAGTAATGGTTAGCCTTTGGTTTTGAATATAGATCTAAATGGAAATCTCGCTAATTTAGTTGATATTAACCTTTTTTTTAAATCTACTTTGATTTGTTCAGGTTGAAAATTTTCGGCATCAAATGTAATATGAAACTTTTGAGAACCTGGCCCATATCTTTCTCGGATAAATTGCTGATTCGGTCGACTTAACCATCGAATATAATGATCTTGACCATAACTAAAATTGAATGCATCAAATTCCGATGAATTATAATTATTAATCGTGCGATAAATTGGAAGAACTTGAATCGACATCGTGTCTATTGACGTATTTCTATGCCGAATGTATGATTATTGAAAACAAATGTTTGTGGTTGTGTTGATGGTATATATCATTTATTTCCGGTTTTTTTTTCTTCTTTTCTCGTTTGTTTTTTTGCTTCTCTCGTGGGTGGATATTTATCGGTATAAATATGACAAAAAAGTACTAAGTCAAGAAGAAATCTAAAGGAATCATCGAACTACAAATGCATGTCATAACAATGAATTATATTCTTAGATAACACTTTATCGTATTTTTTTTGTCCACTATCAGTTTTTGTTGTTTTATTTACTGCCAAAGAAATAATAATTATTTGCTATTTAGATATTCAATTAATGTTGACGACAGATTATTACGCTGTCCCTTTTTTTATATATGATATGCGTACGTATCAATTTAAATACAGTCTAACGGAAGACAAGAGGAGAGAAGATCTTCGGGGAACAGTATCATGTTTGTTTGTTGTTTAGTTAGATAGATAGTTGTCCTATTCGTGTTGTTTGTCAAGAGACCTTTGATGTTTATCGATCTGTCGACCAGAAAAGAATGTTTCTTTGTGAATAAACAACAAATGAAACATTCCAATCGACAGATAATGATACAGTGCCTATGACAAAAACCAATGCCAGTTTCTTGCGTGTTTTTATTTAAAGACAAACGTCAGTACATTAGTAATGCGTTCAAAAGAAAGATAGTTTTTTTTTGTTAATGGAATAAAAAAAAGAAATTGTTTTCTGATCTATGCAATACGAAGGATGACATGTAAGCCTGAATCTGAATCGACAACGCCACTCATTTGATTGACATCTAAAGCGAAAGATGCGTCTTCGAATGGCTTTTGCATGGCACCACGACCGAACATGCCAAGATCCCCTTAACAAAAGGTCAAACGAAACATTCTTTAGATAAGATCTATTTCACAATCGTACCGCCACGTTGACCTGAACTACAATCACTTTTATCTTTTGCGATTTGTCGAAATGTTGATTGAAGATCATCAGCATTGTTTAATTGATCTATAATTTCTATTGAATAGCAAAAACAAAACGAAAATTAATCTTTCAGCAAACAAATAACAACAAACCATCGAGTTTCTTTCGAGCTTCTTCTTTACTACGCGTAATGGTTTCGCCTTTGTAATTTTTCGGATTACGTGATCCGGTATGTTTGACAAGAATATGTAGTGCTTGAACTTGGTCACCTCGTCGTGCACTCGATGATTTACCAGCCGTAGTGTTCGGATGTTCCCATTGACTTTCTTTCGTAACTGGATCGATATAATATTCTTTTCCTACAGATAAATATTTAAGAGATCGTCCGAGTTTCTCTCTCTGCAAAGGCACATACCGTTACGACTTGAGATTTTTCTAACCCAACCTGGTGGTAAATCCGACATGATCTATTTTTCTTCTCAAATATGCAAATCTGAAACGAAATTTCTTTGTTATTTCGTATTGATTTCCTAGAATTCATCTTTGGTTTTTATTGTTTTAGAGAAAAAAAATAGAGTAGAAAAAAAAAATATCTTTAATACTTAATCATTGCATATAGATAACTGTTGAACAAGAAAAAAAATCAGTAGAACACACAGATTGTTTAGGAACAAAATAGAGGTAACTGAATCAATCCAATCTGACGTATTGCCATGTATTTACTTGAGTTTTGCTATTGAACATATAGTCACATATACATAACAAACGATCTGTAAATCCATCAGAATGCAATTGAAATCGAGAACAAATATAATTAATACTACGAAGATATAAATATACACATGCACATTTTTCTATTTGAGCATCATTAAATTGAGAATACGTATATAACACAGCAAAGAAAAAGAAAATACAATTTCATTTTTCACATTCAGCCGTATGTGTGTGTGTTGTGCGTTTGATTTACGTTTTTTTGAAATTATTTGTCATCATCGATGCTCGTTGTATTTGTTACCGGTGGCCATGAGACGACGAAATCGTCAAAACCACGAGCGAATAACTGAGAAATATTATCGTCATCATCACCACTATTCGTATAAATTAATTTTACTAATCGAATCATTTGCTTTGTTTTCTTAAACATGGAACAAACGGATGGCGATGATTGGAGAGACAGAAATGTCTTCAGACGATAGATCGTTGAATGAAAATGAGGACTATAATCGGATCGATGGACAAAGGGTAACGGACGTGAAGAAAAAAAAACAGGAACAGAAAAGACGATTTAAATCGAATGTAAACCGTCGATAAAGACATGTATATATCGATTTATTTTGCCCATTTATTCTTCTTTTCTCTTAACTCGACGAAAAGTTCTGAATCATTCACACTTTGATGTCATTTATAGAAGAAAAAAATATGTTCAAAATACAATTGTTTTCTTCTAGCAGGTGTATTCGTTAAAATAAAAGACAAAAAATAGAAGTCGTGAAACTTTTTATGTGATTCAATCATAATTTAGATTAATTTTAAAAAGACTAATTCTACGATGTTGTACGATCAACATCTTTTAATCCACCGATACAAACATATTTTAGATTCGTATAATCATCCATTCCGTATTTTGAACCTTCACGACCGAAGCCACTTTGTTTGACTCCACCTAAAAAGCGAAGATGTGCAAAGAAAAACGAAATTTATATTTCGAATTACCAAATGGTGCTTCGACTGAAGAGATAAGACCTTCATTGACACCGACCATACCGGTTTGAAGACGTTCGGCTACACGCCAAATTTGAGACAAATCTTGACTGAAAAAGTAACCTAAGAAAAGAAACGAATTTTTCAAAAGAAAACAATTCGAAAAAGTTCGTCTACCAGCAAGACCAACATCAACAGAATTAGCGATTTTAATTGCTTCTTCTTCGGTTTTAAATCTATGAAAAATGGAAAATAAAAAAAAAAACTATATCATCGGTTTTGTTTTCTTTTCACTTGATAATCGCAGCTATAGGTCCGAATATTTCTTCTTGTGCAACTTTCATTGATAATTGAACATCAGCAACAACAGCTGGTTCAACGAAAAAACCCGATGTTTTGCCTTTTTTCTCATTTCCACCTAGTTTACAAATCAAATTCAAACACTATCGATCGATATTCACAATTATTCAAACCAGTGATGATTTTTGCGCCTTTTTCTCGAGCATCACTGAGAAAATCAATAATTCTTTCGTATTGATCTTTGTTAACAACGGGTCCTAGATGTGTTTTTGGATCCATACCATCACCAACAATCTGTTCTTTAACTTTCTTAGTAAATTCAGCAACAAATTCATCATATATTCCCTAAATTGTCACATTTTTTATATGAAGGACGGAAAATTCTCTCGGATAAAATCTTTTCATACTTCTTGAACGAGAATTCGATTAGCACAGACACATGTTTGACCAGTAGCTCGAAATTTCGATGCCATTGCACCTTGTACTGCTAGTTTAACATCAGCAGAATTGAAAACAAGAAATGGTGCATTGCCACCAAGTTCTAACGATACTTTCTTGATTGTTGATGCACACATTTCCATAATCTTTTTACCGACTTCAGCTAAATTACATATAGACTCAAATGAATATTTGTTCATGACTGATTTGTTTTCGCTTTACTCGATCCAGTAAAAGACATTTTAGCAATCAACGGATGTTCACATAGATATTTGCCCATCTCAGCTGAATGAGTACTTGTCAACACATTGATTGTACCATCGGGAAAACCTGCTTCTTTAGCTAACTAAACAGGGAATTGATAAAGAAAAAAAATTAAAGATCAAGACGATCATTCATTTTAATTACGTCACAAAGTGCTAGACATGAATATGGCGTATCCTCAGCGGGTTTAACAACAATTGTACAACCAGCTGCAAGTGCTGGACCGGCTTTTCTTAATATCATTGAACTTGGAAAGTTCCATGGCGTTATAAATCCACAAACACCAACTGGCTGTCGAAGAACAAGTGCACGACGATTAGGCGTGCCAACTGGAAGAACATCACCGTGAATACGTTTTGCTTCTTCAGCAAACCATTCTATATAACTTGCACCATAGGCGATTTCACCTACTGCTTCTCGAAGTGGTTTACCCTGTCAAAAAATAAAAACACGAAAAGTTCGATCTTATTTTTATTAAATCTATGAATAATCTACCATTTCAATTGTTAAAATCTTCCCTAATTGATCTTTATTTTTCAAGATTAAATCATTAAATTTTCTCATAATGACACTTCGTTCTTTGCCCGTTTTAACTGACCATTGATTTTGGAATGTTTGATAAGCTGCTTGAACAGCTTTTTCAGCATCTTTGGTATTACAATCTGGTACACTGCCAATCTTTTCTCCATTCGATGGATTGAAAACGTCAAATGTTTCACCCGATTGTGCCGATACCCATTGACCATTAATATACGTCTGATTAAAAAACGAACGATGAACAGTTTTGAATGATCGAGACAAACGACAAAGCGATGTCGCATACATTCTTATGCTTTTCTATCTGAAAAAGAAATTACTATTACATTTATTTCCTTTTTACATATAACACGATAGGAGATCATGAGCTTGACTAGAATCGATAAATCCTTTCGGATTGGAAATAGTCTCATTGTTTTTCTTCGTTGGTTTTTCTAATGGAACTAAATGACATATTGCACATAATCGAAGCAGTTTTATGATTATAATGGATTCATCGTGATCAATTCGACGTCGTTTACGATCTGTTAAATAATTATAAAAAGAAAAATTAAATGATTTCGTTAGTTTGTTTGCTTTTTTTTCATAGAAATTATTCGTACAAAAATGATTATCAGTCGAATCACTGTTCGACGATTGTAATTGAGGAATTTTAGCAATCCAACCACGATTGATAATTTCTTCACAGCTTGTTTGCGTTGAACAAGTACATTCATTAAGATTATCGAATTCTTTAATAAACACTGATTTATCCTAAACGACAAGACAAATAATTCAAGTATATTTGTCAAGTATAAAACGAGCGAATTTACATGAAGAGAAACTAATGACACATAGAGTGTTTCCAATGATGTTAGAGCTTTTAGAAATCGACCCGACTGACAAGTGAGATTGTTTCCTAGAAAATCTCGATTCATTTTCAATGAAAATTACTTTCTAATCGAACCTTGAATATACAAATTCTGTAGATTACATAAAGCTTTGCTTTTTATTCGATGATTTGCCGTTAGAAATCTCATATCATCATCGTCCAATTGATTGTAAGTTAATTTTAAATATTCTAAAGTTTCCATTTGTCCAATTAGATTTAATAAATATCGTTTATCATCATGATTCCATTGATTTAATACATTCGAAAAATCTAATTGAATTAAATGATATTGAACATGTTGAAGTAAATTCGAATAGAATCGATTGCTTAATAAATTTAAATAATTATTTTTATAATAACAAAAACTCGTACAGAATAAATCTGAATGAGAATTCGAAAGAACTTGTACGATTTTTGACAGATCATTTTCGTTCATGACATTGAACGAAGAAATCGTTTTTAAATATTCATCGAATATCTTTTCAACTAATTCACCGGGAATAAAACGCAAACTTTCGATTGAAAGAAAATATTTTCCTAAGATTTGACAAGATAAATCAAGCAATGACGAGATCATTTATCTTTAATTCTAGAAAAAGATTGCATTTCAATGAAGAAAGAGAAATAAGTAGGTAATCGATCAATTTAAATCAACCATTGATTGCTTTTCAAAATAAATATATAAAAAAAAATAGATTACAATAAATGAAAAAAAAAAAGAATTTATATTTGTTTAAGTCAATTTGTTTAGAATGGAACGGCAGCGATAACTACAATGGCAATAAAGAGAACGACGATGACGACCCATAGCCAACATGCGGACGTTTTTTTATGGATAATATTGGTTAACAATGTTTGACGTTTCACTCGATTATCGAGTAGACTTGTTTGATCTGTAATAGTGTCGATGATTTCATTGTGACGATCGACTTCAGCATTCATGTTAACACCGATATCTTTTTGTCGTTTGACGATCGAATGTAAAGCTTCAATTGCATCGTCATTATCTAATTTATACATGACAAAAGAAAAAATGAACGTTTTGAAAACGAGAATTACGACGAACTTTTTCTTAGATCAGTACGAATTCCAACAAGTTCATCATTTGTCCAGTTTTGTGTCGTTTCATTTTCAGCCACGGTCGTAAAACGTGGATTGGCTCGAACTTTTGGTCTAATAAAAACCGAATTCGAATTATTTCCTCTTGACTTTCGATTAGAAAATCTTACCCAGATGCATTATCACTGTCGCGTTTTGTTGATTCGAGTTTCTCTTGAGTTCGTTTCAATTCATCGACTAATGTTCGTCGACGATTTGCTTCTTTCTGCGTTCTAAACAAATCGACGAACTGTCTCAATCTTTTGTTCTATTTCTTGGAAATCAAAATTCTTTACATAACACCATTTCGAGATTGTGTTGATAAATCACTCGATAGTTTTTCGATGTCTTTATTTAATTCCGTTAGCATCGTACGAATAGTCGCTGAGACCTGAAAAACAAAATCAATCAACCATCGAAACTTGATTTCGAACTCATACTTTAGCTCTTTGCGGGCTACCGTTTGATAATTTCTGAAATTCATTTAATTTTTGGTTTATTTCTTGAGTATAACTGCTACAACTTTCGTAGCTTTGAAGCCTAAATCAAATCATTTCGTATGAAACAGTATGTTCTTTTTTTTTTAAACTTTTATATTCACCATTTATCGGACATTTTCTTGGAGAACAGAAATTCTTATATCTAAAAAATACAAACAATATATCTTAACCATATGCCACTGTTTCTATGAGATCTATTTTTATTCGGAAAAAGACAAAAAAAAAATAGAAAATGAACAAAAATCTATATATGCATGTTACGGATGAATGTTTTTTTTATCAATGGAAAATATCTTTCAATATTTCAAACCGGAATTCCCTGTGTTCCAGTTAATGTTTCGACTAATGTTCCGTCTTCTTTCAATTGTTTGAGTATATCTAATCCGCCGATAAATTGTCCGTTGACATAAATCTGCGGATAAGTTTGCCAAGATGAATATTCTTTTAATTTCTGACGAACATCTTCATCTTGTAAGATATCGAATGTCTTATAGTCAGTAATATTAGCTTGAGATAAAAGATTGATTAATTCTTTTGTAAAACCACATTTAGGTGCCTGAGGTGAGCCTTTAATGAATAACATTAATGGAGCTTGATTGATTAGACTTTCGAGATGTTTTCTCGCATCCTTCTCTTGTTCATTGATCTTCTGTAATTTCAATTTCAATTCGAAATCACCATTTTCAATCATTTGTTTCATAATATCTAATCCACCGATTAATTCTCCTCCAACATATAACTAAAAAGCAAAATTAAATAAACAAATATTCATCTTTTGTTTTTCGTGTAAAATTTACTTGAGGATATGTGTTCCAATTCGAATATTTTTTCAATTGTTCTCGAACATTTTGATCGGCGAGAACATCGAAATAATCGTATTTTATTTTCCTTTCGTCAAGTAAATGACAGGCTTGACGGCTAAAACCGCACTGAGGACTCGCTGGTGTACCTTTCATAAACAAAATAATCGGTGATGAATCGAGTAATTGTTTGATTTTATTCTCAGTATTATTGCTTGGGAAATTTGTATCAGATTTAACTTCGGTTGCTTGAACAACTCCGATTGTATTTAGATGCAATTTAACTTTTTTTAATAAATCATTCTGATTAAAACCATCGACACGATCGATTAATCGTGTTCGATGATAGAAAAGAACAGTTGGCGCTGCAGTTACATTGTGAGCATTGAGTAAATCATAGAAATGATTCGCATTCAACGAGCAAATTGCTATTTGCTGCATGAATTCAGGATCACGTGTGAGAGCTAGAAGAGCTTCATTGACAGTTTTACAAACCGGAATCTGTTCGAGTTCGATGTGAACTAATAAGAGTTTATTAAAAATTGCCGATGAATTAAGAAATTCATCGAATTCTTTTTGATTTGTAAATTGTTGAATAGTCGAATCGTTTGAATTCGCCATAGATTCAATCTATAAACCACAAAACAAATTCCAATTTTTACTAAATTCATTTGGAAATATGCGAATAATCCTATTATTTCATTTATTTTAACTTTTATATACAAAAAAAAACAAAGCGGAAAACATTTTACTACAATCATGTAAAAGACGACTGTCGGAATAATAATGTTATACTATATACAATATTTGCCATGTATTAAATTATCGACGTCGATCACGTCGTGATGGTGAATATGATCTGAAATAGAAACACAAAACACACTATCATTCCTCTATTCCGATCGTCAAATCATCAACGAACCGTTTTTGTAATTCACGAAGACGTTTTTTTGTTGTCGGTGAGATCGTTTTAATATGCATAAAATTACAAAAGCCACTTCTCATGCACTAAATGAACGTCAAAACGTAGATAGTTTTCGGGAAATTTCAAATAGATTCTATTCGTACTTCGCCTAGTTCATATTGTCGACAACTGGCTTCTTTGAAATCTGTCACAGGACTCAATTCAGCATAGATTGGCTTTCTATCGAACCACCTCGTATTCAGATCTTGAACTGCTTTTTCTGCATCGAGCTCATAACGAAACTAAATTCGAAAAAAAATGATTATTCATCAGTTATTTTATCGTTTGATGTACTTTGATATAAATATTTCCAACGAGATGTTCGCCGAGATTATCACAGACAGCCATTGTGTCAATATCACCATACTAAAATCGTATATTTGCATGAACACAACCAACTATCATAAATTCAACATACTTTTTCTTGAACTTCTGTATAAATTTCTTCATAAAATTCGCTGAGAACAAAACGATAACAAATCCGAAAATCAGTTTCTTTTCAGAGATATTCGAGTAAATATACTCACTCGAAATGTTCTTGAACTTCTGCATCTGTATAAGCATGACTATTTGATTGTTCAACTAGAAAACCAAACAAACACAACCATTCGAAGAATAATCTCGATTGATCAAACTTACTAGTTTCATGATCATCTTTTTGAGTAGCACTGTGATTTGGATTAAGATAGAGATTTTTTAAGAGAACTGTCTAAACAAAAGAAATCGTACAATCGCATTGAATTATTTGATTTTTACCTGACTAAAGGTAGGTTTGTTATGCACACGTGAACATCTGAATGAGAGTGAATTGAAAAAGAAATTCTCTTGGATCGATCGTCTTACTTATCGCCATGACGACATGCCCCAATTTTGAAATAAAACGAACAATTAACTCTACAAATAATCGACATTTTCAATGGATTATGAAATAAACATTTAATTTCGCACTTACTTATCCTTCTCAGTGCCGAAAATCGATGCCAGATACTCGGCCATTGATATTCTTTTTAAATTAACCTATAAGCTCTTCTTTTCTAGAGAAAATATGAGTAAAAGAAATTTATCTTCGAAGTTAATTGCATATTTCGTGACAATTGTAAAGAAAAAAAGTATTAATATACAGTAAGTAAGTGCTTCGTTCGTGAAATCATCGACACTAATATCTATTCGATAAAACCATTGATTATAGCGAACCAGTCATGGAAGAATTATTTATATTCAAAAACAAAAATTACATTTTATCCATCGGAAATGAGTTTTTGTGACATGATTTCAAATCAATACGATTTGTTTTCGATAATAAAAGAAAATAAACATTAGTTTTTATCAGTTAATAGTGACATCTGTTCAAGTCAATCTCGATGTCTGACTCTCTCTACAAGAATTTCGAATTCAAAGGTCGATAATCAGCTGCTTTCACTATTATTAATCTTTTTAATGTATTCTTTGATATCAATTATGATCATTTATCTATATCTCTCAATGATATCCTTCGTTCGTAATGAATATTTGAGGAGTTTCAGATGTTTTCAAGTACACTCAAGATAAATCGATATTAGTATAGGCGTTTCTAATGGATGGATAATCTATCCTTGAATCTGAATAATTAAAACTATGATTTTGTATGTTGTTTTTTGGAAAACGAATTAATGTATTGATAACAAAGAAAAACAGAATTCTATCTTAAGAACGAGAATTATGTAATCGTTTCCGGTGCTTTTGATGAGATATCATCGGATGATGTCGGATGAAGTGATGGCCTCGTATACGGTAATGGACGATCTCGTTCTGGATAATGATTATCATCATCATTATCATCTCGATCGGATGATGAAGTATAGGAAACACTGTAATAGAAACATTTATGAATCTGATTTAGAGCGAGATTAGATAATAACCTTAATGGCGTTAGCCTTCGGAGATCGTCAATGTATTTTTCAATTTGATGACCACGTGCTCGATTAAACGCTTGAAAAAAATGAGATTTTCTTTTAGTTTTTGATTATTTTCTATATTTACCAGCAATAGCATCATCAGGTTGAAAACCAAGGATTTCAATTAAATAACTAAATCACAGATAAATGTAAACGCTCGTGTATATCAATGAAAAAATCTCACCGAATAACAAAATAACCACTTCGATTGATTCCATGTGTACAATGAATCCCAATTAGTTTATCTATTCAAAAATAAAACAATTATTAATAAGCAACCAAAATCAACTGTTACCATTGTGTCGATTATCTCGTAGAAATGAATTAACAACTTGAAAAAATCTTCGACAACATTTCTCGGGCACGTCTTGATGTCCCGGTACTCGAATTTTACAATATTCAATATCCAAATCTGTAACATCCTAATTAATATCAACAATCTTTTGCAGATCATATTTTTCTATTCACTCAAATTCTTACTCGATAGTCATAATATCGATCTGTATCAGTTAAATCAATAATTAATCCGATTTTTCTTCCTTGACTTTTCAATCGTTCGATAAGATCATTCAATGAAAATCGTTCTTGTTCATCAATATTTCGTAAAATTGACTAAATAAATCGATGATTTCTTTTCTGAATTACAATTCTTTCTGTTTCTCACTCGTCGCAATGGACATTTAAATGGAACAATACGAGTATTTTCAATCCATGTATTCACTGGTGTATAATCCAACCAACTTAACAAAACAAAAAACAAATAAATAGCGTCTAGTTTCCGATTGATTTACCCAGCTGGTACTTTATTATTCGGTCGCCTCCTTTTTCGTATTCTTTCAAATGACCTTGAATGATCCATTGAAAACAAAATCTAAAAAGATAGTCTCGCAAATCGTTTCATTGCCAAGTAAAAACAAGAGTCAATCGTGTGTTATCTTCTGCGCTAACAGTTTCACTGCGCCGATGTTCTTGTTTATTTTTTTTGTATTATTTTCTTTTTTCAATATATCAAAATTTGCACACAGAAAAAAAGAAGAAGAGAGAGATAGAGAGAGAAAAAAACATGGTTTTTTTCGACAAGCACACAACAATATACATAGAAAAAGAAAAATGAACAAGATGATACACTAACTAAAATATCTACCATACGCACAAAATAAGAAATATGAGTAAAAAAATGAATGAGACACAGACAAAGAAAGAAAGAAAGAAAAAAAAAGAGGAAATCTCGTAATTTATTATTAAGCAAATATCTCTATATCTTCTTTTTTTTTGCCATAACAAATCATCGCACGTACATTCGTGACTAGTGATAATGATAATTAATTCTCGAAATAGCCAAAACAAATTAATTAAACAAAATGAAAAGAGAGAAAAAAAACACATCGACATATTTTCCACTAATCTAGTGCTATTAAGTTTTCTGAACGTCGGCCATTATTTTGTTTGAATGTCGACGCTTCTTTCAAACGTTGAAACCATATATTGGCTACAGCTGCATTTTCGAATCGAAATTTATACATCGATCCTGAAGAAAAACATGTTGAATTTGAATTAAATGACGAGCAAATCTTACCTCGATTTAAATCACTCAGTTGAATTTCATTTCGATTTTTTGTTTGACTTAGAACAATCAGCCAGTCGGATATCGATTGACATTTAGTTGGATTTTGTCGATAGAATAATCGTTCGGATTCGAGTAGTGTTCGTGTTGATGATGTATTCATCAATGGTGGTGCTGATTGTGTTGTCGATATATTATCATTATCACTATTGGCAGATGTTTGCCGTTGTGTACGATGTAAACGCATATGTAATGTGAGAAAGAAAGGCTTTTGTTTGTGAAAAAAAAGTAAATGTTCACATATTGCCACCCAGTATTTTTTCCATTTGGCTATCGTTGGTTTTTTGAAATTTTTTAGAAGACATTTTCGTTGTAATGAACCTTCGAAGTTAAAATTCGAGGTCACTAATGGATCATTGTGAGGATTCAATGGTTCTTTCATTGATAGCGATGTCAATGACACCGACATTCCCTGAGCAATGTGATGATGTTTACCATTGTTCTTTTTATATTCTTTTGCTTTGCGTATTGCTTCTTCACATGAATCACTTGAGTCACTGCCTAAATACACAAAACAAATATATATACATGCTTATCAACGTTAGGAATTTAGTTTTAGAACACGAAAAAAAAAGAAAGTGTATCACCAAGAACAAAAGAGAAATCTCAAGCAAAGCGTGACTTGCAAATGGCGAAATGAATTTTACCTTTAAATAGTAAAAGACCTAGAACAATGTCGGATGATAGCAAGCTCGATATGCAAATTTCTCGTTTTAGTTATTGTATTTAACTTACTTGATCGTGTTTCTTCCTGCACACAATCGCCAAGGACACTGTCGTCTAATAGACTTTTCTTTTCATGTGTTCGACTCGGTAATGTAGCAGATTTATTTGATGATGATAAACAGTTCGAACTAAACAAGAAAAAAGACGACGAGTTTTTTTTTGCCTTGTTCCTATGTGCACAAGTCAATATTTACTGATTGTAATCGCTAAGTGTTCGTCGATGTGATGATGTTGAATGCGTATCACCGTGTGAAGTTTTGAATGACGCTGATTTCTCGAGATTTTTCGGTGTACGTTCATAATGTGAATCATTGTGATCTACTGTCAATTGATCAGGTTCGATAGTTAATGATAATTTAAAATTTTGATCTTCGATAAATGTTTGCAGTTCTTCCATATAACGAACAGATGCGAGATAATTTTGTACCCATTCGATTGGCTTGAGAAATTCTAGACGAACGAAAGAATAAACGAATATTTTCAATCGAGATGATTAATCGACTAAGTCAACAAACCGTAAGTGGATTGTTGAAATTCAGATATTGTTCGACAGATATTATTCATTGCATTTTTACGTGGATTAGTTTCAAGTCCTCCACTATGTGGATGTAGTGTATCAATTCGAATCAGATCGGTCAAATAAATTCCTTAAGAAACGAAGAAAAACACACATTTGTTTGTTTGTTTGTTTTGTTGGGTGACAAGACATTGTTGACTTACCTAGATAGGGGATACAGGGTAGTTTCGTATTACTAAAATGTTGTCTTAATCGTTTCCAATTATCATTGGCTGAGACGAAATCTTTTAAATTCGAAAATGTTGTACGATCACGTTTACTCAAACCCTGAAATTGATTCTTTTTAGCTTTGAAAATCAATGTATAAATCATTTACCATCCAAGTTTTCTGCAATCTATAGATAGGTGCACTTTGTAACGCCATCACAACAGCCATACATGCATTGATATTGTTGAATTCATACAATTTCTAATTCGACAAAATAGATTTCAAATTAGAATCGAAAAAAATAGTTCGTTCGTTGATTTTGCTTTTACTTTAGCTACTCGAATGAAATGTGATAAAATTTCTGTACGATTTTTTAAAATATCAGCACGTAGTAATTCACCTTGAGTCCAAAAATTCACCTACAATTCAACATTTTCAATAAATGAAACGAAAGATTCAATCATCGAAACAAACTTGATTAAATCGACGAGTAAATTGAACTATATGAAAGGCTTTTTCAAGTTTGGCTTTTGAACTCCAACCACAACTAGTTAATTCCTATAGACAAAATCATAAATTATCATTGACATCTATCTCTTTTTCTTTGAAAATTATCTCTCATACATCTGGAGTGATAGCTTTGAATACAGGAAGGTCCATTAATGTGATTTGTGACTAGAAATAATAAAAAAAAATAGAGTTTGCCTTTTTCTCTATTGAATAATTCACTTCTTCTTTGAACAAACAGATGCTCGATACATAAAAAAATCCAATCTACATTTCCCCTGAGATGAATCTATCAATCGGACAAAGACGAACGTTCTTTCTACGTAAGTCGTTTGTTTTTTGTTTCTCCTCTGTCTAATATCTTCGTTTGTTTTTATCATCCGAGATCATTTCCTTTACATTTGTCTAGCAAATAAAGTTATCTTCTTTCTACACATTGATATAAAATAAGAAAAGTGTCTGTATTTGTATGTTGATGTTCAACGAAAGGAGGAAAGATAACATCGAACAGAGGATTATGTGTGTACTAAAGTTTACTTAATCAATCGTTTGTCAATAAAACAAAAGATTCTCTTTGCTGTGATATTTCGATGACATATGAGCAAAAGAAAACTGAATCGATAGGATAGACAGATAAATATATACATACAGCAAAATCTTCAGGATCAACTTTGAGCACATCGAATACAGCTGTATCATAAACTGCATAGTTTAAAGATCCATTAGTAATGATTTCATCATTGTGAAATGAGAGATCATTGAGCAATAGACTATTGTTATTATTGTTATTACTATTGCAATTGTCGACTTCTTCGGCAAGTATTGAATGCGCAACACTGCTCGTATTGAGCATCATTTTATAATCGATTGAGATTAATCACTAACTAAAATAAAAAAAAAGAAGAAAATCAAACCAATAATGTATACAGTTATATGTATATATATGTATGTATCAGTATCGATGAATCAGATATAAATGAATAAGTTAAAAACTAATGTATGTATGTTTACTCAGAGTAAACAAATGCAGAATGTTGAAATCATCTATCTATAATTATCACGAATAATTCTGCCAATAGCAAAGGTCAATTCGTACATATAAACATATTCATTCCAATATATTTTGAACTTACTCGACGTGATCTAGTCTTGTGCTTCCTTCTGTCCTGTTCGTTTACTTGTATAAGTTACACTTTGAGTCATCGTCGTCATCGATGTAGTAGTAGTTATAACTGCTCTACAATTATTTTTCTTTCGTTTCTCTTTTTCTCGCCTTCTTCTTCTTCTTTTTCTTCTTCTTCTCTTCTCTCGTCTTCTTTTTCTTCTCGATTCACAAGTATGTACAGACACTAACGTTCAGCGTACGATAAACTTCTATTCTATGGACTCTTTCTCTCTTTCTCGTTCTCCTTCTTTCATTCAAAGAAAATGTTCTGTTCCATAATACTTCGATTTCAAGGGAACGACACGTGAAAGAAACATTACCGATCAATTTACACCGTATAAAAGAAAACTAATAGGCATAAATTTCGCATTTTTTTTAATTAGAAAAACAGGCCATTTTTTCCCTAATTGTAATCGAGCGAAGAGTATCAACAAGAGAAAAAAAAACAGAAAGATGGCAAATAGTACATGACAATCAATCATATTTTCATCTTTCGTCGTCTCTTCTCGGATAAGTAAATCTTCAAATAACAACAACAAGACGCTAAATGATAAAGAAAAAACGTGAAGGAGGAAGAAATGAAGAAGAAAAAAGTATCATCAAACTCCGATCAAGGTAATCACCTTCATAATCGCATAGATATATTTCACGAAATGTCAAGGCGAAGTCTATTGTCTTAGTTGATGTTAAGAAAAAACGAGAGAAAAAATTTTTTTTTACTGATCAAGGACAGGTATCTATTCAATCTATGTTGATTTGTCATTCATCCGAGACAGTGGACGTTTTCGATCGAGACACATCTGGCCCGATGAAGTCGTCTCTCATTGTTGTTGTTGTTATGATTATTTTGGATTAATTACTCGGTAGGCGTCGATTAAATACACAGGCAAAGAAAGAGATTAAAACATACTTGAAATATTTTTCTTGTTGAGAAATTCAAGGAAATATCTAAATCGAAACTTACTTGCTAATAAATGAAGAAAAAATGTAAATTATGTTGATGGTATTGAGAAATAACCATCTGAAAAAGAAAGAACAAAAATGTGTGTATATTCATTTTATGTAATAAAGGACACGCCGATAGACTTGAAGAGTGTGTCTTACTCGAGAACAAAAGAATGCGAAGAGAAAAAACGAACGTGTATAAAATGATTTTTCAGTGAACTAAAAGCACGTTGAGAGCATGATGAATATCAATAAGAAGAAAAATAAGATAAATCACGGTGACGTCATCATAAAAGGTATCTTATGATTAGCATGCACGTCGATTTGTTTTTATTTACTTAACGTTCATCGGTCAGTTTTCGTTTCGTTTTTCTTATCAATTCATGCACGTTTGATTATCAAAAGTAGGAGGAAAAATGAAAGATATTTTTGTTCGGAGTTAAATGATATGCGTGAAAATATTTGTCAATAAAATTCGAACAAAAAACGCAACGTAGCAAAAACAGTTGTCATTCGTTTTTTTTTGTTACGTTAAAAACGTGTTATTTTAATCGTTGCTGCGGAATATAAACGTAAGCAAATTGAACGACGCTTTTGTTTATCTTCGATAAATGTTATCGGAACAGTTAAATGATAATCTAAGAGCGAGATGATCGAAGGAAATTTCTAAATTCATCAACAAATTGTTTGTTTGCAAATCGAAACAAAATGTTGTAGTTCGATGTTTGTTTTTACTTTCGCTTTGTTCACATCGATCGCGTTAAGAGGTCCAATAAGATAATCTCTGCCTACTTGTCCAATTTGAAAATGACATATCGAACGATCATTTTCGACGACACTCAACGAATACGGATGATTGGAGTGAATACTTGGCCGGAGTATAAAATGACCTGGCTAACAATTATCAAACAAACAAACAAATAAATGAATGAATATTCAAAGTCGTCTCTCTACTTCGACATCAGCATTTTTGCTCAAAAGATCCTCAGCTTCTTTTCGTGTACATAAGGTACATCGTTGTTGAGTCGATTCTGCCGGCTTCTAAATTGTCGAAATCAGCTCGACAAAAAACAAATTAACAGCTAAAATCTTACAGTATCTGATGAACAAGCTAATAACTTTCCTAAATTGAAATCAAAAATTGAAATCGAAACACTTTCTGAGGAAAAACTAACCACGTGTTCGTAACGCGCTTCGATAATTGTCTAGAAATATAAAATTAAAAAAAAACAATTTCTAAGCTCAGAATAGCCGAAAGCGAGAACAAAGAGCAGAAAATCTTTCGAAGTAGGTGTTTTTTTTTCGAGCACTACCTTCCATCTCTTCCTGAAATATGTATCGATTCGATTTATCTCATTGACTTTTCAACGTATACAACACAAGACTCACTTCTTCATCACTAAATTCACAATCGTCATCACTCATAACGAATATTTATCTGAAAATATACGTATGTATTCGATAAAAAACATTGAAAAAAATATTGTAGAAAGCAAAGCATCGTTCAATTCGATTAATGTGTTCCGTAAGTTTTCACTCCTCCTCCTTGATCGTTTTTAGTAGAAGCAAATATTTTCGGATTAAATTTAAGTTTAATAAAACCTTGACTATGTCCGATTAATTTCATTTCATGTTCACAAAAATAATCAATTAAATCTTTTAATGTTGAAAAAACCTAGAGCAAAGAAAAACATGAATTCGAAAATGATCTTTTCGACGAACCGGCTTTTGAAATCCAGTTGCTGCTTCATAATCCAATTGATATCGACCATTCTGAAGTTGATTTATTCGAACATGAGTAACTGTATGATGAAGCCAAATTGTTATCGTATAGTGTCCAGGATTACTTTCACTCGGACGAACGAGAAAATTTCCATCCTAAGAAAATTTTTTTCTAAAAGTAAATAATCGAAATCAATCTACTTCGATTGTTGGACAAGATCGGAGGATTTTTTCTGCATCATTTCGATTCATGCATGTTGAATTAAACCATGGACCTATTACGCCTATTCATGAGTCGAATTTAGATGAGACTTATGACTGAATAAAGAAAACAGACTTGTCAATATTTCATTATGAGTAATGTAAACTAAAATGAGACAAAAAGTAAACAAAATATTCGCGATAATTTATTCGAAAACTATTCAGAGGAAAGAAGATGAGCGTAGCTGAATCCTACTCGGCGATTTTTTGTTGGTCATGATCTTTTTTAGATCGATAAATAAGTAGACAAAAAAAAGACACGTTCATTTCCGATGAATTAATTAAATCTTACCAGGAAATTTTCTTGATATGAGGTTTTGTCCTTTGAACTTTCCTTTTTCTCGCCTCTCTTTTCTTTTCCTTTCTGTAAAAAAACAATTATGTTTATTTTTTGACAGAGTTGACAAGGAGCAATAAGAGAAATTCTTGATAGATTTCGTTAGTTCGTGTCCTTGAAAATCTTCTCAAGAAAATTTTCACGAGAAAATCTTTCGACAAAAAAAACTCAATTTCTTTTCGTCAACGTTGCAATCGAAATTTGATTCGTAAAATGTTTAAAATTTTAATCGAATAGATGTCGCCCATCGTAATTTATTGTGTTTCAAATTGACTCATCAATGCAGTTGATAAGAAAAAAACACACAGACTGTCGACATTCTTTGTTTCCTTCTAACTGGTTCATCAAGCATGGCTGCTCGTCATGAGAAGAAAAAACAGAAATTCTATCGACATGTTTATCGTTTATTGTTTATGAATATGATAGAGTTCTTTTTTATTTGTTTTCTAGATCTAAATATCCATTTCTTTTTTGTCTACGTCACAAGCACATCGATATCAACACAAGTGTCTGTGACGATGAGTAACGAGAGCCATCCATCTCCGACAGGCTCTTCGTCTTCGTCATTATTCGGTAAGAATATCTATTTATTCATTTTGTTTCGCGTTTGTCTCGTAGTTGAATTAAACATGCACATCACACTTTGCTTTCGCTTGCGTTGTTGTTGTTGTTGTCGTCTATTTTGTTGCTCTTCTTTGTCTCTTAACATTGGGCTTGACTTTTGTCAAATATCTTTCGTTAGATAAGTCTTGTTATTCTTCTTCTTCTATCTGTAAATAGGTGGTGGAGGTGGTAGTAATAATAATACAACAGGTGGAAGTGGATCTTCTCCATATCCCTCGCCATCAAAGCTCACGTGGGCACAAGTTCTTAATTCGAATACACCGTCCAATAATTCGACTGCAACAGCTGGCGCAGCAGCTGCTACGAATTCTTCGACAACAGGGACTCATATCGGTGGAAATACGTTGGGTAGTTCACCGTCATCTTCATCATTCGTATCGCAACATTCTACAACAACAACAGCCATGTCTGTTGGTGGAAATGGACAAAGCTCAGGACCAACAGGTACGATTTCGACGAGCGCAAGCATTTCATCATCTCAAGTATCATCTGGTGCATTTGATTTTCCAGGCTCGCACTCTGCTTACGCAGCCAATTTCTATGATCATCAACAATCACAACAACATTGGCCGTTAAATTTGAATCAGTCATCATCCCAACAATCGCTTGATTCGAATCCGAATACAGCCGGTGGCGGGGATGGTAGGAGTTTTACTCTGCTTTCTATGTCCTTCTTCTTCTTTTCAATTTCCATACGCACATACATAGAGAATTCGATGTTTTTATTTTATTATTTCGCAAAAAAGAAAATAGTATTTGATTCTTATTTGTTTGTTTGAATGAATTGTTTTAGGCTTTGATCGACTTGAATCATCCAGTCCAACATCTGATTGGGGAAAGCCGGTGACAACAAATAATTCAACTGCTAACGGTTGGTCAAATTTTCAACAACAACAACAACAACAACAACAACAAACACTCAACAATCCGTCCAGATCAAATGCCGTAGGAAATAATAATAACAATAACAACAACAATACAGCAAGTAATCAATGGCCGGAAATGAACAATTTCTATGGAACAAATTCATCAAGTGGTGTTCCTTTTAACAATGAAAACAGGTAAAATTAGATGTTTTTTTCATTTTTCCTGAACAAGATTTCTAAAAACAAACTCGATTTACTCTAGTTCATCATCAACATGGCAAGATCCATCGAGTAACAGTGGTGATACGCTTACATTGACAAGTAGTAGTAATAGTTCGGTGATTAATAAACATAAATCTCCATCCACATCATCGATGGCTGCTTCGTTAACTGGTGCACTGAAATCAGCTGCTGCACTTGGCGGTTTGAATGTTGATTTTACAGGCGGAAATGGTGAATCAGTCATAAATAATACTCCACCACAGCCTAAACTTGTTGAACAATTAGGCTGGGATGAACCTGAAATAAAAGTAATGAAACGTGCAAATTTCGATGATGGAACATCAATTTGGGGCGATCCAATTGAGTCAATGTCGACTGAAGTCAAAAAATGGACCAATGGTACGAAAGCTGCTTTAGCCAATTCAACGAATACAATTTTACCACAACAAGCATCTATCGTTCAAAAACCAAATGCAAATAACGGTCAAACAAATACGTCGAACACATCTGTATCACAAATGGTGCTTAACAATGAAAATTGGTCAAAACAAACATCACCAACATTACCACAACAACAGCAACAGCAACAACAACAACAGTCATCATCATCGCAATGGAATGATTCAACATTATTAAATGATCAAACGACATCATCAACATCTCAACAACAAGGCAACTATCGTACACAACAATCATCTTCATCATCCAATTGGAATACACAATCTCAATCAGGCGGTGGTGGTGGTGGTGGTCATCAAGATGAATGGCTCACCGATGGACTGGTTAATACAAGTGATTGGTGTTTACAACCGACAAAAAATAATGTTCCATTTGATCCAGAAGAAGGTCGAATTAATACAAGTCGTTGGGGTGAACCAAGTGGACCGGGTGGTGCTATGGGTCGACCATTGCCAATGCCTTCGATGAATCAAAATCGATTTATGAATGATTACGATCTCATGGAAGGCGGACATGATCCTCATAATATGCATCGCATGTCAGGTTTTGATAATCAATCAATGAATGATCCATATCGACAAGGTTCTGATCTCAAAAATCCGATTATTGGTCTCGGTGGTCTCCTACCACCATCGAATAATACTCAACAATCACATCTTATGATGCCACCATCTCAACTTCCATTTGCTTCACGATCTGGACCACATTATCAGCCCGGTGGTATGATTCGACCAATGAATATCAACGGTATTTCGACATCATCAGGTGCAATTATGGGTACAGGTGGTCTTATTTCGCCAAAACTATCCACAACATCGCCCGTACCGAATCAAGCACCCTACGTTCCATTAGCTGCTAAACAAGGCAATATTCCACCATCATCATCTCAAACACCGACACCTCAACAGCAACAAGCTGCTGGTTCGAATAACGGAGCTGTACACGCTCAAATCATGGAACAATTTCGTCTTGCTGTACAAGCCGGTTTAATTAGTCAAGATTTGCTCAATACCAAACTGCCACCATATATGTTACAATTACTTCAGAAGTTATTCGAACTTCAACAAAAATATCAAGCTCTATCAAATCAACTTTCTGATTTGTCTAAACATAAACAAAATTTTCCAATGAATTTCTTCCAAGCTGAATCTGATCGTTTATCAAAATTAATCGTACAAAAACGACAAGATATGATACTTGTTCAAAAACAAATTAAAGAAGCACATGCTAAAGTTATTCAACAATCAACATCGACATCGTCACAAATCATGTCCAACGGACCAAATAATCAAAATTCATCGACATCAACAGGATCAGCACAAGGTCAAGAACAACTCGTCGATCGTATGCAATCATTAAACGTCGATAAATCACGTCTACATCAATGGACAAAACCACAATCATCGACACGAACAAATCAATCGTCGATGTTTGCACCACCTGGTCTCACGCAAAAAGATTGGCAAACAGGCGCAAATAATCCAAATGACGATTGGGAAAATGCTCAAGCCAACGAATCAAAGGATCCATACGCACATAATAATCAAACATCGTCAGCAACTGCTGATCCATTATCGGAATTCGAAGGTGACAGCTTTAGCGGTGGACCACCACCTTTTGTACCTGGTCAATTATGGAATTGGAAGTCATTGCCTAGTGCTGAGGACGATCCACATGTTACACCAAGTTCGTTAACATTCGGTCCGAAAGGATCATCAATAAATAATCTCAATGTTGGTGCAACAGAAAGGTATTTTTATCATTATCTTGAATTTTGTCTTTATATTCTTTTTTCATTCAGTGCGTTTTCCAATCCTCAAATGCTTCATCATATGCAACAGCAATCGCAAATGAATCGTTCCCAATCACATTGGCAACATGATTCTCAAAATTTTCAACCGACAATTGGTGATTGGGGCAATCCACAACAATATCGAGGTACATCAAAACCACCACAATCGCTCAATCATCAACCTACATCCCACGGGGCTTTCGGCGGCTATCGACCATATATGTAATAGCAACAACGACAAGCACAATTGAATTTCAATTATACAAAAACAAATAAATACATTAGAAATTGCGAGTCTATTTCATTTTTTTCTTTCTTTTTGTGTTCTTTTTTCTTCTTTGTTCTTTCTCGGCCAAAACAAAGTCAGTGAAATGATAAAACTGTGTCCTCTTTCTCTTGTTCTCTCATTACAATCGTGTATATTTACATTTCATGCTCTTTCATTTATGTGTATCTAATCTTGTCGACTGGATTTCTGTGAGTTTCACACGAAAATTTCATTCATTCTTTTTCTTCTTTCCGCTAATGATGCACTGCACTGAGAATTCCCTCCCGGTACCATCCATTTTTTTTCTATATGTTCGTGATGTGAATATCTATTGTTTTCTTCATGTGTCGTCTTCTTTTTTTTCTCGTATTTGTGTCATGTTTGTGCTGCTGGCCGAGCTTCATATCGACAAACAAACGAACCACAAAACCAAATAAGAGATCTATTGTAACTTGTGCTGTGCTGCTCACGGACACGCGTGCGTGTGTGCAATAAATTCTTTCTTCATTTTCATCTCTTAACTCGTTGGTTTTTACTGTCAATATCATTGAATAAGGATTTATCTTCTTTCTTTCTCTCTTTATCAAATAATTTGTCTTCTACTTGTAGTGTGTGTGATGCTTTTAGCTATATATCTTTGTCTGGTTGTGGTGTGTGTAAATCAATACATTTAAAAAATTTAACTTTGCTCTGATTTCTTCCTGTTTTTCTCTTTTTTTTTTGTCTCTTCATTTTCTTTTTCATTGAATTTCTTCATTCTTTTTCTTTTCTAACATTGCGCTATAAAACAAAAACCTCAAACAAATCAATTCTTTACATAAGAACTATTTTGTAGAAAACTCAGTTGTTGTGAATGAAAATTTTCACATTATTTGTGTGCACGCAGATAGCTTGAATGCGTGTTTGTGTTTGACTTCTTTGCAGCAAATATAAACAAAAAGATGGTGATGAAGAAAGAAGAAAAAAAAAACTTCAGTTTTTTTCTGTTCTTTTCGCGTTGTGTATAAAGAACCAAGCAAACAAACCTCTTTTTTGTATGTGTATCTGTATGAAAACAATTTTCCTCTGGCACCAATGCGCTGGCCTTTTTTATATGTCACTTTTTTCCCTGTTTTTTTTCTTTTCTTTGTCTGCGTATGTTCTCAAACTCTACTATACTAATAAATTACCAATAAATTTGACGAAAATTTCACAAAAAAAATATATATTTATCAGTTCGACTTGTTTGTTTTCAATGAATAATTACGTTGGGTTTAGTTTGTCATCGTGTATTCTGTTGCATATTTTTAGATGGCATCATCTATCGATTTGCATCCACCAGTATTCTGATTTTAAAGCAAAAAAAAACCCGAAAAGAATCCGATTTTGATTTCATAGATTCATTGGGGACAAACACCATCGAATGTATCATTACGTATCGGTTTGACCGATGTCAAAGTATAGGACGAATGAAACGGATTAGAAATGCAATGTTCTCATATTTTAGTATCCAAAACTTGATATCAATGGATCAAGTATTAAATTTCAAGCTACTGGTTCCAGCGGTTCACGTGGAGAAGAACTGTATTCTTTTGAAATTGAACTCTATGATTCGATTGATGCAAAAGTAGATGAAAGACAAAAAAAAAGATTTTTTTTAATAATTCTCATATTTTGTTATTTATTAAAGACGAGTACATATAAAATTAGTGATCGAGAAATCAATGTTAATTTAAAGAAAAAAACTAAAACCGATTCGACTAATCCATGGCCACGTTTAACCAAAGAATCTGTGAAATTACCGTGGTTAAAAGTAGATTTTCCAAGAAATAGAAAATTCGGTTAAGAACTAGACTATTTCTAGGCTGATTTTGATAAGATGGCATATAGCGAAGATGAATCTGACTCCGAGCAAAAGAAATCTTCGTTTGTGGGTGTTAATTATACTAAAATTATTTTGTTGATATTCATATCTTTTCTTTTCATGCAGAATAATAGATTTAATGATGATCTGTCAATGCCAAAAATATCAAATTCGCCTCGAAACAGATCAAATGGTATGATCAAACTTTGATCTAAATCTTAAAGTTGCTATTTTTTTCATAGAATTTATTGATCTTCGATTGAATTGGTTATTATTCTATAATTTACTTCAATTCTTGGGCTATTTTTGGGTATTTACTCGTTTAATCATCTATCTTATTTCGAATGGACGTATGCACTTTTCGTTTTGCTCGATTAAATTCAAATCACGTCTTTTTTTTAAAGATTTAAAAAATAGCTATCAAGTCGTTGAAAATCCGATTAAGATCTGTCAAGCGTTATCATTTCTTGAAATTATTCATCCATTGATCGGTTTTACTAAAGGTGATTGGATATCACCGGTAATTCAAGTAACTAATCTTTGTGTTTATTTTCTTGTCAAAATAGAAGGTTTATTCTTATTGAATATTTAAAGTTTCTCGCTCGAAATCTGATTTTATTCGTTGTTGTCGATTATAATGATCAGATTAAACCATCGCCTATTGTGGCGTATTTATTTCTTGTCTGGAGTTTTGTCGAACTTTTTCGGTACGGTAAATTCGATGATTGTTTACACGTGATTTATTTTCATGCATTAGATATCCATATTATGCTATTCGTCTATTAAATCGACAAAATCATTTGATTACTTGGTTCCGTTATACACTTTGGATCGTTCTTTATCCGTTAGGTGCATTCATCGAAGGTCTTATTGTGTATAAAAGTCTCAAATACTATCAATCCAAGCGTTATCTCAGCATTGATCTGCCGAATAGACTCAATTTTTCATTTGATTTTGCTTTATTTCTTCAAGTCTATTTAGTCATATTACCATTCGGTATGATTCACTTGGTTTTTTCGACAGAATTATTGCATCATATTTTATTCGTAGGTCTCTATCAAATGATGATTCACATGCGAAGCCAACGTCGAAAACTTTTAACGAAAAAATCTCAATAGAAAAACGATGTTTTCATTTTCTTTTTTTTTGTTAATTATGATATATGATATAAAGTAAACTCATCTTTTTTTTTCCATTTTATTTCAGATAAATCATCATGGTTACATCTACGACTTTAACAATCGATAAAACATTTCGTCGACTTTTAATTTCGACTGAACAACTTGTCGAAGATCAGTCATCCGAACATTGGAAAATCCATCACGTAAAAATACAAAATTTTACTCGAATATTAACAGAAAATCTTCTTTGTAGTTTGTTAATACTTTAACAGACATGCAGAAGACTATGAGGTAAAGTTTTATCTCACAAAACAAAAAAACGAAAATGACTAATTTGATTTCTAGTCGATCAGGTTCGCGGCAACGTAATGAATATCAACAACGAATTGATAAAATTCGTCAATATATCGATCCAAATAAACTAGTAGGTACAAAAAACTAATGTCGTAATGAGGATTTAAAATAAAATTACGACTAGCAAAAATAAGAGCAAAGCTTAATTTTGATTGACAGCGCGAGATAAAAGTCAACTAACTATATTATTCATCTGTGAATTTTACTATGACGTCAATTTTGTAATTAGGGTTGACGGTTGTAAGATAAGCTACTTGTGAACATTGCACTCTAATGACATTATTTTTCATTAGAATAAAACTATGAATTCAATCGATTGGAATATAAATTTTCAATGATATTCATGTGTTTCAGGATGAACAAATCTTTCCACGGGCAAGTCAACCGAAACTAATTCAACAGGAACAAAAACCTGAAGCTACAGTCTCAGTACCGGCATCAAATGAAACTGAAAAATCTCTTCAAACATCAACTAAACCCGAACCTTGTAAGTTCCGTTCTAATCGAATGGTTAGAACGAGAAAAATCATCAGTTGATTAGATCGAATCTACCTAAAAGCACACACACATATATGTATATGTCGAATGATGTTTAAACAACACCTTTTACCTGTATATTCATTGATGAAAATTTATTTAATATCCTGACGACATTTTCATTTCATATTTTTTCTTTTCATATCTAGCTCATCTTAATCGTCAACAGCAACTTATTCAATCGGAAGAAGATAAACAAGATGAAATTGCAACAGCTATGATTTCAACAACACAAAGTATTTTACGTAGTGCAAAAAGTTTACACGGTATCGTTGCTGACGATCGAAAAGTTCGTTGTTTTTTTTCTATTTTTCATCGAAAGTCAATTCATTTGTCTGCCGCTTTTTTTTTCGTCAGAAAATTGCAACTGCAGAAAATCTTATCGATACAAATACAGCTAAACTACTCGTTCAAAGTCGACGCTTAAAACACAATGCATATAATGTTTCGAATTGTTGGATTTATGTTATGTTACTTGTTGTCATACTAACATTTATTTATTTAACATTGTTTATGCGTATGTTTCGTAAACGAATAATAGCTATTCAATCGTCAACATCAACATCGAGTTTTCTATTAAATAATTCAATAAATCAAACGGCAACAACTAATACAAATATAACGACAACAAAATCGACTGATTACATTAGTTTATTGTTAAATTATGCCAATGAAAATCATACAGATTTATAGAAAATAAAATAAACGAGAATTTTCTTTTTTATTTAATTATTTTATTAATATATATATATATATATATGTGTGTATTTGTATAAACAAAAGGAAGAAAAAGAATGGAAACAGGAAAAGAAGATGAAGAGAAATAGAAAAAGAAATGAAAAACCAATAGGGAGAATAATCATCCACAGAAATATGACACTTCTTTATTTTTCCTTCGGATGCGTCTATAATAACTGAAAGTTTCTTTTTGTCACATTGTTACTTGCCTTATACGCTGTGATCTCTCTCGTTTCCAAAACGCATCTTTTTTGCCTATGGTTTACATGGATTATTTGTTTGTATGTATGTGTATGTGTGTGTGTGTGTGTGCCTCCTTCAAACATGAATAAGAAAGAGAAAGAGAGATAACTACGTATGAGTTCCTTCCGGTTTTATAGAAGGCAACTGTCAATGATTTCGAAGCTATTCTCTATCAACAGTCGTTTCCAACATGCTTAGACTTTAACGAGCGAATCCTACTGTTCTCTCTTCATGAATCAAACAAAAGAAAAAAGCAAACTTCATATGATTATTGAGTATGAATTCCAATGAGAGAACTTCAAATGAAGAATCTTTGCTAGAAGAATTAAGAGTAATCACCAAGGAACTATTTTGGTCTAGGAAACAACCTCGATTTATCCTAAGCTTTTTTTATTGAATATTCAATTGACAAAATAAAACGAACACGATGAATAAAAGTCAAATATATGGATAATTCACTCTTTTTCTCTGCCATTATTTATAGTTAAAATCTCGCTCTACATATGTATATATATGTGTGTGTGCAAATTCTAATCATAGCAATCTCCGTTTTCATTTCCTTTCTTAATACATCCTCTAGCTATTTCCTACCTTTTTTTTCTTCTGGTTTCTTTGTTTTTATCAGTATATTATTGCGGATATTGTATCTCGAAATTCAAATTGATAGTGATTTTCTTTCGTAGAACTTTGATTCAAATCACAAAAAGACAAAAATCAATGTCAACTTGATTTCTCTTGTCAATAACAATGATGCAATCTCTAAGAACCTACAATCTTATTAATAGAACTTTTCTTTTCACTATTTGCACAATGTCTTCAGGATCCTAATAATATTTATATTTGGCATTTTCAATGTTGATCTAAGCACTCCTCCATATTTTCTAATGCGTCTTCATCTAACATTATTGCTGAAAAGCATTTTCTCTTTATGAATGAATGAATGATCGAATGAATAGAATATAATCGTTAGTATTATTCATTGTTGTTTTTTCCTGATTTTGAAATTATTGATACGGTTATATGAAAAGGGTATGAGAGCAGACATGATTTAAATGAGTGAATTGATCTCTATAGACTCGAGAGAATTGAGTGGAAATAATGTCAAAGAAAAGCAGTGATCATGACTTCACAATGTCTAAGTATTTCACAAGGGAGACATACCAGTAAGCATTGATCATGCATGTAAATATTAAAAAAAAAGATGGCAGTACAATGGACAAGCTTACTTTATGAGATATTTCTTTGCTTCTTTTTTTTCCTATTTTTTTTTCTTTTCTTCCGCTTCTTTAGTTCCGTTTTTATGCCTTTTTTTGCATTTGTCTAGTGTTTCCTGATCGAGTCACTCGGTTTCATGGAAGTACTTGTGTACTACTCTGCCAAATATATCACTCTAATTCGATCGTGTTGCTTTGTTACTTGACACGAATTTAGTGCAAAATTACGTACCGTGATTCCGAGAATAGTGAGTTCTGAAAAGAGGTCAAACTAATGATAAATCTTCTACGTACTATCGATTATTATAAAATTACTGGGTACAATTACTATATAGAAAAAAAAAAGTAAAAGTATCGTCTTCGTTTTCCTTATATTGACTAATGTTTCCTTGTAAGTAACACTATTTGTATCTATCTCATTTGCCTGTGCATGCGAAAAATTTTTTACGCCGATTGTCGTTCTGAAGGGAATTCGCTTATTCGAGCAGGCGTAAAAGAAATGATGTGAAGTGTTGAGTCCGCTTCTCTGGTTAATGTTTGGTAGTGAATTGAACTAATCTGGTTAGAGAGAACGCTAGACAAAAGTTTATATGCATATATTTGTATCGAATTATATAATCTAAGCTTGTTTATGTTAGACTATTTTCTCTTTCGAAAAAGAAATGATTTATAGAAAAATTAGTTGCTATTGTTTTCTTCTCCTCCTCCTCGATAGGATGAATATATAGGTAAAAGAAAGACATGAGCTTGTCAATTAAATAACTTAGTACATTTTTCTTTTCAAATAATAGAAGGAATAGTAATAAAAATGTCTTGTGAACACTAGCATTTGTAAGTTAATGAGTGATGTGCTTCGAGACGATTGGGAGATATATACATGACAGAAAGTGGTCTCTGTAGAGCACAATGAAAAAAACAGAATGAGAAACAAAGAGAAAAAGGGACAACATGTAACTATGATTGTGGTTGATGTTTGTCTTCTTCTTCTTCTTTTTGTTTTCCAAAATGAAAAAAAACATAGAGAAACAGAGACAGATAAGAGCGAAAGAACAAGAGAAGAAATGTAAAGAAGTTCGACTGATACTTCAAACTATTTGTCTCCATGTAAGTGTGTATGTGACATGTCTCAGATAGTCTCGTCAATGTTAGACACAGTCAAAAAGAAGAGTAGTAGTGCATATGTAACTGTGATCAACAAGCTCTTATGAATTTGTTCTCGTCGTTCTTCTTATTTTTTCTTCTTCTTCTTCTTCATCTTTTTGGTTTTTTGTGTTTTCAAAAAGATATTTCTCTCGCACGAATATGCATGTACGCACTTTTTAGCATTAAATAATGAACTCGATCGATCATTTTACTTCGAGTAAAGAAGCAAATACAAAAAAAAACAACAAAGAAACGTCGATTTCTACTGATGTTTGTTCAGAACAAAATTTATTAGTTCGTAGATCATACAAACATCACTTCCGTCTTTTTCTTCTTTATTCCTGTTTGTTTCCGTCTAATCGGATTTCGATGATGATATCGTGAGAAGATACCGTTAAAATCTACATCGACACATAGATTATTCGATCTGATATCGTGCATATATAGTATGATTTTTCTCTCGAGGGCTCTTATCATCAGTTGTGATCATCTTGTAATTTTTCTTTCGAAGCTTGTTGATTCAACAATGAAGATAATCGCTTCTTTTGTCTACTTCGTCTTTTTCGACAATGTACAGTTCAAAATACAAACAGTATTTATTCGAATACAATTACAATCTATGATTTATTTAAGTAAGCATGCGAATAATTATTGACTAGTAGAAATAAATAAATAACTAGCGGTTTGTAATAATTAGATTTACGTGAATAATTAACATTAAAAAAATGATTGTATTAAAATTCGTGAGAGATAATAAAAAAAACATATGGTAATATCAGTGAATGTGAAAATTCAGGAACTATTAGTTTTTTTTTCGTGAATGATTTGGTTTCTTTCTTGTTTCTTTCTCTTCTCTCTCTCTCTGTATTTCTTTTGATGCATCGTCATCCTTTATTCGAACGATGATTATTGCTTTTTAGGATGGAAAGAAAAGCACAGAATGCGATTCTCAGCAGCAAGATAAGATAGGCTAGCAGCAGCCGCAGTCAATCTCATTTCTTTCTTTCTTTCTCTTCGTTTTCTTCTCCTGGCTCTTTGTCTTTTCTTTTTTCTCTAAAGGAAAAAAAGAAATATTATTTATTGTTTCATCTTTCTCTATGCAAGAAATATTTTCAGAATCTATCATTTTCGTTCGACGACGCTTTTATACAACTAATCAATCAAATGATAATGACAATGATTTCATTTCTAATCAGGTAAACAACATTAGTCAGTCCATTGTATTTACCATATGGCCTCGCCCAATTGGGCTTCTTCAATTAATACCTGTAACCTGATTTCAATACATCATATTCAAGCTAAATTGATAATCGAATCGAAGTCTTTCCGACTGTATGTTCGTCGATTCGATGGACTGTTTTTTAACCTACAATCTTTCGTGTGTTAACGGTACTTTTGTTCAATTTAATTCGTCATCCGTTGTATTTGGGGACGTACTCGATCCAAGTGCTTTAGATAGTGACGATAGTTTACATAATGATTTCACATCATCACCAAATAATCCCATTCGAACATCCATACTTGTATCTGTACAACATTGTATATTTACAACAATTATTCTTGGTACCATAATTTTAGCAACAATTACTGGAAATATACTTGTTATAGCTGCTGTGAAATTAGAAAAAAGTCTTCATTCAGTTGCTTATTATCTTTTTGTATCCTTAGCTGCGGCCGATTTAATGGTTGCTTCTATGGTAAGTCATTGGAAAATCTTTGATTTTATTGTTATTATTCATATTATTGTAGTAATATTTCTTTTCTTAGTTTTTTTTGTCAACAGTTAATTTGATAAGATTATACGAATATGAATAGTTGAAAGGGAAGAAAACTCGAATATAATACGTTTTTAAGATTAGGTCATATCATCAGAATGAAATAAATAACTAATTTGACGTCTATTTCAAAGCTCATCTTTTTGACACTAATATAAACATCTATCAGTATTTAATATCTAATACCAATTAGTCAGTTTCTTTCTTATTTTTTCTTATTTATATCAATGCTTTAACTGTCGATGAATACATATTATTGAAAGAAGAAGAAAAATTGTCTGAGATAACACAATCATAACCGAGCTACACTATTACTAATATACTTCGTCGTTGTGTCTTGTAACGGCAAAAGGAAAACAGTTAGTTATTGACAATCTGCACGTGGTATAGCTGTATTGTTATGAGAACTTTCTTTACTCTTTTAATAATCGATTGGATGAATAAGGAAAAGTCAATACTTTCATATTTTAACATATTTCTTAGTTCTTTCTTTGATTACTTGTCGCTCCTGTCTGCGTTTATTCTCGAATAAACAAATAAATAAACAAATCTATTCGAATCGTTTATTTCGTCAATACGAGCATAGATAATTGGTTTGACCAAATGATGTTTAATTTCAAAGATAAACGATATGACGAAGACGATCCACTCTGCTTAATATCTATTTATATATAAACATGTAAAAAAAAGGACTTTTCTCTTTTGCTTTAAGCTATCTAAAAACGTTTGCTATAGGCTAAAAGTTGATAGAAAGTAAAGTATAAGCCAGCTGCTGCCGTTACTTCCATTCTATTACTATTGTTTTTGTTTTTGCTATTATTATTATTACTGGTAAAAAATGAGTGATGATCAAGATAGATATATTGATAGGAAGAAAATCGAAGACAAAGGAAAAGAAACATTTTCATCTAACGTCAATTCCTTCATATGCTTGTTGTGCATGGCCGCAGTTTGATTTTATTATTATTATTCTCATTATTATTTTTGTTATTATTATTATTCAATGCCACACACAATCTTTTTCTCGTATATTTATTCTCGTTATTCTCTTGCCTTTCATTCATCATATACGAATCTCTGTTTATATGAATATACGTACAGACAGGGATAAAATGCGAAAAAGAACCTCAATTTTAATAAAGCTTATGCGTACTCAGATTGAATTAGTTTTTATCGATTTTTTTTCGTCTTCCGGATGTTCAATATTACTAGTTCAATAATATTTGTTTCTGTCATTTCTTTTTTTGCACACAAAATAAGAACCGAATCACAACGGAGTATTTCGTCAAATGAGATATGATCAAATTTTCTTTGCTAATAAATGATGCATCAAATAACGGTACAGATTTTACGTTTGTATTCGTATTTGTTGAATGAATACTTTTGTCTACCTTGTGTATTTCTCTACGTTTAATACAGTTTAATATATGCATAGATACGCAAGATATATTCGACATAGCCATCATCAACATTATTGCATTAGCATTTGGAATGAGGCGTATTACCCGTCTGATTAAACATGTCGATCAACAATAATAACAAGAGAGCAGTGTCAGTAGAGTTAGTCAGTTGAATTATTTGCTTGTCATTCAACATTAGCATCTTTTTCTTTCTTTCTCTTGTATCTATATATATGCGTGTTATGGATGATTATCCTTGAGATTTTTTCTTCTTCTGAAGAATGAAAGACTGTCTTCTTTGTTTTTCTTTGCACAAATCCCAAAATGATCTCATTTAGACAGGCGAAAGTGAATAATCGCAATTATGTATTCAATCAAGTAATCTAAAGGTTAAAAAGAACACTTTTGAAAATAAGACCCCCCACACAAGTGCAAATGAATCTCATTGATATTGGCTGTTGTCTTGTTAAGTGTTTATAATCACGCCATGTGCCATAGTTATCGATGTCGATAGATAGCTACAAATCATACATACAAGTGCTAGTTGAAAGAATAAATATATATATAAATAAAACAGATATTTATCAAGTCACGAAATAAATTAGTCAATTGAATTGTATTTCTTTATCTAGGTTATGCCTATTGCCGTTCTAAAAGAAGTGACACGCTCATGGGTGCTCGGTCCAATTATTTGCGACATTTGGGTTATGATCGATCTACTTTGTTGTACTGCTTCGATATTACATCTTGTTGCCATAGCACTTGATCGTTATTGGGCTATTACGAACTGTAAGTGGACGTCAAATGATTTCAATTCGAATCCTTTTTTTTTCAATCAAAATTTCAGTTGATTATGCAACAAAACGTACGTCTGGTCGAGTTCTTATTCTTATCTGTATTATATGGGTGACTTCTATTTTAATTGCGAGTTCTCATCTATTTCCTATATTTCGTGACAAACGTGGACGTCCCAATGATCAATGCCATTTAATAGGCAATGTGCCGTACACAATCCTATCCACAGTTGGCGCGTTTTACATACCTCTCATCGTTATGTGCATTATTTATTGGAAAATTTTTCAAGCAGCCAAATTTCGTATACGTCGAAAAGCATTCAATGCTAATCGTTCTGCGCCACCATCGACTGTTTGTACGATGACAACAACAACAAATACTCCTGCACATATTCAACATGATATTATTGCAATTTCACAAAGTGTGACGCCAAATCATCAGACGTCTTTGAAACAGGAAAGTAAAAAACAATCGTTTTCACCTTCACAAGCGAAAAAAAATTGGAAGAAACGAACAGATTCCGCTCACTATCAATCAAATGATGTCGAACCCGATAATCCATCGTCATATTCATCAACAACCAGTCAAACCAATACTGATTATCAATTAAAATCATTAAAAAAAACGTCATATTCTCTAATCAAACGAAAACGTGATAGTATTATTACTTCCTCAACTACCTCACCACCTGTTATTCAATTATCAACAACAAATCCATTAAAAGAAGATTACGAAGACGAATCACATCAAATCAATTCCACAACAACAACAACAACACGTCGTCCTGTCAATGCACCATTGCAAAACGAGCCATTAATTCCAATCAATACGATCAATAATCCATTAATAAATTCGAATTCACCGCATGCTATTGATATGTCAACAGTAAAACCAATATCAACAACTGTTCTAGTGCATACAACAAATAATAATAATAATATTCATAATAATACAACAGTTCTTACAAAGCCACCGGGATTAGTGGCACGAAAGAAAATTGATATTAAACGAGAACGAAAAGCCACAAAAGTTCTCGGCGTTGTTATGGGTTGTTTTATTCTTTGTTGGTTACCATTTTTTATTGAAGAAACAATTTGCGGAATATTTCATTTAACAATCAATGAAAAAATTGTCAGTGTTTTAACATGGCTCGGTTATTTAAATAGTCTTTTAAATCCTGTGATTTATACGATATTTTCGCCTGATTTTCGACAAGCATTCGGAAAGATTCTATTTGGAAAATATCGTAAACGAACACGACGACTAAAGAAATAAATTTTTCTGTCTTCTCGTTTCTTTTTTTATTAACATAATCTATCTACTAACATTTCTATATGTATATGTATGTTTATTTTTTTTTCTTCTTTTTATGCTCTTTTTTCTTTTTCTGATTTTCTTTCTTCAGTTTTTTTTTCATCTATAATTGCATACCGGTTGTTCAAATAAGAATCTCGTTTCTAACAAAAGAACATCTCAGTTCGCATCGTGCAGTAATTTATGTATTTTGTTTTCTTTCACTTGAAATTAAAATCTTAGTTTTTGACTTTGACATTTTTGTGGATATCGATTTAAATTAATACAGAGATGACTTTCGTACTTTCTTTCGATATTTTGAAAGACTTCATTGAAATGATATGTACTCAACAGATTCCGCCTCGTTCGTCATGATAAATATTTTTGGAGACTTATATAATTCACAAAATGATTCCATGATCTCTCTCAAAAACTGTCGAAGAATCAGTCGTGATATCGCAGGTAGATTCATAATGAAAATTAATAATGTCAAAATACCATACAAATTATAAAGATAGCACTAGCTGAATGTCATAGCTATATATACTTCTATACAATAAAATAAGAAATTAACTACCTATGTAACATCATTTTCATATGTTTCTGACGACATTCCTTACAATGCGTATTCTATTTCTTCTTTTAATTATCTTAATAATAATTGATACCATTTATTGTTATCATTCAGCTGATTTAGAAAATATTCTTCAACGAGATCCTCGTCAACTGCGAAGTGTCCTTTGGCCGAAAATCTGTGTGAATTTGAAGCGCAATCGGATGAAATATCAATCTCAAAAAATACGGAAATGTTATCCATTCGATATGAATTAATTTTCAACAAATGTATCAATTATTAACATCTCATTGAAATAAATAACCTTCTAAATGAATTAGCCTGTTTTGTTTAGTGTTAGATTTATTACACGAATAAAAGAAACTCGCGCTCTCTCATATTTTCAAGATAGTTTCTCAATCGGGTGTAAAGAAAAATGCAATTAGCAGCTAGTGATCTACTCTCTCGAATCGTACATGATCAAAATTCGAACGAACACTTGAATGAAACATGTGAGAAATTCTATCAAATTTGGTCTCATAAAGCAGCAAACATATCCAATGATCTCATTGAATACACAATTCGACGTTTGCAAAGCGATCGACTTCGTCATCTGTTTCAAATACGAAATGATTTTACTCATAAAGAACAAGCTTCACCTATTTGTCAAATGCCGATTCGTGTCGAAGATGATTTAGAACGAATTAAAGAATATATACGTCGATTTTGTTTAACAACAAGACATCTCTATCGACATTTACGTTCGGATTCACGTATCTATCCGAAAATGTGCATCGATCTCGATCAAGGAATTATGATAAAAATCTGTCGATTTATTTTTAAAACTAAAGTTCTCATTAAAATCTTCTCGTCAGAAAAACATATCAACCCTCAACAACGTGATGAATTAAAAAAACAGAACATTGAATATCATGATCCATATAAGAATATAATCAAAGCTTTCATTGTATTACAATCTAATTTTGAAATTCTTTTCGGTGATATTTTCGAACGAGATTTACTTCAAAATGCAAAATCAGGTTCAATTTCAGTTGTTCTTTTTCTTCTTCAAGTCAATTCTTGGCGTATTTTAAGCTGTGCAAACACTTCCCATTGTATTAGATACGAGCAAAACGATTCGATTGATATTTTGTGCTTTGTATCAATTGAGCGAACCCGAACGTCACGCTGAAGCTGAAGCTATTCGTCAACGTCGATCAAGTTAACATTTGTAGATTGAATTTGACTTTATCTATCGATGCTGTTTTTCGTAGCATATTGCGATCGTAGATGTCCAACCAAAAAGCCGAAATCTTCAAAAATGTATAACACAAATAGAAATAAAGAAATGGAAAATTTTCAATTCACTGAAACGCTCACTGAATCACCAGGAAAAACAGTATCAACAAAGAAAAAAGATACTCCAAAACGAATAATATCTCCGAAGTACAGCTAAATTTGCTTGTTCAATTCAATTCTGAATATGCATTTTTTATTTCAGGTCACAATTGAAAACTCCAAAGAGCAAACAAAAACAGAAATCGAGTGAAAATCTTTTATCAACACCATCGTTGTTAGTTCATTTTTGAAAATGACTATCTCACTACTTTCGATTGTAGAAATAAACGAGATAGTAGTTCAACGAAAAAGAGTTCGACGCCTGCACAGAAAAAATCAGTACTATGAAAAATATACCGATATTCATTTGTTATTTTCTTAAATTTTCTATTCGAAGAAAAACAAAAATCAAAATCAAAATCAAAATCCATCATCATTCGATTCGACACAAGACGATATTAACTGTGGCTGGACAACATGGTTGCAAAATGCCACAATGAATCTTGCTGTTGTACTGCCAAAAAACAGTACAAATCCAATTCAAAGAATAGTAAATTTATATAAGATCTCGCTTTTTTTCTGTTGTAGATATTGAGCCAGAAAAATCCGCATTAACAACATGGGCTGCGATTGATAGAGTATTAAGATAGATTGTTGTCATGCGATTATCTAATCATGTCGTGTTCGTTTTCCTTTTCTCTTCGTTAAACAAAAGAAAAATAAAATCGAATGATCAAGTGTCGATATTCTCCTGAGAAACAATTACATTGTATTTCAAAATTAATCTCTTGAGATGAAAATCAAATGAGTAAACGTCTACAATTAAAATGTAAACATAGCAGACAAAAAAAAGTTACTTCTTTATTCCGCCTTCTATCATAGAGAGAAAGGAAAAGAAATATTGTTCCGGATGTGAACGACATCATTGATAAGGCGAATGGAGGATTGTTACTATGTTACCATGAATATTTTGTACTGACAAATGTCAAGCAAAACAAAAATAAACAGTGATTTTTTTTGTTGCTTATTCTCATAGTTTTTTTGATAAAGAAAAATAAGAATTATGTCGAATATTCAACGAGCACGTCGTATTCCGAATGCTAATGGTCAAGTTTTAATTGAGAATTGGGTTGAAGAACGAGCAACCGAACATATTGATCATCGAGCTCAACAACAAGATAAAAATCAATCAACATCACAATCATATTCTTCTCCAACAACGAAGAAAACTGCTCATACAGCTTTATTAACACAACAATATCAAAATCCTCTCGATAGTGTTACAACTTATCGTGATGATTATTATAAATTTGGTCCATTCGAACAAGTTGAACAAGGCGCACGACGTAAACGTCTTGAACACGAATTAACACGTCAAGTTGCTGCTGAATTCCGAGCACAAAAACAAGAATTCGAAGAAAATTTACGACGAGAACGTATTGAAAATTCAACAAGTGAATATCACACACAATTTACGAAAGATTTTCAATCGAAACCACCGCCAGCTACACAAGTAATATCGAATAGCCTCTCACCATTTTGTTTGACAATAAATGAGAGAAACATTTGTGTTCGATCAATATTTTTCTTTCAATTATTTGAACTAAGAAAACATTTCGATTTTGTTTATCATCTAAGATCAACATACTAATTTCAAACTCTGAATGTCATAAGTCTTCTTTGTCGTTTAGCCTCATGACCTTTTACGTGAAATGCCGGTTTCATTTTGGACTGAACATCGACATAACTCTCATGTAAATATCGAAAAATAAGATCGATCATATTAACTAAGTCGGAATATTTTCTAGGGCGTCACACAATTGAAAACATTGAATAGTCCATTTCATCGAAATGCAACTTTTAGCACGCCTGTTGAATTAACATTCGAAGGTGCTCGTCCTCACGAAATGGAACGATGGCCAAACTACGCACAAAAATCACTCAATGACGCTAAAATATGTTAGAGAACGCCTTTTCCTCTCTTTTTTCTCTACAAAATAAATCGGAATATACGTATATATGAAATCACATCTTTCCGTTCAGTCCGTCCTTTTTTTTTCTACGACTGATTGACAATCAAATAGACAGAAACAAATGTTAATTAGATAGATAAATGAACGCAACGGTGCAAAGCAGACATAGACAGAGATCATCTCTATACGGATATTTCTAAGGTCAACGACTGTTGTTACTTAGAAAAATCAATTATAGATTAAATGTTATTCAAAGATATTGCATATGGGATCTTTTTTATCACTTTCTTTTAGTTGAGTGAGAAACGTTCGATGGGAATATTACTAATAATAGTAAACTATGTTAACCTTTTGACAGGCACAAACTAGATCTATATACATCGAGTCAATATGATGAATATACACGTATGTGCTAGAATAGATCTAACTAACTGATCAATCATTTGAATTGTAATAAGATTGACGAGGAAATTTTCGCAATATGATGTCATATTGACCAGGTCAACAGTTCATTTATGTTGTTTATTGTGTGGCAAGGTGTTTGAGAATATGTGCGAGACGAAGGTCAATTAACTTTGATGAATAAGACTTCTTCATTGTTCAAATGAAGGAAAAAAATGTGAAAAGTACTTATACGCTTATATTCCAATCTAACAAATGAGCTCCTATTAACCGTCGATAACAACTTGAATTTGTTGGATTGAGATGATTGTTTTCTCTTTTTTTTTTCTTCTTCCTACATTTTCCTCTTATTAGCTTGGTCAAGATCAAGAACAACGAGCGAGACGTAAAAAGTGCATATACATGCACACACATAAATATATATACGTATATAAATGTGTTCACATTCATTCATTCACATCATCGTATGTCTCGCGGCAAGATTGAAAGAGATGGTGGTCAGTAAAATGAAGAAGAATTTGTCATTCTCTCTCTCTCTCTCTTCTTACCTATGGATGATAGTTTGAAATTGATTGTTCGTTCGTTCTCCTTCATTCAAATTGCGCGATATATTGGTGATTAGACCACGACGAAAACGTTTTGATTGTGTACTTATTCGAACATATATTCTCAAAATTGGTCAATCACAACGACAAACTTGTATTTTTACAACTTCATTTTTTTTTCTATTGCAATACGAAGGTAAATGGGGAAATGAATAAATCTGAGAGGAAAGAAACGAAGTGCCTCGAAGGGGCTACTTGTCGCACGCTTTGAACTAAACTGATTTGATGCCGACTAGTTTTAATGTTCTCCCATATGTACTCTTGTTAATCAATTGACCAGTAAATAGACGTTAGTGATGATAGCAGCGACGTGCCACTTTTTATCTCGCCCATGTCTGTGTACATATCTCTTCATTCAAGATCGTACACGCGTCAACATAGGAAACAGATTGTATTTTAATGTGTATTTTGTGTTCTGATAATATCATAATCAATCTTAAAACGCTTTTCAACTCTGTTGTTACTATTTTACTTTCGATACCATTAGCAATAAGCTCAATTCGTCATTCGTTTTATCGGTTTTCATTCAAATTATCTATCTCTACTATTACGAAAAGAAGATCATTCATATGTGTTTTTTTTTCTCATTTAACAATACATCAATCATATTTATGTAAGACTAGGAGAGTACATTTTTCAATTCTTTTGTTATTAGTATAGCTATTATTTTATTTTCGTAAATCTTAATATCATCGATCAAAGATATACACGTTATAAACAAGAGAGAGAGAGAGCGGAATACAAAAGAGAAATAAATTCTTTTCCTTTTTTTCCTTTCCCTTCTCTTCTCTTTCCTTCTCCTTCTTTTGTATTGAATCATCTATTTGTGAGTGATGATGTCAACATCTATGAGAGCGATTTGATCTTTTCATAAAGCCGGTAAACATAATTTCTTCTTGCAACTAACTTAAATACTCTTCTCTCCGTATGCACATACAATTCAGTTTGTTCAGTTTTATCTTTCTAACCGAAAAAAAAGAAATTATCTATGACCCTGACATTTCCACCTTTTTTTTTTTCTTCTTCTTCTTTTACCTTCTTTCTCTTTGCTATTCAATTATGCTGTAATCTATATCGTATACTTCGGCCGATTTTCCATGGTCATATCTGTTGAAGAGAAAACATTTGAGATCGTATCATATGTTACTTTATTTTAGTTTTTTTTTTGTTGTTACGTCGTATTTTGTCAATCTACAATCGGTGAATAAAATAATTAATATATTGTTTTGAATGTATGACTTTTATTTTTGAATGAGCGGTAGATGCGATAACACGATAGCTTTCATCGTATTCGTATTTTTTTTTCAAAATCGATGATGAGACACGAGCGAAGATGAGGCTTGCGTTATGTGATTTATCGTTTTAACTTTTCTTTTCTACGCTATTTTGACAGTTGTGTTAGTGAGAGTGTATATGTACACAAACACATATCTAAATATCTCAATAGAAGAGTGTGTGCATGTATGTATAACGTATTTATTGAATTTTTGTTTTGCTAACGACTGATCCTGTCTGGTTTTATTTGAGTGTGTATGTATTTATTTGTCCAGTAATTATCGTCTCTGTTGTACCATTTGAAATGGTAATAATCGCAGGCGTGTTCGTATAATTGATATTCAGTGATCAATGAGTGTTCGAAGAAAATATTTTATGTGTTTATATTTATGTATGTTGAACGATAAGGAGAAAATGAACAAAAAAAGAGCATGTTGAAGCGAACGCGTCAACAAAATAAAGTGCTTGACATAGCACTTGTCATTTTCTAGTAGTTTTGCTCCCTTTCTCCTTCTCTAGTTCACTTTAAAACATTTCGAAAAAAATCCTCTTGACCACTTAACATCAAATAGAGAACAGAGTTCTAAGGTCAAATAAATTTGTATCTCTTCAGAAACAGTTCGATCGTTCGTTTGTTAGTTAGTAAAATTCTTCTTTTTCTTTCTCTTCGTCTGTTTTAATTCCGCACGATTGTGATTATTCACACGCTAATACCAACTTTTTCTTTATCCTTTACTTTCATTTCTCTATAATTATATCTAGCTGGGAACAACACATTCTTCAAGCGACTATTGTATTCAATCACTTTCTTATGTTTCTGTCAAGTTCACCTGTAGTAAGTAACCTTGAATGGAAATGAGAGAGAGTAAGTTAAGACGGAAATAATCTATTGAAATTCGATAATTGCTACCGCTACACTGACCGATGGTCAGCTGGAAGGCCCATTCTATCTTTTCTCCTTCTCTCTCTCTCTCTCTATCTGCTCATATATATATATATATACACTTGATTACTTGTCGTCAAGGGAATTAAGACATTTTCGCCTGACGATCACATCTGCTCATTTAACAAGCAACATAAATTGTGATGAAAATCAATCTATTGATAGGACAAATCTATTTTATTTCTTTTACACTCCAATAAATGTTTGTTGTCAATGTGAAAAAGATGTAAGTATAGTAAAACAATTTTGCTTCACACGTTTTTATGACGACTATCACTATCGAACTATTAATCAAGATGATCATTGATTGATATATTAATAAGCATGATATAGGTTTTTGATCTGTAGAAAGAAGCAAGGCCGAACCATTGATTTATATATATTTGTTGAGAACTACTTCAACAGATAAAAAAATCATGTCGTAGTAGTAGTCTGAATTTCATTTCTATTTACTATTAGTTTGACATACTGTTTTGATAAGAACAATGCATTTGTAAAACAATTTTGTTTGAACAAATAAAACTAGAAATTTGTCTTTGTTACTGTAGAAGAAGTAAAACATATCTTCGATTACATATTCTATTAGTTAAACATAGATTTATTGACCTTGTGCCTGTAAAGTAGCCGATAGCATGTGTACATGTATTGAGAAATCTCATCATTGATACTATTTACTTGTAATTTTACTATTTTCACTCTTGATTCCATTGTCTACCGAACGGGTGTGAATCTTTTTCTCGCGTTTTTTTTTTGTCATACACATATTGATGCGATGAATTGATCATCACTGGCGGCTATATCGATGACGGATTGACAAAGTAGACAGTGGCAAGAAAGACTAATCTTCTTCTAATTAATTCTAACGGCTGCTTTTGTTGTGAAAAAAAAAGAGAATGCGAGACCTTGACACGTTGATCTTTATACATTCCTTTGTAGTCAAACTATATGTTTATATACTATTTTAAAATGCAAGCTCGCTTTCTTTCTTGTCTCATATTAGTCTGTCCGATCTCTTCTCTTTCTTTTTTATATACTGTGAACAAAGATAGACAAGAGATTTGCATTCTGACGAGGTGAATATAAACATCTCATCAGTATAACTCGAGTGTGTTCGTACGCCTGACCTTCGTCCATCATCATCATAATCATCATCATCATTCTTGTGAATACAAAATGCACGAATAGTTACACTGCTGCTCATTGCTGAGAGTGATTCGTATCCATTCTTTTCATTTTTCCTCTCACCCTCTTTTTCTTTTTCTCTCTCTCTCTCTCTGTCATTCGTACATCACCACCCGCAGAACGACGAGACTAATTGTACAAGGAAAAAGAAAGATGCATGCTGAATACAGCAATTCCGGAATTCACTTAGTATGTACATACATCGTATTGTCGTAAATGACTGACAGATCTATCAACATACTTTTTTCATTCATTCATTCATTCATTTGAGCAGTTTCTATTCTATTTTTTTGCTCATTATTGTTCCAGATCACGAAGCAGAACGATGATTTTTGATGGTATAAAATCAATATTATAATCAAGAAAGAAAGCCAAAGATGAACGAAGCAAACTCATCGAAATATCCTCAAATTTTATCAAAATCAAACAAGTGAGTATATTCATTTCCTTACTCCTTTATTGATTTGATTAGTACTCATTTAAAATGAATGTAATTAATACCACTTCATTCGAACAAAAAAGACGAAAAAGAAAATTGACTTCTCTTTCTCTCTCGTTTTTTTTTCTTTTCTACAAAAGAGTCCTTCGAACCTTCACACGAATAATGAAAAAGTAGTTGCGACTATGTCTATGACCGTGTATATTTATACATATATACCGATAACAGAACGACATTGACACCGAACTCATGGCGTGTAATGAAAACAAATGAATATTGACTATAAGAGAAGAAAATGATTGAAATCTTTGATTTCTACTCATTGCGTTTCATTTCATTTCATTTCGTTTCGTTTTTTTTGTCTTCTTCTTCTCATCGTTACGTTCATTACAATAGTTCGATGACTTCATTTTTCAAATCAAACGAATATGTATCGTTTGTATTGAGTAGAAATATCGAACATATCAACGATAGGATTACATCAAATCAAACTTTAATCTTCGTATGCGATTCATATATATATATAGATTGTTATTCATAGTGAATTATGTAAGATCAATTGTCTTTCGAAGATACAACGTAAGTTATTTGCTTTAAATAAGAGATTTACATCTAGGTTTTGCTTTCATTTATCAGTAGTGCGTTCGATTATTTACTTACTTGATGAGATGAAAATAGTGGACATTGCGGTTATAGGAATTAAAACAACTAGCGACTGCGAAAAGTCGACATCTTCCGAGGATTTATTTTCATTTCTTAAGATATATATATCGTAGTATTGATAAAATCTGGTTTTTTCTATTCCGTTTGAACGCGTTCTGTACATCGAGTATAGGTATCGCGTATCGACAGATATGTTTTTTTTCTCTGCAGCGGAAAACGTGCCGATAGAAAACGCAGTATGTAATAGCTAACATTTTTCGAGATTGTTATCATGTTTTTCTATCTTCAACATTAATTAACCTATAGAAGATGATTTACGACAGTAAACACAAATATATCACATGTAGTTGAAATAGCTGTCAATCGTAAGGTAAGAACCTTGAAGCTTAACGAGTCTTTCGTAAAAGTCAGTCAAAAAAAAATTAACCATCATTAAAAAATCAATGAGTTATTAGTCTTACGAATTGTTCATTTAACTGAATTGCCAAATAAAAACGTTTTTTTAAAATGTCGATATTCGACCTATTCGTATATTTTCTTTTGTTACTATTGATTCTATTTTTTCTTCTGAAGGACATTTCAATGCACACAGACTGATCAAGGATTCTATTACAATATCCGATAATCTGTTAAATCATTCTGATATTTCGAATGTATTCTTGAGTAATATGTTAGTTGAATTTGATGTGAAATGTGCGCACACAGAAACGAGACAGCTTTATTCATATTGAACAGATACTATCATTTGTCATTGTCGTCCATAAGCGATCAAATGCGTAATAGTGGTACAATTTCTTTTTTTTTACATTCACCTGGGCAATCTGCTTTAACACAGAGGTCATCACCATATCATTCATCAACATTTATAACTATTCGTTTTCTTTTTAAGAAAAAAAAACCGATGATGTAGAAGAAGAAGAAGCAAAAAAGTGCATCTGCTCAACATCCCACATAGCGTTTTTTTTCTTATGCCCATTAGTACAATTTGACTCTTAAATTATGACATGTGTACATACAAATGAATCGATCGCAATCGATTTTTTCTCTGTTTTACTTACAAACATATATATTGTACAATAAAAGACTACTATTTGGATAAAAACATATGTCATTTGAGCAATTTTCTTTGTATGATTGTAATATGATGTCATAAAATCGAGAAAAAATTATTATTTTCGATTAAGTCATATTGTTTAGACAGATGGATGGATTGCTTGATTAACTAGCTAACTGTATATTTTTGTTTTCTTCAGAAACACCAAAGATAATGAAAAGAATCGACGACAAGAATTCTGGAATGGAACATTAGTCGACGATTATAATTTTCTCATGTCTGAAGAACTTATTTGTCGTTGTAAAGTAAGACGACTTTATTTGTAACGAATACGTACAGTCTTCTGCTTTTACTCAGGGCTCACTCGGTGAACCATTTACATCGTTAAACGATCTCTCAGTTCATCATGTATCTTACAATGAATTCGACAAACAATATGGAGAATTATCCGATTGGTGTGAAAAAATTTACAAAACGATCAGTAAAAATTCATCAAATGCTTTAACACGTTACCTTCGACAAGTAATTTTTTTCGTTTCAACCGAAAAAAAAAACTTACGTAATTATAAATTTTGTGTTTAGAAATACTATGAAGAACTGTATGAACAAGGCCTAATGCGTTTACGTTTATTTGATCAATATGCTGATAAATTGATTGAACGTTTTCCTGATTTAAAAATGAATATCAACGAAAAATTGATTCAAATCAGTCGACAATGGAACTGTCTTGAATCATGTTTTATTGAATATTTAGACGAAGATTTCGAACGCATTCTTCAAGGTTCGATTTGCACTTGATTCTCTTTTATTAACAGATTGATCGTTTAATTTGATTATTTAGATTTACATAATGAATTGCTATTATTCGAAGAATGGCTCAATCAAACCGAAACACAATTATGGACATTTCAATCGATACATACCGATGACATTTCATTTGACGATTTTCAATTTAAGCTTCGTGAACATACGGTAAGTCTAAATAGCTGCTAAAACAGTTCGTATTCACAATCAATAGGTCAATGTTAAACTGAAATAATTGCACTTTTTGCTTTATATTCTGTCTCTTCGGCTTTTTTTTTCTACTATGTGCTCGTATTTAGAAATTGCAAGAAGAGATCAAATCGAGAAATAGTCGAGTTTCGTCAATAATCGAAATTTGTGAACGTTTAAAAACGGATTACGATCAGCAAAGTGAACAGATTCCATCGGATTTTGCAGCCGATCTCGAAAATCGTTGGCATCAAACATGGATCGATTCCGTGGAAATTCAATGTAAACTCGAAGAACGATTGAAAAATTTTCAAGTAAGTCATGAAATACATAATTGTTATGGCTTCACGCGTCCTTTACGTACT
>ERZ778027.837-NODE-837-length-62232-cov-38.264101_pt1 | contig 62232 bp, 73 predicted proteins | sample MGYA00375757_ERZ778027 | MGnify/ENA primary metagenome ERZ778027 (study PRJEB29350, sample SAMN05389817) | bioreactor metagenome | isolation source: Ammonium sulfate bioreactor | place: South Africa: University of Cape Town | collected 2014-02-18 ...
GACATCGCGAGGGGCGTGCTCTTCCTCGCCTCCGACGACGCCGCGATGGTGCACGGCGCCACCCTCGACGTCGACGGCGGGATGTCGGCGACGCGGTCGGGGTGGCCCGGCGGGCTCACACCTGCGTGCGGGCCAGCGCGTGCACGATGTCGCGGGTGGCCGGGTGGAGCTGCGTGTAGAGGTCGAACAGCTCGTCGTAACGGGCCGTGACCGCCGGGTCCGGCGTGCGGACCTCGCGCACCGGGTTCCACGCCGCGATGTCCGCCTCCCCCACCGCTCGGGCGGCGAGGTGGGCGGCGCCGTAGCTCGCGCCGATCGTCACGGTCGGGATGTGCTGCTCCAGGCCCGTGACGTCGGTGACGATCTGCGGCCACAGGGCCGACGTCGTGCCCCCGCCGACCGCCACCACCCGGTGCACCCCGGCCCCGGCGTCGCGCATGGCCTCGACGTTGTGCCGCACGCCGAACGCGGTGGCCTCCAGGGCGGCGCGGTAGAGGTCGCCGCGGGTGTGGGAGACCGTGAGGCCCGCGACGACGCCGCGGGCGTCGGGGTCGGCGATCGGGGTCCGCTCGCCGGCGAAGTAGGGCAGCATCAGCAGCCCCCGCGCTCCGGTGCCGGACGCCTCGGCCTCCGCCTGGAGCTCCGCGTGCTCGGGTGAACCCACCAGCGTGCGCAGCCATTCGGTGACCGCGCCCGAGGTGGCCATGCCGCCCGCCAGGTTGCGGGTGCCGGGGAACGCGCCGACGGTGCTCCACAGCTCCGGCACCAGCAGGCGCTGCGCCGTGGTGGCCACGAGGAACATCGTGGTGCCGTACATGAGCATGAGGTCGCCGACGCCGGTGGCGCCGACGCTGATCGACTCCGTCCAGGCGTCGATCGTCCCGGTGATCACCGGGACGCCGACTGGCAGGCCGGTGGCCGCCGCCGCCTCGGCGGTGACCGGCCCGGCCACGTCCCCGGGCCAGCGCAGCTCGGGCAGCTCGATGCCCGGCGCCACGAGGTCACACCACGGCCGGTACCAGGCCTGCGCGACCGAGTCGTAGAGCGGCACCGACTGGCTGGCGGAGTGGTGGTCGAGCACGTAGGCACCGGTCAGCCGCTGCGCGAGGAACGACGCGGGCATGTAGAGCCGCCGGGCGCGCGCGGCCACCTCCGGCTCGTGCTCGGCCACCCACGCGATCTTCGGCCCGACGGCCTGCGTGGAGAGCAGGCTGCCGCAGCGTTCCAGCACGTCGTCGCGGCCGAGCTCGGTGGTCAGGCGCGCGATCTGCTCGGTGGCGCGGGTGTCGACGCCGTAGAGGATGGCGGGACGGACCGGCTCGTCACAGGAGTTCGCGAGCGCGACGCACGGCCCCATCCCGCTGACCCCGACGGCCGAGACACCCTCGGCCCCGAGCTCCCGGGTGATCGAGACGAACTCGTCCCACCAGACGTCCGCGTCCATCTCGACGTGGCCCGGGTGCGGCCGCGACACGGTGTGGGGACGGACGGCGGTGGCCAGCACCGTGCCGGAACCGTCGACCAGCACGCCCTTCGTGCTCCCCGTGCCCACGTCGACGCCGAGAAAGGTCGTGCGGGCGCCGGAGGCGCTCACACCCGCACGTCCCCGCACAGGTGCACGGCGACGCCGAGCCGGTCGAAGAAGGCGGCCTTGGCGACCAGACCGGCGTCGGCGGACGTCGGGTCGGGCGCATAGACGATCTGCACGTGGTTCGCCTTGTGCCGCGCCATGAACTGGTCACGGCTCACCCCGTGCGTGACGACGTGGGCGATCGGCCACTCCGGGTTGGTGGCCGCCCAGCGCCGCTCGGTCTCCTCCTCCGGCAGCTCGACGACCGACGCGCGCCCGATGTCGAGGTGCAGGCGGGCAGCGCCGTTCGTGTTCGGGGCGATGTAGAGCCGCGACCACACGATCTCCCCCGGCCGCGAGACGCCCTTGATCGTGCCGCCCCCCGCCGGGAAGTAGACGGGGTTCTGCCGCCAGCTGGTGGCGCCCTCGTAGCCGCCGGTGAGGTGCGACGGCGGCACGGAGCCGGAGATCTCGTAGACCCAGACGAAGTCGTCCCCGTACTGCTCACCCCAGCGCACGTCGTGCAGCGTCGTGGCCGGGTCCAGGCCCATCGCCGTCCAGACGCGGTTGGTGACCAGCGCGTCGACGGCCACCCCCTCGTCGGCCTCGTTGAAGTGCGGCAGCGCGACGCCGTCGTAGAGCACGCGGGAGCCGTCGCGGCTGGTGACCGGCGGCCGGGCGACGTTGTTGAGCAGCCCTTCCGGCAGGTCGGACGCGGGCGCGAGGTCCTTGAGGCCCTGCTGGTACTGGATGCCGACGGCGTCGAGGCCGAAGTCGTCGGCGATCCGCAGCGCGGCCACGTACATCTTCATCTGCTCGTGGAGTTGGCCGTCGGTGAGCTCGGTGGCGTCGTCGGGACCGGTGCGGAACGTCATCCCGGCGTCCTCGAGCCACGTCCGGGTCGCCGTCGCCTCGTCGTCGGAGACGCGCCGCATCTCGGCGAACAGCGCGCTCTGCGACAGCCGTTCCTTGTAGATGCCGAGCGGGTTGAGCAGCTCGTCGTCGATGATCGCGTTGTACATGCCCATGCAGCCCTCGTCGAACACGCCGACGATGGCCTTCTCGGTGAGCAGCTGCTCGGCCAGCGCGACGCCCAGCTCCTTCTCGGGCGACGCCGCGAGCGACGGCAGCGGGCGCACGTGCGACGCGTCGTGGACGATCGGCTCCCCGGCCACCCATGTCGCCAGGGCGTCGAGGAAGTAGCGGTCGGTGAAGTCCACCGACCAGATCGTGGAGTACTCCCGCCCCATCTTGGTCAGGCCCGCGTTGAGGCCGAGCAGCCCGACCAGGCCGGGCCAGGTGCCGTCGAAGTTGGCGACGGTCAGGATCGGGCCGCGGTGGGTGCGCAGCCCGGCGAGCACGTGGTGGCTGTACTGCCACACGGCCTCCGCGACGATCAGCGGCGCGTCCGGCGGGATGGTGGCGAACACCTCCAGGCCCTGACGCTGGCTCGCGATGAACGTGTCGTGGGCCTTGACCACCGTCCAGCCCAGGTCCGCGAACGCGGAGCTGACCGCCTTCTCCAGCGCCTCCTGCGCGGGCCAGCCGGCGGCGTTGGCCGCGGGGCGCAGGTCGCCGCTCGCGACCATGTACGCGGTGCGCGGCGGCGCCGTCGGCTCGGGACGGGTGGCGGGCAGGGCGTACGTCCCGGACATCGTCACTGTGCGTCCTCCAGATCGGTGATCGGCAGCGTCACGAGCACGATGCCACGACGCTGCCAGGTGCAGGTCACGAGAAGAAGATCTCCGTCCAGGACCGCGGACGGGTAGGAGTACTCGCCGACGCCGTCGGTGACGACGCCGCCGTCCCCGGCCGGAGGCCCGACCCGGCCTCCCCGTCGCCGGCGTCGAGCACCAGCGCGGCCCCACCAGAGCGTCGGTTGGATGTGTCCGGCGCCGGTCAGCGCGGCGTGGTCGACGGGGATCGGCGCGCGCAGCCAGGTGGTGCCGCCGTCGGAGGAGACGTCGACGAACGGGTCCCACCGGACCGGCCCGCCCCACCGCTCCACGGATCCGGGCGCGAGCCACAGGCCGCCGGGCGTCACGAGCGGCGGGTTCCTCACCGGGCCCCGCCCGCCGGACGCGTCGCCGGGCACGAGCTCGCGCGCCCGGTCCCACGTGACGCCGCCGTCGTCGGAGTGCGTGACGAGCGTGGTCCACTCCGAGATGCGCGGGCCCACCTTCAGGAACAGCCACAGGTCGTCGGCCGGGCCGGGGGCCAGCACGGGGTTCCAGTGGGCGACGTCGCGGCCGGTGTCGAGCACGTGGGTCGAGCCGTCGCGCCAGACGACGATCCGGTTGTCCGGCGTGCCCTCCCGGGTGCCGGCGAACCAGGCGGCGACGGGCCGGTCGTCCACCGCCGCGACGGTGCCGGCGTGGCACTGCGTCCAGCGCGGGTCGTCCAGGGTGAGGAACTCGCGCTTCACGACACCGCGGCCGGCACGAGCCGGGCGATCGCCTCCGGGTCCGGGACGGCGGGCGAGGTCATGCGCAGCGCGCCGTTGCCGTGGCCGAGCAGCGCCAGCGCGTACTTGATGCCCTCCACCGATCCCCGCAGCGCTGCGAGCACGGCGTCGGCCTGCGCCTGGGCCTCCCGCTCGGCCTCCGCGTCACCGGCGTCCCCGGCGGCAGCCAGCGCCATGAACGGTTCCGGGAACGCCGCCGACAGCCCGGACACGATGCCCGCGCCGCCGGCCCGTACCACCGCGGCGAGCGTGGTGTCGGCGCCCGACCACAACCGCCCACCGGCGGGCAGGGCCTCGATGTACTCCCCCACGCGGTCGTTGGCGGCCCCGGAGAGCTTGGCCCCGGCCAGCCCGGTCTCGGCCGCGATCCGCCCGAACTCCGACGGCGTGACGGTGACGCCGCTGCGCTCGGTGAACAGGTACCCGTACACCGCCGCGGGGCCGGCCGCGGCCGTCGTCGCCGCGAAGTGCCGCGTGACCGCGTCGACGTCGGCGGGCAGGTAGTACGGCGTGAGCACGGCGAGGCGGCGCACGCCCAGGGCCACGGCGTCGCGGGTCAGGGCCATCGTGTCGCGGGTGCTGGCGGCGCCGACGTGCACGACGACGTGCTCGGGGCCGAAGACGTCCAGCGCGGCCGACGCGAGGGCGCGGCGCTCGGTGCGGTCCAGCGCCGGGAACTCGCCGGTGGTGCCGGCGACGAACACGCCGTCGACGCGGCCGTGCAGCCAGGCGTGGTGGGCGGCGGTGGCGGCGAGGTCGACCTCGCCGGCGTCGTCGAAGAGGGTGGGGACGGCGGAGAGCACTTCGGGCACGGTGGGGCCTCGCATCGTCGGGTCGGAGGATTCAGGCGGCCGAGCGGGTGGCCATGAAGGCCCGCATGCGCGAGCAGGAGCCGTCGAGGTGCACGGCCAGCGCGGCCAGCGCCGGCTCCACCTCCCCGGAGCGGACCACCGCCGACAGGTCGGCGTGGTCCTGGGCGACGGGGGCGAGGTCGCGGTCGGTGTTGGTCACCGCCAGCATCGCGGCGAACAGCGGCCGGTGCAGCGCCCACGTGGACGCGAGCCTGCGGTTGGCCGCGATCGCGTAGAAGCCGCTGTGGAAGTCGAGGTCGGCGGCGCCGAACCGGACCGGGTCGGCCGCGGCGGCCGCCTCGCGCATCACGGCGACGGCGTCGTCGAGCGGCGCCCAGTCGGCCTCCGCCGCCCGCGCGATCACCTCGCGCACCGCCAACGTCTCGAGCGCGCCGCGCACGGCGTAGAGCTCGACGATGTCGGTGTCGGTGAGCCCCCGGACCGAGACGCCGCGCTTGCGCGTCTCGACCAGGCCCTCGATCTCCAGCTGCTTCAACGCATCCCGGACCGGGCCGCGGCTGACGCCGAACCGCTCGGCCATCCAGCCCTCGACCAGGTGCGTGCCCTCGGCGAGCTCGCCCCGCACGATCAGTGCCCGCAGCTGGTCGAGCAGCTGCTCGCCGAGCGGCGGCTGACGGACCGGGGTGACGATCATCGGGACTCCCTTGCTCGGTGACACCAGCCTAGGGCCCGCCCGGTCGACGGTCAACGTTGACCGTTGACGGTTAACCGTAAACGTGGCCACGCTCGCCGCGTTCGGCACGTTCGCCGTCGGCTTCCTCGCGCGGCCGCTCGGCGGGCTGTTCTTCGGCCGCCGCGGCGACCTCGCCGGCCGCAAGTCGACGCTGCTCATCACGCTCACCGTGATGGGCCTGTCGACGATCCTCATCGGGCTGCTGCCCGGCGCCGCGACGATCGGCGTGTTCGCCCCGCTGCTGCTCGTGCTCCTGCGCCTCGTGCAGGGCTTCGCGGTCGGCGGCGAGTGGGGCGGCTCGATGATCATCGTGCTGGAGTCGGCGCCCCCGGAGCGGCGCGGGTTCTTCAGCGCCTGGCCCAACACCGGCGACTTCTCCGCGCAGATCCTCATCACCGGCGTCTTCGCCTGGGTCTACACGCTGCCGCAGGACCAGCTGCTCAGCTGGGGCTGGCGGGTGCCGTTCCTGCTCTCGGCCGTGATCCTCGTCGTGACGTTCTGGATGCGGCGCACGCTGCACGAGAGCCCGGTGTTCACCGACGCCGTCGCCCCGGTGCGGCCGGCCGTGAAGCAGCGCGGCACCATCCGTGCCACCTTCGTCGACGACCGGCGCAACCTGCTGCTGATCATCGGTCTGCGCTTCGCCGAGGCGCTGCCCTACTTCCTGCTGACCGTGTTCGCGCTGTCCTACGGCAGCACGGCGCTCGGGATCGACAAGAGCGTCCTCAACACCGCGATCCTCATCGCGTCGGTGCTCGCGTTCGTGGCCCACGGGGTGTTCGCCACCATCTCCGACCGCGTCGGGCGCCGGCCCGTCTACTTCTTCGGCGCCGCGGTGGTGTTCGTGATGGCGTTCCCGTTCTTCGGAATGCTGCAGTCGGGGTCGTTCCTGCTGATCACACTCGGATACGTCCTCGTCCTGAACGTCGGGCACAATGCCATCAACGCGATCCAGCCCGCGTTCTTCGCGGAACTGTTCCCCGCCGACCGCCGCTACACGGGGGCCGCGGCGGGCCGCGAGATCGCGTCGATCCTGGCGGGCGGGCTCACCCCGTTCATCGCGACGGCGCTGGCCGGACCGGGCGGCACGCGCTGGCCGCTCGTCGCCGGCTACGTGATGGTCGGAGCACTGATCACGATGGTGTCGGTCTGGAAGGCGCCCGAGACGTTCCGCCGCGACCTCCGGGCGACGTCGGCGACACCGGTCGTCGAAAAGGCGGACGCCCGAGGCAACCTCAGACGGACGTGAGCTCGGCGGCCAGGTAGCCGCGCCACGTCTCCGCCCGCTCGACCGCTCCGGCCGTCACCGCGCAGCCCCGCCAGCCGGTGACGGCCCGGATGCCGTGCAGGGCGCTGAGCGACCAGGTCTCCAGGCCGTCGAGGTCGGCCGGGACGACCCGCTCGCGCCGCACCTGGACCCCTCGGCGGGCGGCCTCGTCGACGATCCTCCGGCGCGTCACGCTGTCGAGAACCGGCAGGTCAGCGGCCGGAACGCACAGCACATCGCCCCGCCACCAGACGACCGCGCTGTAGGCACCCTCCAGCAGCGTGCCGTCGGCGGTGCAGAGCACGGCCTCCCCCGCACCCAGCTCCGCCGCCCGCGCCCGCACGCCGCCCAGCATCACGAGGTCGGGCCCCTTGGTGCGCGGGGCGACGCGCGGGTCGGGCCCGGGGTGCGGGGCGAGCACGACCTCGGTGCCGGTCGGGGGCGCGGGCCGGACCCGCAGCCGCAGCTCGGCCCCCGCCCCGAGCTCGACGCGGGGGAACAGCCGCCCGTGCGTCGGCAGGTGGGCCGGGACGGCGTCGAAGAACGCGCCGGCGGACACGCCCGCGGCGCGACACGCCGTGACGAAGCGGTCCCGGTGGTGCCCCAGCCCGGCGATCGCGCCGTCGTCCACGAGCCAGGAGTCGGCGACCAGCAGGTCCGTGCCCGCATCGGCGGGCCGCAGGCCCGATCCGTCCCAGACGAGAACGTCCTCGACCATGCCTGCGCTCCCTGGAAGTTGTCCGGTCAATTTCCGCCCCTGGCGTGGGAGAAGAATGAACCCCCACCGAACCGGGAACAGAAGGGACCCCGTCGCGCGCACTGATCCAACCACGATACGGTGACGCCGTTCCACCGCCTTCTCCTGCCCGTCACCGCCGACGGGAGGACCTGCGTGATGAGCGACGGCCATGCTGAGGCAGGCGTCGCCACCGGGGTTAGTGAGGCGACCGTGTAGAGCCCGCAGGACCGCGCCCGGACCGCTCCCGTACAGGTCACGAGGTTTGCTCCCCGCCTCGCGACCCATCACCTCCCGGGCCCCGGCGGTGCTCGACCGTTTCACCGAGCTCCCTGGAAGGGACGGCATGCGAACGCTGATCATCGACAACTACGACTCCTTCACCTACAACCTCGCCCACTATCTGGCCGAGATCAACGGGTGCGAGCCGACCGTCGTGCACAACGACGAACCCGGCTGGACCGTCGAGGATCTGAACGCATTCGACAATGTCGTGGTCTCCCCCGGGCCCGGGCATCCGGGACGGGAGGCCGATTTCGGTTTCAGCCGCGAGGCCGTGCTCCATTCCCCCATTCCGCTGCTCGGCGTGTGCCTCGGCCACCAGGGCCTGTCGTTGATGTGGGGCGGCGAGGTGGACCTCGCCCCCGAGCCGTACCACGGCCGTGAGTCCGACGTGCTGCACGACGACGCCGACCTGTTCGCCGGCCTGCCCAACCCCCTGCGGGTCGTCCGCTACCACTCGCTGACGGTCACGAAGGTGCCCGCCGACCTGGAGGTCACGGCGCGCACCGAGAGCGGCCTCGTGATGGGCGTGCGGCACCGCACCCGCCCGGCGTGGGGCGTGCAGTTCCACCCCGAGTCGATCCAGACCGAGCAAGGCATGGAGCTGCTGCGCAACTTCGCCGAGCTCACCCGGGCCTGGCGCGCCGAGCACCCGCGCGAGGCCGGCGCCACCGCCCCGGCCATCCCCGTCCGCGACCGCCAGGTCGCGCCGTTCCGCCGGCTGACCGTGCTGGCCGAGAGCCGCGAGGTCGTGCTGCCGGTCGAGACCGCGTTCCGCGAGCTGTTCGGCGACGCCGAGCACTCCTTCTGGCTCGACAGCAGCAAGCAGGACCCCACCCTCGGCCGCTTCTCCATCCTCGGCGACGCGTCGGGCCCGCTGGCCCGCGTCGCGAAGGCCGACGTGTGGACGGGCGAGATCGCGCTGACCGGCGCCGACGTGCTCGGTCCCGCGGAGGCGCAAGACAGCGCCGCCTCGGGCACGAGCGTCGTGCGGAGCGGCTTCTACGACTGGCTCGACGCCGACCTGCGCTCGCTCGACGTCACCGTCCCGGACCTGCCGTTCTCGTTCGCGCTGGGCTGGGTCGGCTACCTCGGCTACGAGCTCAAGGCCGAGTGCGGCGGCGACCGGGCCCACCGCTCCAACGACCCCGACGCCGCGATGATCTTCGCCGACCGCGCCATGGTCGTGGACCACGCCACCGGCACGGTGCACCTGCTCGCGCTGGCCGAGGACGGCGACGACATGCCGTCCCACGAGTGGATGCACGCCACCTGGGAGCGGCTGGCGAACCTGCCCGCCGACGCGGACGACGACCGTGGCGCCGCCGAGATCAGCTCGGAGATCGGTGAGCTGAAGCTGCGCCACGACCGCAACCGCTACCTGGAGCTGATCGAGGACTGCCAGCGGGCGATCCACGCCGGCGAGACCTACGAGGTCTGCCTGACCAACATGGTCACCGGCAAGGGCACCCTCGACCCCTGGCAGGCCTACCGGTTCCTGCGCCGCGAGAGCCCCGCGCCGTTCGCGTCGTACCTGAAGATGGGCGACCTGTCGGTGCTCAGCACCTCGCCGGAGCGGTTCCTGTCCGTCTCCGCCGAGGGCGCCGTCGAGTCGAAGCCGATCAAGGGCACCCGGCCGCGCGGCGCCACCCCCGAGGAGGACCAGGCGCTGGTCGAGGACCTCTCGCGGAGCGAGAAGGACCGCGCCGAGAACCTCATGATCGTCGACCTGGTGCGCAACGACCTGAGCATCTGCGCGAAGCCCGGGTCGGTCGAGGTGCCCAGGATCTTCGACGTCGAGACGTACGCGACGGTGCACCAGCTCGTCAGCACGGTGCGGGCGCAGCTGCGCGACGACGTCACCGCGGTGGACTGCATCCGCGCGGCGTTCCCGGGCGGCTCGATGACCGGCGCCCCGAAGATCCGCACCATGCAGATCATCGACGAGCTCGAGGCCGGCCCGCGCGGCGTCTACTCCGGCGCGCTGGGCTACCTGTCGCTCACCGGCTCGGTGGACCTCAGCATCGTCATCCGCACGTCCGTGGTGACGGGCGACGAGGTCCGGTTCGGCGTCGGCGGCGCGATCATCGCGCTGAGCGACCCCGACGGCGAGTTCGAGGAGACGCGGGTCAAGGCGCGCAACATGACGCGCCTGCTCGACAGCAGGCGCACGAGCTCGGTCTCGGAAGCCGAGCCGGCGCCCGCACCCACGAACACCTCGGTCACCGCCTGACGACCCGACGAGCGGCTCTCCCGTCGGCACCTATCCGACGAGGGTGCCGCTCGTCGGCGGGACCAGGGGCGTGGAGTGGCGCCAGTCGGCCAACAGCGTGCGCAGGCCCGTCACCAGAGCCAGCGGCTGGTCGAGCATGACGTGGTGCCCGGCCGCCGGGATCTCGACGACGGGCACCACGCGGCCCATCCGGTCGACGATCATGTCGCCCATCTCGGCCGGGACGAGCCCCTGCTCGGCACGGAACAACGCCACCCGGCAGTCGACGGTGGCCAGCTGCGCGGGCTCGAGGCCGATGCCGGCGAAGATCGCCGGGTCGAACTTCCACGCCCAGCCGCCCTCCACCTCCCGCACCGACGTGGCGGCGATGTGCTCCTGCACGAAGGGCAGGGCCCCCAGCTGCTCGGGGACGAGCCGGAAGTGGGCACAGGCCTGCTCGCGGGTCGGGTAGGTGCGCAGCGGGCCGAACGCGCGGCGGTCACGCGCCGCGCGTTCCTCCGGCGGCCGGGCCCGCACCGGGGAGTCGATGGCCACCACCCCGCGCAGGTGCCCGCCGAACCGGAGCGCGGCCGCGAGCGCCACCATGCCGCCCATGCTGTGCCCGACCACCACCGGTTCGTGGCCGATCCCGGTGTGCTCGACCACGGCCTGCACCTCGTCGGCCCAGACGCCGAGCCCGTAGGAGTCGCGGCGGCCGCTGTCGCCGTGCCCCGAGAGGTCGAGCGCCACCACCCGCGGCGCGTCGGTGAGCAGCAGCGGCGCGATGTGGTCCCACCAGCGGCTGTGGGCCGCGCCGCCGTGCACGAGGACGATGCCCTCGCTGCCGCTCCCCCAGGACCGGTAGGTGATCGGCACGCCCGCGATCTCGACCTCACCGACCTCCACCGGCGCGGCGAGCGCCGTCGTGAACCACCCCGGTGTTGCCGATGCCACGTCGTTCGATGCCACGCAGCGGAGGGTAGCCGCGTAGGTTCCGAAAGAAGTCGTCGACACTGGAGGAACGCGCGTGACGGCAGCAGCCGAAGGCGGACTGGCACAGGTCTGGGCGCAGCCCGACCTGGGCGACGACCTGCCCGCCTACCTCGACATGGTCGACGCCCTGCGCACGCTGCAGGAGCGGGTCGCCGTCGCGGCGCCCCCGGCCGCCCTCGTGGCCGACGTCACGGCCGTCGTCCGCGACCTCGCCGCCCGGCTGGAGCCCCACGCCGTTCCCGAGCGCGAACGCGTCTCCGGCCGCCTCGACGTGCCCGGCCGCGGCCAGACCCTCGTGCCGGCGTTCGACCTCCACGACGCGGGCGGGGGCCGGCTCCGCGGCACCACCCGGTTCGGCCAGCAGCACCTCGGCGGCAACGCCGCGGTGCACGGCGGCGTCATCCCGCTGATGTTCGACGAGGTGCTGGGCCGCCTCGCCGGGTCCGGGGACCGCTCCCCCTCGCGCACCGCCTACCTGCACGTCGACTACCGCAACGTCACGCCGCTCGACACCGACCTCGACGTCGAGGCGTGGTTCGTGAGCGAGGAGGGCCGCAAGCGCCTGCTGCGCGCCACGCTGCACCACGGCGACACCCTGTGCGCCGAGATCGAGGGCCTGTTCGTGGCGCTGCTCCCCGGCCAGCCCTGAGCCCCCGGCGCGGGGATCGCTACCCTGCCGTCATGACGGCCCGCCGCGCCCGGATCGAGGACGTGCACGAGCTCGCGCTGGCGATGCCGCACGTCACCGTCTGGCCCGGGTCGCAGGACCGCCCGATCTACCAGGTCGGCGGCAAGTCGTTCGTGTTCTTCCGCAACCCCCGGCCCGACGCCGTCGACCCCGACACCGGCGAGCGCTACGCCGACGTCATCGTGTTCTGGGTGGGGTCGGAGGACGACAAGCAGGCGCTCGTGCAGGACCCGGGCACGCCGTTCTTCACCACCGGGCACTTCGACGGCCACCCGTCGGTCCTGCTGCGGGCGAGTCGGGTCGGCGAGCTGAGCCGCGACGAGCTCGCCGAGATCGTCCAGGACGCCTGGCTCGCGCAGGCCTCCGCCCGGCGGGGAGCGGCCTGGCTCGCGACACGCTGAGCTCAGAGCCGACCCACCACGAGGGTCGCCGCCGTGCGCAGGGGATCGCGGTTCTCGGCCGGGTCGTTGAGCCGCACCAGCCGGACCGCCGCCCAGACGGCACCCTTGCGCACGAAGACGTTGCCGTCCTCCTCGTAGGCCTCGTCGCCGGTGCCCGGGAGCGGGGTGATGGTGTGGTCGAGCTGGCGGTCGATGTCGAGGATCTTCTTGGCGCCGTCGCCCACGTACACCTCCACCTGCGCCGTGGGCCCGGACGTGGGCGCGTTGTACTGGCACAGCGACACGGCCCCGCCCTGGCCCGCACCCGTCGCCGGGTCGAGCGCGGTGCCGGCGAGCGTGGTCGCCTCGGGCAACGTGAGCAGGGTGCAGGCGTCGGGCAAGGCCCCGGGCTGGGCGTCCGCCGGGGTCGCCGCCGCCGACGGGTCGGTCGACGGGTCGGTCGACGGGTCGGTGACGGCGCCGTCCGCGACGGCGGAGGGCCGCCCGGCGACCTGCGTCGAGCAGCCCGTCAGGGCGCCGGTGACGGCCAGGCCGAAGGCCACGGCCGCGACGACGAGCAGGCGGGTGGTGCTCACCGGGTGGTCTCCTTCGCTGCTCACGGTTCAGACTCGGCACAGGGGCACGTCGGGGAGGACCTGCTCGCGGTGCAGGATCGTCGCGCTCGTCTCGACGCCGACGTCGAGCTTCGTGCCCGGCGGCAGGAAGCCCCGCAGGATCGGCACGACCGACGAGGAGATCGCGATGCCCGCTCCCCCGGCGCCCTTGAGGTCGAGGGTGGCGCCGCGGCAGCGGGCCAGCGCGGCGCCGAGCGCCGACCCGTTCGTGACGCCGACGGCGGCGGTCAGGCTGGTGTACGGCCCGGCGGACAGCGCCGGGGTGCCGAGCCCGACCATGGCCTTGAGACTGACCGCCGTCACGATCCCGCTGGGGCCGAGCGTGATGCCGCTGAGGCTGTCGATGATGCTCGAGACCACGCTGAACCTCGGCGTGGAGATCGTGCCGTCGGCGATGCCGATGGGACCGTCGAGGGCGTACTTTCCGCTGGCCAGCAGCGTGGAGTTCTTGCCGCTCAACGCGGTGGCGACGGAGAACTTGAACGCGAACTTGATGTTCAGCGGCAGGCCCGCGGTGGCCGGGGACGGCGGGATCGGCAGGTTGACCTCGACGGGCACCTCGACCTTCACCTTGGCGTTGTCCAGGGCCCCGTTCGCCGTGCCGGCCGCGATCGAGACGTTCAGCCCGGTGATGCCGGTGATGGTGAAGCCGGATCCGACCCGCCGCCCGGCGACGATCTTGTCGGTACCCCGGATGCGCAGGTCCTTCGTGGTGAACGTCAGCCCCAGGCCGACCTTGAGCGACGGGCTCGCCTTGTACTGGATGCCCAGCCCGAGCTCGCCGGGGCTGTTGGACGGCGTCACCGACCAGTCGCCGACCGGGATCGTGACGCTCTGCTTGGTCGCCGGCGGCAGCGCCCTGGGCGGCGGGGTGCCCTGGGCGGGCCGCAGCATCACGGCGGGCACGACGTAGGCCCCGGGGATCTCGCCCGGCGGGGCGTCGGGTGCGGTGGTGGGCTCGGGCGCGGTGGTGGATTCGGGCGGGGCCGTTTCCGGAGCGGGCTGGCCACCCGGATCCGTGCCGGTGCCCCCCGTACCGCTGCCCCCGGTGCCGCCGCCCCCCGTGCCGCCGCCCGCGCCCGGCAGTGGGATCGGCGGGTCGTCGGGCCCGGGTTCGGCGAGCGCGCCGGGCTGGTCGGGGATCTCCTGGTAGGCCGTCGCCGCGCTGTCCACGGCCGTGTCGATGTCGATGGTGCCGTCGGTGATCACCTCGGGCAGGTCGACCGGCGCCAGCCGCACCACACGGGTGTCGCCGTCGTCGCGCAGCTCGACGACGCGTCCGGCGGCCTGGCTGGTCAGCAGCATGATCCGGCCGACCGCGAGGTCCCCCGCCCCGCCCGCCGCGGCGTCGATGGTCCAGGTCATGCCGTCCGCGCTCACCGAGCGCACCGCCCCCGGCCCACCCGCGACCACCACCACGTCGGGCTGGTAGGGCACCGACCCCGCGGGCTGCGCCCCGTATCCGTAGTTCAGCACCGGCTGCGTCACCGGTCCGCCGGCGGCCGGATAGGCCGCACCCGTGACCGTCGACGAGCAGCCGACCAGCAGGAGCCCGGTGCACGTCAGAGCCAGGAGCCTCGGCAGCGACCGGCCCGGCACCAGCACGGGGACCTCCTGGGATCCAGACGGCGTAGGACGACGTCGCCGGTCCCGACCCCGGGCGGCCGCAATGATCGCAAGGGATCGGGCCGGGGACAAGGGGCCGCCGCGGCCCGGCCACCGGGCGCCGTACGAGCGGCTCCACAGGTGGCGGTTCGGAAGGGCGCGGACGAGCTGGCCTGTAAGCCGGATCCTGTTCCCGGGCGCCTCACGACGCACCGTTCGGCGACCATCCATCTAGGCCCGCCGTCACCGGCGGGCTCGAGCGGTCTACCCGCAGGCTCGGGCGGGCCGCCCTCGAACGCCTGCGCAGCCGGTCTCTCGACCGGCCTTTTGACCTTGCTCCGGGTGGGGTTTACCGAGCCACCCCGGTCACCCGGGGTGCTGGTGGTCTCTTACACCACCGTTTCACCCTTACCGCCCACTTGCGTGGGAGGCGGTTTGTTCTCTGTGGCACTGTCCCGCGGGTCACCCCGGGTTGCCGTTAGCGAACCACCCTGCCCTACGGAGTCCGGACTTTCCTCGGCGACGACCGATGAGGTCGTCGACGCGGTCGCCCGGCCAGCTCGTCCGCGGACCGAACCCTACGGCCGCGTGACGACCGCCCGCGCACCGCCCCGGCCGGGAACCGCGACTACGCGCCCCGGATCACCGTGCCGTCCACCTTCACCGGGCGTTCCGGCAGCGGCCTCGTCGCGGGGCCGGACACGACCGAGCCATCGGCGACGGCGAACGTGCTGCCGTGACACGGACAGTTGATGGTGCCGCCTGCGACCTCCGCGACCTGGCATCCCTGGTGGGTGCAGGTGCTGCTGAAGGCCTTGAACGTCCCGGCGACGGGCTGGGTCAGCACGATCTGCCGGTCGGCCAGCACGACACCGCCGCCGACGGGGACCGACGACACCGGGGCCAGCCCGGGGTCCGGGGCCCCGGGCACCACCGGGACCGGGGCGGCGGCGGGCGCCGGGGTCACGGCGCCATAGGTGGCGCAGCCGCCGAGAGCGGCCGCGCATCCCGCGCCGCAGATCCCGGCCAGCACGATCCGTCGTTCCATCATGATCGACTCCTCAGAAGGTGAGGCCGGTGGTGGCGAAGAACCACACCGACGAGGTCAGCCAGAGTGCGACGAGCGCGGTGAACAGCACGCCGCCGAGCACGGGCAGGCTCCAGCGCGGAGCCCCGGGACGGGTCAGGGCGAGCATCTTCGCGACGAAGGTGCCGTAGAACAGGCAGCCCAGCAGGGAGTGCACGAGCACACGGGGCTGCCCGTACTGGAACCCCAGCGCGTACAGGCAGTGCAGCGCGACGGGGACGGTCAGCAGCACGGCGAGCCGTCCCGACCAGCGGTGCACCGGGCCCGCCCACGACGGAGCGGTGACCCCCGGCAGCCGCCCGTACATCGCCAGCGCGGTGACCAGCTGGACCAGCGCCAGCCCGACGGCCCCGCTGGCGAGCCACGCCTTCGCGGCGAGGCCGCTGGAGAAGCCCGCGACGTTGACGGCGAAGAACGTGGGCTCGTGGAGCCGGCCGTAGACGCCGAGCCCTACCGCGACCGCGGCGCCGGCCGCCAACGCGAACAGGATCCCGCTGCGCCCCACCCGCCCCGGATCCACCGGTGCCGGCTGCGGCGCCACCGGATGCCCCGGCATCGTCGCGGGCGGCGGGGACACAGGCGGCGGGGACACAGGCGGCGGGGGCACCGGTGGGCCGACGGGGCGGGGCGGCCCCGGCCACGGCGCGCTCACGACGCCACCAGCTCGGTGCCGCTGCGGACGGTCACCGGGCTGCCGTCGACGACGACGCCGCCGGGGTTCGCGGCGTCGAGCACCGGGGCGGGCGCGACCACGCCGCCGCTGCGGCGCAGCCCCGTCTGCGTGCCCCCGACGACGATCCAGCCGATGCGGGTGGCCACGCCGCGGACGTCGGCGCGCCCCTCGTAGAGACCCTCGGGGGCCTGCACGCCCTTGGCCGTGTAGGGCCAGGACCTCCCGTCGGCCGCGATGGTTCCCGACGCGGTCGCCTCCGACGCCGTGCCGTCGATGCGTGCGCCGTTGGGGCCGGTCAGCGCGAGCTGGTCCCCGGTCAGGGTGCCCTGGAGCCAGGCCTCGACCTTCTTGCCGTCGCAGACGTAGGCGACGGCCCGGCCGCCCTTGACGGCGATGGCGACGGTGACCTCGCGGCCCGTCGAGCGGCCGGCCCAGACCTTCTCGGCCACCACCGGCGGCGGGGCCGGTTCGGGGGCGGCGGTGGTCGCGGGCGCCGCCGCCGCCACGATCGGCCGGGCCGCCGCGGGGGTCCCGGACGTGGGCGTGGCGGCGAGGTTCACCGCCAGCAGTCCGGCGCCGAGGACGACGACCGCCGCCAGCGTCACGACAGGGGCACGGAGCTTCATCGGGTCCTCCGATAGGCCGGGACGGTGCCGGGGCCCGGCGCCGTCAGGTGGGTGCGCATGCCGCGCAGGGCGTGGTGGACCCGGCTCTTGACCGTCCCCACCGGGACGTGCAGCTCGGCGGCGAGGTCCGCGTGGGGCCGGTCGCGCACCACCGCACCGACGAGCACGGCCCGGTGCGCGGTGGTCATCCCCGACAGGGCCTCCAGCAGGTCCACGCGGGTGACGACGGTGTCCGCCGCGTCCGGGGTGACCCGGTCGGCGGCCCGGTCATCCGCCGCGGCGGGGTGCAGCCCGGGACGCACGGCCCGCGCCCGGGCCTGGTCGATCACGACGCGGCGGGTGATCGTCGCCAGCCACGCCGAGACCGGGGGCCCGGCCGCCGGGTCGAACGAGGAGCACGCCGTCCAGGCCCTGGTGAGGACCTCCTGCACGACGTCCTCGGCCAGCTGCGGGTCGTCGAGCAGGCCGCGGGCCCGCGCCAGCAGCCGGGGCCGGTGCTCGCGGTAGGCGGACGCGAAGCCCGGCGGGGTGCAGAGGCCCGCGCACGGTGTGCCGCACGGGGTCGTGCGGGTGGGGTGGACCGCGGTGCTCATGGACGGCAACCGTGCCCGCCGGATGCACCCGGGAGGAGGTCGCCGTACCCGGCGCCAACCGGTAAATCGACACGTATCAGGGCTCGAGCGAACACAGCCGGAACGCCGCCACGGGTTCCTGCCTGCCCTTGAGCACCAGCGGGCCGAGCGCCTCGACGATCGCGTGCGGGGGCAGCCGTGCCCGGGTGGCCCCGCCGATGACGACCTGCCCGGGGCGGGCCTCGGTCTGCAGGCGGGCCGCCACGTTGACGGCGTCGCCCATCGCGTTGAAGTTGCGCAGCGCGGTGCTGCCGATGTTGCCGACGAGCGCGGGCCCGGTGTTGACACCGACCCGAAAGCGGGGCCATCCGGGCCGGTCGGCGGCCACCGTCTCGGCGTGGGTCTGCAGCGCCAGCGCGGCCCGGCCGGCGCGCAGAGGGTGGTCGGGTTGGCGGGCCGGGGCGTTGAACAGCGCCATCAGGGCGTCGCCGACGAACTGCACGACGGTGCCACCCTCCGCGAGGACCGCAGCGGTCGCCACCTCGAAGTAGCGGTTGAGCATCGTCACGATCTCCTCCGGGCTGGAGCGCTCGGAGAAGGTGGTGAACCCGCGCAGGTCGGCGAACACCGCGGTCACCTCCACGACCGCGCCTCCGAGCGCGGCCTGCTCGGGGTCGGCCAGCAGCGCCGTCGCGACGTCCGGCGACATGTACTGGTGGAAGAGCCCGTCGAGCTGGTGGTAGAGACGGGCGTTCTCCAGGCCCATCGACAGCTGGCTGGCCAGCGACGCGAGCAGCGACCGGTCGCGCTCGGAGAAGCCGCCGGGACGGTGGGCGAGCAGCACGCCCGCCGGCCGGTCCTTCACCGTCAGCGGGCAGGCCAACGTGTCGCGGTCGACCTCGGACGCGGCGAGCCCGTGCAGGTCGGCGGCGCGCCGGGCGACGTCCGCGCCGACCGTCCAGCCCGGGACGGTGGACAGCTCCTCCGGGAAGTGCAACCGGCCGTAGTGCAGCAGACCGACGCGCACACCGTGCCCGTCGAAGCCGGCGGCGACGCGGCGGACGGCCCGGCGCAGCAGCACGTCCTCGCTCAGGCGCACGCGCGACTCGTGTCCGATCGCGACCAGTACACCGAGCCGGCCGATCTGTTCCCGGTCGGCCCGCAGCGCGGACGCGGCGCGACCGAGCACCGCGGTCTGGCCCTCGCTCAGGCCGAACCGGCCGGCCATCCCTGCGGTGATCAGCCCCATCTCGGACGCCGACAGCTCCCCGGCCTCCTGCCGCTGGACCGCGGTCACCAGCATCTCCAGCGCGGCGCCGTACTCCGCCCGCACGGCCTGCACCGTCTCCTCGGTGCCGATCGCGTCGAACAGGCCTGTCGTGGCGCCTTCGCGCTGGTAGGTGACGTAGACGCTGTAGGCGATGTAGCCGAAGGCGACGGCCATCAGCACGTGCCACAGCCACCAGGTGAGGTGCCAGGTCGTGCCCAGCGTCACCGCGATCATCGACTCGGCGAGCAGCGCGTTGGCCGTGATGATCGACAGCAGCATGACCGAGCGACGCCTGCGGTAGAGCTGCAGGTAGCGCAGGGCCACCACGACGTAGAGCACGACGGCCGTCACGGCCACCGCCACGAGTGGGCCGCTGAGCCGCTCCGCGAGCTGCGGGTCGGCCAGCGGGGGGATCCCCAGCATCGACACGACACCCCACACGGCGGCGACCGCGAGCAGCCCACTGCGCAGCCACGGCGCCAGGCGCAGCACCACGGCCGTGCGCGACGGCGGGAGGTCGGCGGCCGAGGCCGCCGTGAACAGCGCCCCCAGCGCCAGCCCGACGGGCGTGGCCAGCGCGAACCCGCCGTTGCGGCTGCCCAGCAGGACGCCCGGCGTCGCGAGGGCGTGCAGCCCCAGGAACACTGCGGCGGCCAGGAACCCCAGCCCGACCAGCAGCAGCCGGGCGTCCCGGCGGCGGCGGGCCGCCCGGGCCACCATCGTCGCGAGTCCGACGTCCACCGCGGCGCCGAGGAACACCAGCCAGAAGTGGGTGGGATCGTGCTCCAGCCGGACGTCGGCCGCGGGCACCCCGAGCAGCAGCCACAGCCCGGCCAGCGGCAGCGCCAGGTGCAGCACCCACACCGCCAGCCGCACCGGCACGCCCGGCGGGACCCGCACCGCGACCGGGCCCGCCCCGCCGGTGGTCACCGGCTCGCCCGGGCGCGCAGCCCGTCGAGGTCGAGGACCGTCATCGTCCGGCGACCGGTGGTGACGTAGCCGCGGTCGCGCAGCACCCGCAGCGCCTTCGCCACCGCCTCCCGCGAGGCCCCCACCCAGCCGGCCAGCTCGTCCTGCGAGAGAGCGACGTCGATCCGCACGCCCTCCTGCGCCGGTTCGCCGAACCGTTCGGCCAGCTCGACGAGCCGGGCCGCCACCCGGGCCGCGATGTCGAAGGCGCCGTACTCGACGCGCTTGCGATCGGCGTCACGCAACCGGGAGGTGACCAGCCGCAGCAGCGCGGTCGCCGCCCGGCCGTGGGTGCGCAGGAACTCCAGGAACGCGGGGACGGGTACGACGATCGCCGCCACCGGCTCGAGGGCGGCGACCGACGCCGACGCCTCCTGCCCGGACACCGCCGAGAGCTCACCGAGGATCGCACCCGGCCCGCGCAGCGCCAGCACGATCTCCTCGCCGTGCTCGGTGAGGGAGAACGCCTTGACCCGGCCGGAGACGACGAGGATGACGCTCGGCGCACGCTCGCCCTCCAGCAGCAGGGATGCGCCCGCCGGCCAGCGCCGGGGCCGGCCCCGCGCGACGAGCTCGTCCCGGTCGGCCGGGTCGAGCGTGGCCAGGAACTCCTCGGGTTCGCCGTGCTCCATGGTGCCCACCCGTCCCCTCGGGGCTCGGAGTGTAGAGCGACGGTGCGCCGTCCGGTATCGGCCGAACGTCCCATCGCGGACCGACTGCGTCCTCCTGCACACAGCGAGCGGACCTGCGGTGACATCGCGCCCACCTCGATCCCCAGGAGGTGGACGTCTGGACCAGTGCCGCAGCACGCAGTGCACCGTCACCAGCTCGACCGACCGAGCACGCGGTGGCCGAGGCGGTGCACGGGCCGGTGCCGGCGGTCACTGGTCCTTCACCCGGTGCAGCAGCCAGTCGCGATCGGTCCTGATCAGCGCGTACCGCACCGCGTCATCGCGGCCGTGCAGGGTGAACAGGATGCGGCGGTCGGTGCGGTCGTGCTCCTCCCACCACCCGGTGTCGGCGATCGACTTGTGCTCGTCGGTGTAGGTGAGGTGGTCGAGATCGTGGTCGGGCACGGCCACCGCGAGGCGGTTGCGACCGGGGTCGGTCGGCAGGCCCCGCGGCACGGCCCACGAGCGCAGCACCCCGTCCTCCTCGAGCCGCAGGTCGAAGTGGGGCCGGGGCTTGCGGTGGTCGTGCAGGACGAACCGCCCGTTCATGGGCGAAGGCTAGACATCCCCGTCGTCACCGTCACGCCGTGGCACTCCGTCGGTACCTGGCCGCCGAGGTCGCCCTCGACCTGCTCAGGTTCTGTTTCGGCGGCGACCGCGGCCGGGCCGACCCGCGGGATCGTCACCGTGCCCGGCGTCGGCCAGGCGTTCTTCACCGACACCGGCCCCCGCTTCGACGCCACAGCGGCCGCGCCGACCTGCGACCGGGTGCTCAGCTGGTTCGGGACCCACCTGGCCTGGCCCACTGCGGGTCGCGGCCGATGAAGCCGATCAGCCGGTCCTGCGGGCTCGCGTCGTCGGGAACCGGCACGCGCGGGCCGTACTGGCCCGACGAGCGGAGGACCTCGTCCATCTGCTCCATGCCGCCGAGCAGCTGGGCGCAGAACTCCGGGTCGAGCCGGTCGTCGAGGCCGCCGGCGCGGGCCAGGTCCCAGGTGTGCATGAACACGTCGGAGACGTAGATGTTGGTGATCGCGTCCGGCAGGGGCATCTCGCCGATGTGCGGGTTGCGCAGCACGACACCGGCGGTGGCCGGGTCGTCGAGCAGCTTCTGCACGGCGGCGGTCTGGGCCGTCCAGTCCGCGGCGGGGTCGTCACCGGCGCCGGGGGTCAGCTCGATGCCGGTGCCGGAGGCGAGGAACGCCGGGAACCACGACGTCAGGTGCCCGACGACGTCGCGGGCCCGCCAGCCGTCCACGGGCGCCGGGGCGTCCCAGTCGGTGGTGTCGCGCACGCGGCCGGTGAACGCGTCGGCGACCTTCCGGTGCCACTCCCCCGCGTCAGACATGGCCGCCGGCCACGAGCGCCTCGAGCTTCGCGTAGCCCTGGTCGACGCCGACCTCCATGCCGCTGCGCAGCCAGGCGTCGCGGCCCTCGATGCTCTCCACCAGCGACTGCGTGCGCAGGCGGCTGCGGCCGTCGCCGAGGTCCTCGAACAGCAGCGTCTCCAGCGCGACCCCGTCCGGCTCGCCGTCGAAGGTGAAGGTCTGGACGATCCGGTCGGGGCGCACCTCGTGGAACGTGCCGTGGAAGCCGTACTCCTGCCCGTCCCGGGCGGCGACGTAGCTCCAGGCGCCACCGCTGCGGGCATCCCAGTGCCGGATGCGGGTGGCCATCCCGTCGGGGCCGACCCAGCGGGCGAACAGGTCCGGGTCGGTGTGGGCGCGGAACAGCTGCATCGGGGTGGCCGCGAAGTCGCGGACGATCCGGATGACGGGGAGCGTGGGATCGGCCTCGATCCGGGCTCCGGTGGACGTGGTCATGCTGTGTCGTCCTCTCGTTCGTCGTTCATCTCGGCGAGCAGCGCATCCAGACGCCGGTAGCGCTCCTCCGCCTTCTTCCGGTACCGCTCGATCCAGGCCGTGGCCATGTCGAACACCTCCGCGTCGAGACTCACCGGCCGCCGGTGCGACGTGCCGTCGCGGCGGACCAGCCCGGCGTCGGCCAACACCTTGATGTGCTTGGAGACGGCCTGCACCGAGACGTCGTAGGGGGCCGCGAGCTGGCCGACCGTGGCGTCGCCCACCGAGAGCCGGGCGACGAGGTCGCGCCGGGTGGGGTCGGCCAGGGCGGCGAACACCTTGGACAGCGGGTCGGTCACGGGATCCATCCTCAACCATCCGGTTGATAATTGTCAATCGTTCGGTTGAGAAGCCGGTGGTTCACCGGTGGTCGGGTCGCGGTGGTCCACCACACGGCGTCGGCGTACGTACCCACCTCGAGGCTCCCGATCCGGTCGGCGACGCCGAGCGCCTCCGCGGAACCGAGCGTGTGCATCCGCGGGACGTCATAGGCCTGGGCGCGCCCCATCGTCTCGTCGGGGGCGACACCGTGCGGCGCTCCGCGATCACGTCCGACAAGCACTCCCCGCGGGGGGCGGCCCCACGACGACGGCAGCGCGGGCCCGCACGGTGGGGATGACCGCCTCGCAGATCCGGGTGCTGTTCGCGGCGGCTCTCCGGTGGCGCAGCCTGTCAGCGGTCACCGCATGTCGGGGCGGGCGACCCGTCGGGATCGCCCTCGGACCGGGCCGTGCCGCAGCGCCAGCACCGATCCGGTGCGTCCTCCGTCGGCATCGCACCGCACTCCGGGCACAGCTGCCCCAGCCAGCACACCGGGTCTCCGGACATGTGACCAGCATCCGCCCTCGGATCGAGCCGGGGAACCCGCGTCGGGATAGCGTGCCCCGGTGATCTCCGCTTCGCCCGGTGGGCTGGTGTTCCTGCTGCTGGCGGGACTGGTGGCCGGCGCCGTCAACGCCGTGGCCGGTGGGGGCTCGCTGCTCGTGTTCCCGGCCCTGCTGGCCGTCGGGCTGCCACCGCTGCAGGCCAACGTCACGAACTCGGTGGCGCAGTGGCCCGGCTACGCCGGGAACGTGGCCGGCAACCGGGAGGAGCTGCGCGGGCAGCGCCGCCGGATCCTCATGACCTCGGCCGTCGCCGTGGTCGGATCCGCCGTCGGGTGCGTGCTGCTGCTGACGCTCCCGGGCGCGGTGTTCGACGCGGTGGTGCCGGTCCTGGTACTGGCGGCGAGCGCGCTGATGGCCGTGTCGCCGCAGATCAAGCGGTGGATCGGCACCCCGGAACCCGGCGCACCCGACCGGGTGGCCGTGCTGCTGCCCGCGGTGTTCCTCGCATCGGTCTACGGCGGCTACTTCGGCGGGGCACTGGGCGTCATCCTCGTCGCGACCCTCTCGCTGTGCGCCCACGACACCCTCGTGCGGCTCAACGCGCTGAAGGGGCTGCTGTCGCTGGTGGTCGCCAGCGTGACCGTCGTGGTCTTCTCGCTCAACGCGCCGGTGGACTGGCTCGCCGTCGCGCTGCTCGCCCCCACCACGCTGATCGGTGGGTTCCTCGGTGCGAAGGTGGCGCGGCGGCTGCCGGAGAACGTGCTGCGCTGGTCGGTGGTGGTCCTCGGGTTCGCGGTGGGCATCTACCTGCTGGTGGAGTGACGTGAGCGTTCTCCTCGCGGCCGTGCTGCTGGCCGCCGTGCTCGTCACGGCCGTGGCCCGGCCGTGGGGCATCCCCGAGGCCGCCGTCGCGATTCCGGCCGCGGTGCTCGCCGTCGTGCTCGGGCTGGTGTCGTTCCCGGCCGCGCTGGCCGAGGTGGCGGACCTCGGGCCCACCGTCGGCTTCCTCGCCGCGATCCTGCTGCTCGGGCACCTCGCCGACGTCGAGGGGGTGTTCGCGTGGCTCGGGATCCGGCTGGCCGCCGCCTCCCGGGGACGGCCGCAGCGCCTGCTGCTGCTGGTGTTCGCGGCCGCGGCCGGGACCACCGCGGTCCTGAGCCTCGACGCGACGGTCGTGCTGCTGACGCCCGTCGTCCTCGCCACGGCCGCGCGCGTAAGGCTGCCCGAGCGACCGCACGTCTACGCGTGCGGGCACCTGTCGAACTCGGCGTCGACGCTGCTGCCGGTCTCGAACCTCACCAACCTGCTGGCGTTCGCGGCGTCCGGGCTGACGTTCCTGGGCTTCACCGCGCTGATGGTGCTGCCGTGGCTCGTGGGCATCGCGGTGGAGTACCTGGTGCTGCGCTGGTGGTTCCGCGCCGACCTGCGCGAGCCCGCTCCCCCGGCCGCCCCCGGCGGCCGCCCCGCCCCCGTGGTCGCGCTGGTGGTGCTCGGGCTGACGCTCGTCGGGTTCGGGGTGTCGTCGCCGCTCGGGGTGGAGCCGGTGTGGGTGGCGGCGGTCGGGGCGCTGGTGCTGGCCGTGCGCGCTCTGGTCCGGCGGGAGATCACACCGCTCGGGGTGGTGAACGCCCTGTCGATCCCGTTCTGCCTGTTCGTGCTGGCCCTGGGCGTGGTGGTGGCGGCGCTGGGCGCGAGCGGGCTGACCGCCGCCCTGCGCACCGTCACCCCCGACGCACCGACGCTGCCGGGGCTGCTGGCCATGGCGGCGATCGCGGCGGTGCTGGCCAACGTGGTGAACAACCTGCCCGCCACGCTCGTACTGCTCCAGGTGCTCGGCGACCACCCGTCGCCCGGGCTGGTGCTGGCCGTGCTGCTCGGGGTCAACATCGGCCCGAACCTGACCTACGTCGGCAGCCTCGCCACGCTGCTCTGGCGGCAGGTGTTGGGCAGGAACCGCGCGCCGAGCCTCAAGGAGTTCACGGCGCTCGGCGTGCTGACGGTGCCCCCGGCGCTGGCGGCGTCGGTGCTGGCGCTGTGGCTGGTGCTGTGACGCGCAGCCGTCAGGGGTGGTGGTGCGTGTCGTTCACCAGCCGGACGCTGGCGCCGCCGTCGGGGTAGAGGTTGACCTCCGAGAGGCTCGCCAGGTCCAGGTGCAGCCGGTAGAGGATCTCCGGGCCGCCCGCCAGCGCGTGGCGCAGCACCATCTTGATCGGCGTGACGTGGCTGACCAGCACGACCGTCTGCCCCGGGTACGCCGCCACGATCTCCTCGAGCTCTGCCGCGATGCGGGCACCGACGTCGGCGAAGCTCTCCCCGCCGGGCGGGGCCACGTCCTCGGAGCCGAGCCAGCGGGCGTGCAGCTCGGGGTCGCGCTCGCGGGCCTCGCCGAACGTCAGCCCCTCCCAGGAGCCGAAGTCAGTCTCGATCAGCCGGTCGCGCACCACCAGCGGGGCCTCGGTGGTCTCCGCGACCGCGGCGGCGGTCTGGCGGGCGCGGCGCAGCGGGGAGGACAGGATCGCGGCGATGTCCGGGACCTCGCGGAGCCGGATCGCGGCCCCCGCGGCCTGCTGGTGGCCCAGAGCGGTGAGCTCGGGATCGCCGTGGCCGGAGTAGCGGCGGCCGACCGACAGCTCGGTCTGGCCGTGGCGCAGCAGCAGGATGCGGGTGGGGGCGCCGACCTGGCCGGTCCACGCCGCAGAGGCCGCGGGGTCCGGGGTGGCGGGCGCGGGGCCCGGCGGCACCGGTTCGGGACCGATCACCGGCTCACGCTGCGCTGATGATCCGCTCACAGGCTCGCTCATCGGACGGCCTGCGCGTCCATGGCCTGGTTGGCCAGGGCGTCGGCCCGGGCGTTGCGGGCCCGCGGGATCCAGCCGAACCGGACCGACCCCAGCTCCGCCACCAGCTCACCGGCCTCGCGCGCCAGCGGCTGCATCGCCGGGTGCTTGACCTTCCACCGCCCGGCCATCTGCTCGACGACGAGCTTGGAGTCCATCCGCACCTCGACGTCGTCGGCGCCGAGGTCCAACGCGGCCCGCAGTCCGGCGATCAGGCCCCGGTACTCGGCGACGTTGTTGGTGGTGACGCCCAGCCCCTCGGAGCGCTCGGCGAGCACCTCCTCGGTGGCGGCGTCGAGCACGACGGCGCCGTAACCGGCCGGGCCGGGGTTGCCGCGCGAGCCACCGTCCGCCTCGATGATCACCTTCACAGGCCGGACTCCGCCGTGCGCACCAGGATCACGCCGCACTCCTCGCAGTGCACGACCTCGTCGGCGGGGGCGGCCTTCAGCTCGGAGAGCGCGGTGCGGTCGAGCTCCAGGCGGCAGGCCTGGCAGCGGCGGGCCTGCAGCAGCGCGGCGCCCACCCCCTGCGACGCGCGGCGCTTGTCGTAGGCGGTGAGCAGCTCCTCCGGGAAGCCCTTCGCGGCCTCCTCGCGGGCGCGGCGGCGGCCGGCCTCGGCCGCGTCGATATCGGCGATGGCGGTGTCGCGTCGCTCGGTGATCTCCGCGACGAGCTTCTCCGCGGCGTCGACGACGGTGCGGGAGTGGTCGACGTCCAGCCCGACGGCCTCGCGCTGCTCCATGATCTCCAGCTGCTCGTCCTCGAGCACGCCCTGGCGGCGCTTGAGCGTCTCCAGCTCGTGCTGCAGGTCGGCGGCCTGCTTCGCGGCGATGCCCGAACCGGCGAGCATCTGGTTGTCGCGCTCGGTGCGGGTGCGGACGCCCTCGACGTCGCGTTCGATGCGGCGGATGTCGCGGTCCAGGTCGCCGGCCTGCGTCTCCACCTCCACGAGCTTGTCCTTGGCGGTGCGCACGGCCGCCTCGGCCTCGGCCAGCTCCGCCACCTCGGGCAGCGTGCGGCGACGGTGGGCGAGCCGCGACAGCTCGGCGTCGACCTCGGCGAGATCCAGCAGCCGCCGTTGGACGGCGGGGTCGGCCTTCATCAGATGGTCCTTCCGATACTCCAGGGATCCGTGCGCAACCGCGAGACGCGGACCTCGACGCTACCGCCCAGGGCCGAACGCACGACGCCCGCCGCCTGCTCGCACCACGGCCACTCCGACGCCCAGTGCGCGACGTCGACGAGCGCGGGCGATCCGGGGAGCAGGACGTGCTCGGACGCGGGGTGGTGGCGCAGGTCGGCGGTGACGTAGACGTCGACGCCGGCCGCCGTGGCCGCGCCGAGCGCCGAGTCGCCGGCCCCGCCGCAGACGGCGACGCGGGAGATCATGCGGTCGGGCTCGCCCGCGGCCCGCACGCCCCACACCGTCTCGGGCAGAGCGGCGGCGACGCGCGCGGTGAACGCCGACAGCGGCTCGGGCGCGGCGAGGGTGCCGATCCGCCCCAGCCCCTGCGACGACGGCAGCTCGGCCAGCTCCAGCACGTCGAACGCGGGCTCCTCGTAGGGGTGCGACGCCCGCAGCGCGGCCACGACGGCCGCGCGCTTCCCACGGGGCAGCACCATCTCCAGGCGGGTCTCCGCGACGCGCTCGAGGCGTCCGACCTCGCCGATCACCGGGTTCGCGCCGGTCAGCGGCTTGAACTGGCCCGTGCCGGCCGTCGCGAAGGAGCAGTGGCTGTAGTCGCCGATCGCGCCGGCGCCCGCGGCCGACAGCGCGTCGTGCACGGCGGTGATCGACGGCCCCACCGGGATGAACGTGACGATCTTGTCCAGCGCCGGCATCGGGGCGCCCTGCAGCGGGCCCTCGACGGTGAGACCGAGCGCCGCGGCCAGCGCATCGGACACGCCGGGGTCGGCGGAGTCGGCGTTGGTGTGGGCGGTGAACAGGGCCGTGCCCGAGCGGATCAGCCGGTGCACCAGCGCGCCCTTGGGCGTGTCGGCGCCGACGCCGTGGACGCCGCGCAGCAGCAGCGGATGGTGGGTGACCAGCAGCTGGTCCCCCGCCGCCTCGGCCACGGTCTCGGGCACCGGGTCGACGGCGACGAGCACGGACGACACGGGCTCGTCGGGGTCGCCGCAGACGAGCCCGACGGCGTCCCAGTCGGCGGCGAGCGCGGGCGGGTAGGCGGCCTCGAGGACGGCGATCACGTCGCCGACCCGGGCACTCACTGCGCCGTCCCGGTCGTGAGCGGATAACAGTGTTCGGGCACTGGTTTCCGCGCACGAGCGTCGCCGACGCCCCCCAGGGCGTCGGCGATCGCACCCGTGAGCCGAAGAACCAACTCAGCCGGACGCACAGCGACCCGCAGGTGGTCGGGACCGAGCCCGGGAAACGTGTCGCACCGCCGCACGGCGATCCCCGCCGCACGCAGCGAAGCCCGCACCCGCTCCCCGTCGCCGGAAGGCACCTTCAGCAGCAGGTACGGCGCCCGCCCCGGCAGCACCTCCACCCCGGGCACGGCGGCCAGCGCCGCGGCCTGCTCGGCGCGGGCGACCACGAGGCGCCGGGCGGCCTCCTGCGCCTGCTCCACCGCCGCCGGCTCGCAGCACGCGATCACGCCCTCCAGGGCGAGGGTCGACACCGGCCACGGCGGGCGGGGCGCCGCCAGCCGCGCGAGCAGGTCGGGTTCACCGAGTGCGTAGCCGGCGCGCAGGCCGGCCAGCGCCCACGTCTTCGTCAGGCTGCGGAACACCAGCAGGCCCGGAATCCGTTGCGCCGCAAGGGACTCCGCCTCGCCGGGGATGGCGTCGGCGAACGCCTCGTCCACCAGCAGCACCCGGCCGGGTGCGGCGAGCGCGGCGACGTCGGCCGCGGGGTGCAGCACGCCCGTGGGGTTGGTGGGGTTGCCGACGACGACCAGATCGGCCTCGGCCGGTACCTCGGCGGGGTGCAGGCGGTGCCCGTCGTCGGCCCGGGTGAGCACCCGCACGACCGGCACCCCGGCCTCACGCAGCGCCGCCTCGGGCTCGGTGAACCCGGGGTGCACCACGGCGGCGAGCCGCGGGCGCAGGGCCGGGAGCAGCGCGAACCCCTCGGCGCTGCCCGCCAGCACCAGCACCTCGTCGGGGGTGCGACCGTGGCGGGCGGCGACGGTGGACCGGGCGCGGGCGTCATGGGCCGCGGACGGGTAGCGGCCGAGGCCGTCCAGCACGGCGACGAGCCGGTCGCGCAACCACCCCGGGGGGCCGTCGCCCTGCACGTTCACCGCGAAGTCGAGCAGTCCCGGCTCGGCGTCGATGTCGCCGTGATGGCGCAGGCCGTGATCCATACAGGCACCCTACGGTGGGGGCGTCAGCTCTCCTGGCAGGTCCACGTCACGAACGGCGCCCACGGCCGTCCGGGGGCCGAGGGGCCGCGGTAGGTCAGCGGTTCCAGGTGGATCCCGGCGCCGGCCTCGTTGCGCGTGCCGAGCCACAGGTCGATGAACTCGTAGGGCTGGTCGTCGAGCGTGACGACCGTGCGGCTCTGGCCGCCGCACGAGGTCCCCGAGATCACGCGGTGCCCGGACGCCGGCGCGCCGAACCCGATGGTGGTCGGCGAGCTCCACGGCCCGTTGACGCTGTTGGCGGTGGCGTAGCTCGTGCCGGTGCCGTTGCAGTAGCCGCAGTTCTGCTCGTTGAACGTCAGCACCCAGATGCCGGACGGGTCGCGGTAGGCGCCGGGGGCCTCGGTGTTGGTCATGCCGGCGAGCTTCGCGGCCCCCTCGCCGTTGCCGCTGGTGCCGGTCGCGGTGAGGCGCTCGGAGCTGAGCGTCTGGTCGGGCATCGTGCACAGCATCATCGGCGGCCGTGGCAGGTCGATGACCAGCGAGAAGTCGCCGTTGCCGCCGCAGCGGTAGAGCGCGGGCTTGATCGTGGCGCCCCCGCTCTCCTGACCGCACGGGCCGGCGGGGCCCTGGCAGGTCAGCGCGTAGTAGGCGTTGGCACGCGAGCGGGAGTAGTCCGTCGGCGCGTTGAACCAGAGGATCCACGCGCCGTCGTCGAGGCCCCAGCCGCTGCGCTGGATCATCCGGGGGTTGAAGCAGCCCTGACCCGGGTCGCCGCAGAGCCCCTGCCAGGTCGACTTCGCGAACGGGCTGGACGCGGTGGGCGAGAACAACTGCCGCGGCGGGCTCCACGGGCCGCCCGGTGAGGCGGCGGTGGACACCCCGAAGCCGCAGAACGGCGTCGTCTTCACCGTCCACTCGAACCCGCAGCCGTACTGGGTGCCGTAGAGGTAGTACGTCGACCCGGACCTCAGCATCATGCCGTCGTGCAGGTCCACCCCGGTGATCGTGATCGGGTCGACCGACGGCGTCGCCGCCGCCGCGGGCAGCGCCGTCACCAGGCCGGCCAGGAGCGTCGCCACCACCGTCAGAACCACCCGGATCACCCGCATCGGACATGGATAGTCCGAACTGCCCCCGCAGCGCCCTCGGTGCGCCCACGTGTACCCGGAGTGGTGAACTCGGACGGGGAACCTGTGACGTGGTCGGCCCGGGGCGGGCCGGAGTGTCACGAATGCGACCGATCGGCCAGACTCGGGCGGGTGAGCCTTCACGTGACGTTCGTCTGCACCGGCAACATCTGTCGCTCCCCCATCGCCGAGAAGGTGTTCGCCACCGAGCTGGAGCGCGCCGGGCTCGCCGACGGCGTGCGCGTCACGAGCGCGGGCACCGGGGGCTGGCACGTCGGCTCCCCCGCGGACGACCGCGCGGCGGCCCTGCTCCGGTCCGAGGGCTACCCCACCGAGCACCGGGCGCGCCAGATCGACTCCGACCTGCTCTCGGCCGACCTCATCGTCGCCCTCGACAACACCCACCGCCGCGCCCTGCAGTCCAAGGTGCCCGAGCCCGAGCGCGTGCGGCTGCTGCGCTCGTTCGATCCGGCCGCCCCGAGCGGCGCCGACGTGCCCGACCCCTACTACGGCGACGACGACGGCTTCGCCGAGGTGCTCGACATGATCCGGGCCGCCGTGCCCGGCATGATCGACTGGGTGCGCACCCAGCGGTGACCCCCGGCGTGGAACGGGCCGAGCTCGCCGACGGCCGGACGGTCGTGGTGAAGTCCGGCGACCCGGCCGCGGAGGCCGCCGGGCTGCGCTGGCTCGCGGTCCCCGGCGGCCCGCCGGTGCCGGAGGTGCTCGACACCGGGCCCGACCGCCTGGTCACGACCTACATCCCGCCGGGGCGACCCGACCGCGCCGCTGCCGTGGACCTCGGGCGACGTCTGGCCGTGCTGCACGCCGCGGGAGCCCCGGCGTTCGGTTCGCCCCCGCCCGGCGGCCCGCGCGTCGCCACGATCGGGCTCGCCCCGATGACCAACGACCCGGCCCCGGAGTGGGCCCTCTGGTACGCCACCGACCGGGTGCTGCCCTACCTGCGCACGGCCCGGGACGCGGGCGCGGTCTCGGCCGCCGACGCGGCCAGCGTCGAGCGGGCGTGCGGGCGGCTCCCCCGGCTCGACGCGCCGCCGGCCCGGCTGCACGGCGACCTGTGGGCGGGCAACGTGCTGTGGTCGACCGACGGCGCCTGGCTGATCGACCCGGCCGCCCACGGCGGGCACCGCGAGACCGACCTGGCCATGCTGGCCCTGTTCGGCTGCCCCCACCTCGACGCCGTGCTCGGCGCCTACGACGAGGTCACACCGCTCGCCGACGGCTGGCGCGAGCGGGTGCCGCTGCACCAGCTGTTCCCGCTGCTGGTGCACGCCGCCCTGTTCGGCGGCGGCTACGGCGCGCAGGCGGCCGCGGCGGCCGCGACCGTTTAGGGCCTGTCTGACGGATCCATGCCGAGCGAGCGCCGCGCAGCCGGCTGGAGATCCGTCAGACCGGCCCTGAGCAGCCACATGGTCACCTGAGGCTGCCGGGACGGCCCGCCGGACCACCGCACGTGACCACGTGGCGGGCGCGGGCCGGGTCGGTCAGCCCACGCCCAGGATCGACCAGCCCCGGTCCGGGAAGCCCGAGGCCTCCGCGACCTTCGCCGAGCCGATGTTGCTGTGCGCGTGCAGGTAGGTCGGGATCGCACCCTCGTCCAGGACGCGGCGGGCGGCCTGCGCCACCAGGCGCCGCGCGAGGCCCTTGCCCTGCGCCGCCTCCGCGGTGACGACGGCCAGCTCGTGGCCGTACCCGTCGTGCCGCTTGATCCCGACGCCCGCGAGGTGCTCGCCGGTGTCGGGGTCCACCGCCACCAGCACGTCGTGGCCGAAGGGCCGCAGCCACTCGGGCACCGACGGGTCGACTGCCGGCACCCACACGCCCGCGTCCGGCAACGGGGTGGGCGCGGTGCTCCAGCGGAACACCCCGCGGAAGAAGCCGCCGTCGATCTTCGCGGCCGCGGGCACCCCGGGCCCGTCGTCGCCGGCGGCCACCACCGCGGCCACGGCGTCGGCCGCGAGCGGCGGCACCGACAGCACGCCGCCCTCGGTCGACTCGACGCCGAGCACGGGATGCACGAGCCCGTCCCAGCCCGGCTCGACTCGCTTGGCCGAGCCCACGACGGTGAGGCCCGGTCCCGTGCCGGGCCAGCGGCCCAGCCACGTCTGCAGGTGTGCGGTGAGCCGCTGGTCGTCCACGTCGTCCACGTACCGGAGTAGATCACGCGGCCGATCGGGACCGATCGGCGAACTCGCCTGGGTGGGATGGCGAACTCGCGGTCATGTCGTGGCCAGCAGCTCGGCCAGCGACTCCGCCAGCGCGTCGGCCAGGACGTCGACGTCGTACATCGCGTCGCGGTCGGCGGTGAGGCCGTAGTGCACGCCGCCGTCGTAGGAGGTGATGCCGATCGCCACGGCCTGACCGCCGGCCAGCGGCACCACCGGGTACATGTCGAGCATCCGGGCACCCATCGCGTACAGGGGGCGGGGCGGCCCGGGCACGTTCGTGACGAGCACGTTGTAGAGCTGGCTGGAGTACTGGCTGGCCAGCCGCGCACCGATGCTGTGCAGCACCGGCGGGGCCAGCCCCACCAGCCGCACCAGCGCGGACGCACCGACCGCCCGGCCGCTGCGCTTGTGGCCCTCCATCGCGTCCCGCAGCGACGTCAGCCGCGCCGCGGGGTCGTCCTCGGCGACGGGCAGGTCGACGAGGTAGGCCGAGATCGCGTTCCCGCTGCCGCCCGAGCGGGCCCGCACGCTCACGGGGACCAGCGCCCGCACGGCCGTACCCTCGGTCAACGGCTCCCCGCGCGAGATCAGCCACCGCCGCAGCCCGCCCGCGACCACCGCGAGCACGACGTCGTTGACGGTGCCGCCGTGCGCCTTGCGGACGGTCCGATGATCGGCCAGCGACGTGCGCACCATGCCGTAGCGCCGCTGGGCCCCGGTGGCCGCGTTCAGGGCCGGTACCGGGCGGGAGGAGGCGGCCCCGCGCCCGGTGGACACCAGCCCGCCGACGGCGCGCCCCACCGCGGCCGTCGTCTCCCGCGCGTCACGGACCGCCCGGCTCGCGACACCCAGCACCAGCCGCCGCGGGCGCAGCAGCGCGTCCACGCCCGCCCGGGCCGCCAGCTCGACGCCGTAGGGCTCGCGCGCGGGCTCCCAGTGGTCGGGCTCGGTCTCCCGCGGCTGCGGCGTGAGGTCGAGCAGGGCGGCGCCGATGTCCATCGACGCCAGCCCGTCGACCATCGCGTGGTGGGTCTTGGTGACCACCGCCAGCCGCCCGTCGGCCAGCCCCTCGACGACGTAGACCTCCCACAGCGGACGCGACCGGTCGAGCCGGCGGGCCAGCAGCCGGCCCACCAGCTCGCGCAGGACGTCCTCGGTGCCCGGCGCGGCGAGCGCGGCGTGGCGGACGTGGAAGTCGATGTCGAAGTCCGCGTCGTCCACCCACACGGGCAGGCCCAGCCCGCCCGGCACCTCCCGCACCTTCTGCCGGTAGCGCGGCACGAGCGGCAGCCGGTGCTCGATCAGCGCCGTGAACGCGGCCACGTCGAACGGCCCGTCCTCGGGCGGGGCGAACGTCATCACCGCCCCGACGTGCATCGCGGCCGTGCGGTGCTCCGCGTACAGGAACGACGCGTCGAGCGCCGAGAGCCGATCCGGCAAGCCGCCTACCTCCACCCCCTCCAGGGGAAGCCGGAACGGCCCCGCTCCTCGAGCTTGACCCCGAGCACCTGGTGCAGCTGGATGTTGTCACGCTCGAAGCCCAGACGGCAGGCCGCCATGTAGAGCCGCCACACCCGGGCCCGGCCGATGCCCACGTCGGCGACGGCCTCCTCCCAGTGCTCCTCCAGGTTGTCGCCCCACGCCTGCAGCGTCTTGGCGTAGTGCTCCCGGAAGTTCTCCTCGTGGCGGATCTCGAACCCGGCCTCGTTCATCTCCCAGACGAGCTGGCCGATGGGCTCCAGCTGGCCGTCGGGGAAGACGTAGCGGGCGATGAACGGGTCGAGCTTCTTCTTCGGCGGCTTGTGCGGCTGGGTGATGCAGTGGTTGAGCAGCCGCCCGCCCGGGCGCAGCCGCGCGTGCAGGGACCCGAAGTAGGACGCGAGCTGGTCCTTGCCGATGTGCTCGGTGAGGCCGATCGAGCTGATCGCGTCGAACTCCGACTCGGGCGCGTCGCGGTAGTCCATGTGGCGGACCTCCGCGAGGTGACCCAGGCCCCGGCGCTCGATCTCCGCCTGCGCCCACTCCGCCTGGTTGCGCGACAGCGTCACGCCCAGCGCCTTGACGCCGTGCTCCGCCGCCGCGTGCATCACCATGCCGCCCCAGCCGCAGCCCACGTCGAGCAGGCGCATGCCCGGCTCGAGCGCGAGCTTCTGCGCCACCAGCTCGAACTTGGTGGCCTGGGCCTCCTCGAGCGTGGTGGTGTCGGAGTCGTAGACGGCGCACGTGTACGCCATCGACGGGCCCAGCACCCACTCGTAGAACTGGTTGGAGACGTCGTAGTGGTGCGAGATGGCCTTGCTGTCGCGCGACTTGGAGTGCAGCCGGCCCGGCGGGCGGTACTCCAGTGCCGGCGGGGGCTGGCGGTGGCGCAGCCACAGCGGCACCATCTTGCGCGCCAGCCGGAGCTGGTCGGCCCTCGTGATGTCGTGCAACGTGATGTCGGCCATCGCGTCGAGGACGTCGTACAGCTCGCCCTCCACCTCGATCTCGCCCTCCACGTACGCCCGGGCCAGCCCGAGCGTGCCCGGGGCCGTGGCCAGCCGGGCCATGGCCCGGGGCGAGACGATCCGCAGGGCCACCTCCGAGCTGTCCGGCCCCGCCTTGCTGCCGTCGTAGGCGATCACCCGTACCGGGATGTCGGTTCCGACGACACCCGCGATGACATCAGCGACCTGCATCATGCCCTCCCTGATCCGGTCACCTTCGTATAGAGATCGGGCAGCCGTCCGTGCGGGTCGTAGCGCCCCTTCAACGCACGGTAGGCGGGCCCGTTGTAGTGCTCCCAGAACTCACGCTCGTCGTAGTGGACGGTGGAGTAAAGGGACTTGTGACCCCCGAGCTCGGCCACGAGCTCCTCGATCCGCCGGTTGTGGGCGTCGGGCTGCCCCGGCACCTCCTCGACGGACGACCAGAAACCGACGTTGACGTAGAGCTCGTCGGCCTTCATCGGGTACAGCGGCCAGGTGGTCTGTCCCCGCAACCGCAAGGGGCACAACCAGAAGGGCGCGATCCCGATGTCGCGGTGGAACGCCTCCAGGAACTCGGCCAGCCGTTCGACCGGGATCTCCACGTCCTGGACGACGAGCTCCTCCTGCGGCTTGCCGAACAGCCCACGGATGCGCCCGGAGAAGCGGTAGCGGCGGTCCAGCGACACCAGCCGGCGGTAGACGTCGGAGCGGCGGTAGCGGCGCGGCCAGAACAGCCGGACCACCGGGTTCTGGGCACCCAGCGCGCGCGAGCACCAGAACCAGTCGGTGTCCCAGCGCCAGATGTAGTCGTGGACGGTCAGCACGTCGGTGGGGAGCCGGTCGATGGACCGCCAGAAGATCTTCTGCCCGGTGTAGTCGCTGGGGCCCGCCGGGCCGGGCTCGTCGGTGAACCAGCCCAGCGTCAGGTACTGCTCGCCCTCGGCCAGGACGCTGGCGTCGACGAAGTCCGGGCCGTCGGCCACGTCCAGGTCGCAGACCTGCGTGATCTGCTTCTCCAGGTCGGCGGTGTCGACGCGGTGGTGCTCGATGCGGACGTAGGGCTTGACGGGCTGCACGTCGATCACCAACCGCAGCGCGTAACCCAGCGTGCCGTAGGAGTTGGGGAACCCGCGGTAGAGGTCGGCGTGCTCGTTGTCCGGCGTGACGGTGATGACGTCGCCGTCGGCGGTGAGGATGTCCATCTCGCGCACCGACTCGTGCGGCAGCCCGTGCCGGAACGACGTGGACTCGATGCCCAGGCCGGTGACCGCCCCGCCGAGCGTGATCGTCTTGAGCTGCGGCACGACCAGCGGCATCACGCCGTACGGGAGGGTGGCCGCCACGAGGTCCTCGTAGGTGGTCATGCCCTGCACCTCGGCGGTGAGGCCGACGGGGTCCACCGAGATCACCCCGGTGAGGTCGCTCGTGTCGAGCCGGTCGGTGATCTGCTCGCGCCCGCCGAAGCGGAACAGGTTGGACGACTTCTTCCCCAGCCGCATCCGCGTGCCCGCCGGCAGCGCCCGGAACCGTCGCAACAGATCGGCGACGGCCGCGGCGTGCGTGGCGGGTGAGACCAGGGGTGGTGCGTCCAGGGGTGCCACGCTCATGAAGGGGAACGCTAGTCCGACGGGGACGGCGAACCCAACCTCTCGGTCAGGCCCTTTCGTCACACCGGCCGGTGGTCGCCGGTTTCGTCCCGTTTGGCGCCGGATCGATCATCGAGCGGGACCGGTCCTCCCATGGTCTGATGCGTGTCGTGTCCGACACGAATCCCCATCAGAACGTCACGTTTCCCTCGACCAGCGGTACCGCCCACGGTTACCTGGCCGTCCCCGAGTCCGGCAGCGGCCCCGGCCTGATCGTCATCCAGGAGTGGTGGGGCCTCACCGACCACATCGCCGACGTCACCAACCGCTTCGCCGCGAAGGGCTTCGTCGCCCTCGCCCCCGACCTCTACGGCGGGAAGACCACCCACGACGCGGACGAGGCCGGGAAACTGATGGGCGAGCTGCCCGTCGACCAGGCCGCCACCGACCTCGCCGGCGCCGTCGACTTCCTGCTCGCCCACGACGCCGTCACCTCCTCGACGGTCGGCGCCGTCGGGTTCTGCATGGGCGGCGGCTTCGTGCTCGTCCTCGCCGCGCAGCAGGGCGACCGGATCGGTGCCGCGGTGCCGTTCTACGGCGTGCTCAAGGAGGAGTTCCCCAGCTTCGCGAACCTCACCGCGCCGCTGCAGGGCCACTTCGGCGAGACCGACCAGATGGCCGACCCCGCGTCGGTCGCGGCCCTGGCCGAGCGGATCGAGTCCGAGTCCGGGGTGACCCCGCAGTTCTTCACCTACCCGGCGGGCCACGCGTTCTTCAACGACGAGAACCACATGGGCACCTACGACAAGGCCCAGGGCGAGATCGCCTGGAACCGCACGCTGGAGTTCCTCCGCGCGAACCTGCGCTGACCAGCGCTGACGCGCCCGTGCGCGGATAACAGTGTCGGAACACTGTTGTCCGCGCACGACCCCCGTCAGGTGCGGGTGAGGCGCCCCCGCACCAGGCTCGGCAGGGCCGACATGCCCGTCGTCGGCCGGAAGGCCTCCGCCGCCGCCGTCAGGGCCTGGTGCTGGTCCTCGGTGAGCGCGATGTCGGCCGCCGCGGCATTGCTCTCCACCTGCGCCACGCTCGACGCGCCGGGGATCGCCACCACGTTGGGCAGGTGCACCAGCCAGGCGAGGGCGATCTGGGCCGGTGACGCGTCGTGGGCGGAGGCGATGTCGCGCAGCAGGTCCAGCAGCGGGCGGGCGGCGTCGAGGTTCTCCGGCAGGAACAGCGCGTTGGCCGCGCGGACGCCGCCCGAGGGCTTGTTCGTCGACGTGTAGCGCCCCGACAGCAGCCCCTGCCCGAGCGGGCTCCACGCGAGGATGACGTGCCCGGTGCGCTGGGCCCACGGCAGCATCTCGGCCAGCGGCTCGCGCGCCACCAGGCTGAACTGCACCTGGTTCGACAGCACCCTCGACCCGGGGTGCCCCGCAGTACCGATGCTCGCGCCCGCAAGCGACGCTTCGGCACGCTTCCAGCGGTCCAGCGAGTAGTTCGAGACGCCCACCTCGTCGACCACACCCACGTCGTGCAGGGCCTTCATGCCCCGCATCGTGGTGCCGTCCTTGATCACCGGGTTGGGCTGGTGCACCTGGTAGAGGTCGATCTCCCGGACGCCGAGGCGCTGCGCGCTCGCCACCCCGCGCTGCTGCACGACCGGCGCCGTCGGCCAGACCGGGAAGACCTTGGACGCCACCACGACGTCGTCGGTGCCGCCGGAGGCCGCGAGCGCGCGCCCGAGGATCCGCTCACTGCGTCCGAAGCCGTAGACCTCCGCGGTGTCGAACACCGTGACGCCCAACTCCCGCGCCCGGGCGACGATCCGGGCCGCCTCCCCCTCGTCGTAGTCGGCGCCGTAGCCCCACTCCCGGGACCCGAACTGCCACGTGCCCAGGCCGATGACGGAGTACCGCTTGGCGGTGTCCAGTTCCAGATAGCGCATGGGTACCAGCATGGCCCGACCGCGGCCGTGGCGCCCACCGCTGCCGTCCGGAGGACGGACGGGGTGCGCCGGGCCGAGCCGGCTAGCCGTGGTCGGTGAGGAAGGTGTCCAGGTGGAACCACGTGGTGGTGCGGGCGTCACGGCCGGTCAGGACGCCGAGGTGGCCGCCCGGCGCGGTCTCGAACCGCACCTCCGGCGCCCCGGTCAGCAGCTCCACCACCTTCGCGACAGCGGCCATCGGGGCGATCACGTCGGTGCGCCCGGCCACCACGAGCACCGGTACCTCGATGGCGGCGAGCGGGATGGTCCGCCCGGCCAGCGCGAGCTGTCCGTCGGAGAGGTCGTTGCTGCGCAGCAGGAGGTGGTAGAGCTGCCCGAACACGCGGCCCGGGTAGCCGTGCATGTTGTTCATCATGTGGTCGACGGCCTCGATCTGGGCGAGGCAGTCGCGGTCGTCGAGCCGCGAGAGCAGCGTCAACGGCTTGGTCACGAGCTTCTCGAACGCCGTGAGCTGGAACGCGGCGCTGACGATGGGCGCGGGGAAGCTGCCGACGGCCTGGTGGACCCACGGGAGCCCGCGCCCGCCCATCGCCACGACGAGGGGCCGCAGCGGGGCCACCAGCGGCACGGCCGCGATGTCGACGGGGCTGCCGATCACCGTCAGGGACCGGACGGGGAGCGAGTCCCACGCCGCCACCGTCAGCATCGAGAAGATCCCGCCCAGCGACCAGCCCAGCAGGTGCAGGTCGTCGGCCCCGGCGTGCGCGACGGTCTCCCGCACCGCCCACGGCACCACCTCGTCCACCCAGTGCTCCATGCCGAGGCCCCGCTCCGCGAAGCGGATGGCGCCGTAGTCCACCAGGTAGACGGTGCGGCCCTCGGCCAGCAGGTGCTCCACGAGCGAGCAGCCGCGGCGCAGGTCGTAGGCGAAGTCGGGCGCACCGAGCGGCGGTACGAGCAGCACCGGCGCTCCCCCGACGTCCGGGGCGCCGACGTCCGGGCGGTAGCGGTGGAGCACCGCACCGTTCTCCGCGACGACGTCGCGGGGCATGCGCCGTAGATCGGCCACGCCGCCACGGAGCTTGCCCGCCAGGTTGACCGCCGCGGCACCGAGATCCATCTGATCAACCTAGCGGATCGTGCGAAACAGTCGGCCCCGACTGCTTCCCGGTTACCCGTCGGTATGTGAGACTCCGGAGCATGCAGAGGGACATCTTCGACGCCGAGCACGACGCCTTCCGCGACCTCGTGCGCACCTTCCTGACGAAAGAGGTCGTCCCCTTCCACGAGCAGTGGGAGAACGACGGCCAGGTCGACCGCGCGATCTGGAAGGCCGCCGGCGCGGCGGGCCTGCTCGGCACCGACGTGCCCGAGGAGTTCGGCGGCGGCGGGGTCGACGACTTCCGCTACAACGCCATCGTCACCGAGGAGATCTCGGCGGCCGGCACGAGCGGTCTGGGCTTCCCGCTGCAGAACGACGTGATCGCCCCCTACCTGCTGCGCCTCGCCAACGACGAGCAGAAGCAGCGCTGGCTGCCCGGGTTCTGCTCCGGCGAGATCATCACCGCGATCGCGATGACGGAGCCCGGCACCGGGTCGGACCTGCAGGGCATCACCACCAACGCCCACCAGGACGGCAACGGCGACTGGATCCTCAACGGCTCCAAGACCTTCATCACCAACGGCATCCTCGCCGACCTGGTGATCGTCGTCGCGAAGACCGACCCGGAGGCCGGCAGCCGCGGCTTCAGCCTGCTGGTCGTCGAGCGCGGGATGGAGGGCTTCGAGCGCGGCCGCCGTCTCAAGAAGGTCGGCATGAAGGCGCAGGACACCGCGGAGCTGTCGTTCACCGACGTCCGGGTGCCCGCCGCCAACGTGCTGGGCGAGCTCGGCCAGGGCTTCGTCTACCTGATGCAGAACCTCGCGCAGGAGCGGCTGTCCATCGCGGTCGGCTCCATCGCCGGCGCCGCCCAGGCGTTGAAGTGGACGCTCGACTACACCAAGGACCGCAAGGCCTTCGGCAAGCCGGTGGCCACCTTCCAGAACACCCGCTTCGAGCTGGCCGAGATGGACACCGAGATCACGGTCACCCAGGTGTTCGTGGACAAGTGCATCAGCGAGCACGTGGCCGGCAGGCTCTCCATCGCCGACGCCGCGAAGGCGAAGTGGTGGGCCTCCGACGTGCTCAAGCGCGTGGTGGACCGCTGCGTGCAGCTGCACGGCGGCTACGGCTACATGATGGAGTACCCGATCGCCAAGGCGTTCGTGGACTCACGTGTGCAGTCGATCTACGGCGGCACCAACGAGATCATGAAGGAGATCATCGGCCGCTCGCTGGTGGGCTGATCGGGGTCACCGGCTCGCGCATGCCCTCTCGAACCCGGCCGTCGCCACCATCAGGCGCTTGGTGTCGTACTGGATCGGCTTCTCCATCGTGGGCTCGGCGGCGGTGCTGCCGGCCTTCGACTGGGCGTCCAGGTCGTCGATGGCCGCCACCAGCTCGGTGGAGGCCTGGCCCAGGGCGGGACTGATGATCCCGCCCTGCGCGGCCATCTGGCGGCTGGCCAGGAACAGCAGCGGGATGGCGGCCGGGAGCACCGGGCCGATGTCGAGGATGTGGGCCGCGTTGCGGATGTTCGTCGCCAGCTCGGCCGATCTGCCGCACAGCTGGTCGTCGGAGGTGGGCGCGGCCGACGTGGGGGCGGCCGCGGACGTGGGCGTGGGGGCGGGGGCCGGGGACGGGGACGGGGCGCTGCACCCGCCCAGCACGACGGCCAGCAGGGCCGCCCCGGCGACGGTGCGCTTCATGCCACCACGCTCGCCAGTACGCGGGCGCGCTCGGCGTCGACGTCGATGTCGGTCTCCGGGAACTGCGGCTCCATCTCGCCGAGGGTCTCCGCGAGCAGCGCGGCCACCGCCCAGTTGCGGTACCACTTGCGGTCCGACGGCACGACGTACCAGGGCGCGGTGTCGGTGTCGCAGAACCGCAGCGCGTCGGTGTAGGCCTCCTGGTACGCAGGCCACTCCGACCGCGAGTCGAGGTCGGCCGGGTTGTACTTCCAGTGCTTGAGCGGGTCGTCGAGCCGGGCCAGCAGGCGCTCCTGCTGGGCCTGCGGCGAGATGTGCAGCATCACCTTCAACACCGTGACGTCCTGCGCGGCCAGCTCGGCCTCGAACACGTTGATCTCGTCGTAGCGGCCCCGCCAGACCTCCTCGGGCACCAGCGCGTCGACGCGGGCGATCAGCACGTCCTCGTAGTGGGAGCGGTCGAACACGCCGATCTGGCCGGGCTGCGGCGTCTCCTTGCGGATCCGCCACAGGAAGTGGTGGGCGCGCTCCTCGGGCGTCGGCTTCTTGAACGACGCGATGTGCAGCCCCTGGGGGTTGACCAGGCCCGCGACGTGCCGGATCACACCGCCCTTGCCGGAGGTGTCCATGCCCTGCAGCACCAGCAGCACCGAGCGGGTGCCCTCCACGGTGGCCTCCGCGTACAGGGCGTCCTGCAACCCCTCCAGGCGCGCGGCCAGGTCGTTCATGTCCGCGGCGGCGGCGCTCTTGTCCTTGGGCCCGACAGGCCGGGACCGCGGGTCGATCGCGGACAGGTCGAGCTCGGGCGACACCCGGAACGTGGCACGTACGGACTTGGGCACGTGTCGAACCTACTTGCTCGCTCAGCCGCCCGCGGGCACCACGTCCTGCTCCTCGGGCTCGCGGTCCCGACCACCGGCCGCCGCGAGGTCGATCTCCAGGGCGAACGGCTCCTCCACCCGGAGCGCCTCGTGCGCGCTCGCCTGGGCGTACTCGTGGTAGCGGCCGCTGATGATCATGTTGGCGACGGCGAAGGGCACGTCGTGGTCCACGAGCAGCGAGTACGGGATGCGGCTGCGGGCGTAGAGCTGCGGCTTGAACGAGCGGTCGAGCGCGCCGTGGTCGGCGCCCACCACCTCGATCACCATCAGGGCGTCGGCGGCGTCGAGCACGGGGTCGGCGGGCTCGTCGTCGTCGGCGGTCCGCGTCACCACCAGGTCAGGGACCAGCACGCAGTCGGTGCCCAGCCGCAGCGGCACCGGTCCGACGACGCGCAGCCCGTCCGGCAGCGCGGTCGTGACGGTGTCCCGGACCGCGGCGACGACACGCACCCGCTCGGGCGTGGCCCCGGGCCCGACGACCAGCGCCCCGTCCACCAGCTCGACGCGGCCGTCCCCCGGCACCGACAGGCCCAGGTAGGCGTCCTCGGTCCAGGGCCCCTCGTGATCGAACACGGAATGGTCCACCGCCGCACCTCGCCCTCTCGAGACTGACTCACCGACATGGTGACACGGTGACGCGGACGACAGGACACGGCGACGGAACGTCACGGCCGGGAGCACCGGATCAGGTGACCCTCCGGCCGCCGATCGGGACGACGAGCGGCGATCCCGCCACCGGGTCCTCGATCACCCGGGCGGCCAGCCCGAAGACCTCGGCGAGCAGCTCCTCGGTGATCACCTCGGCCGGCGCGCCCGCCGCGACGATCCGGCCGTCGCGCAGGGCGACGAGGCGGTCGGCGTAGCGGGCGGCCAGGTTCAGGTCGTGCAGCACCATCACGACCGTACGCCCGGCCTCGGCGGGCAGCCGGCGCACGAGCTCCAGGACGTCGACCTGGTGGGCGAGGTCGAGGAACGTGGTGGGCTCGTCGAGCAGGAGCAGGTCGGTGCCCTGCGCCAGCGCCATGGAGATCCACGCCCGCTGCCGCTGCCCGCCCGAGAGCTCGTCGACGGCATCGCGTTGATCCCGATGCCGATCAGCACCAGCCGGAACCCCTGCACCCCGTCCCGCCAGGCCAGCCCGTAGATCGCGAACGCGGTGGCGAGGCTGCCGGCCAGTGCGGCCAGCGGGACGCCGGCCGCAGCGAGCAGGCCGCCGAGGGTGCCGAACCCGCCGCCCAGCACGATCACGAACACCGCGGCCGCGCTCGCACCCGCGGTGAAGCCGATGACGTCGGGGCTGGCCAGCGGGTTGCGGGCGACGGTCTGCGTGAGCGCGCCGGACACCGCCAGCGCCGCGCCGACCAGCGCCCCGGTGAGCGAGCGCGGCAGCCGCAGCTCCAGCACGATGAACTGCTGGCCCGCGTCGCCGCCGCCGGCCAGCACCGCCAGCACCTCGCCGACGCCGATGGGGTACTCGCCGCGCCCGACGTTCAGCGCGACACCGAGCAGCAGCACCACCGCCGTCACGGTCAGCACGACGACGGTGCGCGGCCGCCACACCACCGACGCCGGGCCGACGCGCAGGGCGGGGCGGCCGGGCACTGCCGGACGCGCGGCCGGAACGGGAACCGTGATGGCGGTCGGCGAGGTCATCGGCATCACGTCCCCACCATCTTCCGGCGCCGCACCAGCCACACGAAGAACGGCCCGCCGACGAGCGCCAGCACGATGCCGACCTGCAGCTCACCGGGCCGGGCCACGACCCGGCCCACGACGTCGGCGGCCACGAGCAGCACCGCCCCCGCCAGCGCGGAGGTGGGCAGCAGCCACCGGTGGTCGGGGCCGGTGAACGCCCGCACGACGTGCGGCACGACGAGCCCGACGAACGCGATCGGGCCGCAGGCGGCGGTGGCGCCTCCCGCGAGCAGGGTGATCGCCAGGATGCCGACGACCCGGGTGCGCAGGACCGGGTGCCCGAGCGAGCGGGCCACGTCGTCGCCCAGCGCCAGCGCGTCGAGCGCGGGGGCACCGGCGAGAGCGACGAGCGCGCCGGCGGCGAGGACCACACGACCTGGCCGGTGACGTCGCCGTCCCGGCCGGCCAGCGAGCCGACGGACCAGAAGCGGTAGGCGTCGAGCGTGCGGACGTCGACGAGGATGACGGCCGAGGTCAGGGCCGACAGCAGGGCCGTGACGGCGGCCCCGGCCAGCGCGAGCGTCACCGGCGTGGGGCCACCGCGCCCGGTGGAGCCGAGCACGACGACCGCGACGGCCGCCACGAGCGCGCCCGCGAAGGCGAACCAGACGTAGCCGAGGAGGCTGGTGACGCCGAACGCGTAGATCCCGATCACCACGGCCAGCGCGGCACCGGCGTTGACGCCGAGCAGGCCGGGGTCGGCGAGCGGGTTGCGGGTGTGGCCCTGGATCAGCGCCCCGGCCAGGCCGAGCGCCGCGCCCACCAGCACCCCGAGCAGGGTGCGCGGGATCCGCAGCGACCGCACGACGATGTCGTCCTCGGTGCCGGTGGGGGCGACGAGCGCCTGCCAGACGTGGTCGAGCGGGTCGGCCTTGGCCCCGACCGCGACGCCGGCCACGCAGGCGACGACCAGCAGCGCGCCCAGCCCCAGCAGCCCGAGCAGCCGGCGGTGGCGCACGTCCGCCACGGCGCTCGTCACCACCATCGACGTCTCCTGCGATCGGTGAGGATGTGCTCGCCTCATCATAGGTGAGGCTGTCTTTGCAACACAGACCCGGCCCCAACGTGCTGGGATGGGCCGGTGATCACCCTGCTGCCGGTCGACGGCACGTCCGAACTGGCTGAGCACTACGCCTACCCCGACGACCTGACGGCGCCGTGGGTGCGGGTGAACTTCGTGGCCAGCGCCGACGGGGCCGCCTCGGTGGACGGCACCTCCGGCGGCCTGGGCTCCGACGCCGACAAGCAGGTGTTCGGGGTGCTGCGTGAGCTGGCCGAGGTGGTGCTGGTCGGGGCGGGCACGGTGCGCGCGGAGGACTACCGGGGGGCACGCCGGAACACCGCGGGCCGCGACACCCCGCCACCCATCGCCATCGTCACGGGATCGGCCGACCTCGACCCCGGCAGCAAGCTGCTCATCGACACCCGCGTCCCGCCCATCGTGCTGACGCTCGGCTCGGCCCCCGCGGACCGCCGCGGCCGGCTCACCGCCGCCGGCGCCGACGTCGTCGTCCTCGACGACCTGGAGCCCGCGACCCTGCTCGCCGAGCTCGGCCGCCGCGGCCTGCACCGGGTGCTGTGCGAGGGCGGCCCGTCGCTGTTCGGCGACCTCGTGGCCGCCGGGGCGGTCGACGAGCTGTGCCTGACCGTCGCCCCGCTGCTGGCCGGGGGCACGGCGGGCCGCATCGCCCGCGGCCCCGAGGGCTCGCCCGCGCAGCCGTTGACGCTGGTCGGCGCGCTGGAGGCCGACGGCACGCTCCTGCTGCGCTATCGCCGAGTTACTCCGATAGGGTGACCTGGCGGGAGGATCGACCGGGTACTCGCGTCCTACAGACGAACAACGAAGAACGCGAAACCTCAAAGGAGCAGCGATGACCACCCCCACGGCCGCTACGACCACCATCAAGTCCCCCACGGGCACCGGTGGAAGCCCGGCCCGGCTGGCCGACGACACGGCGCAGGGCAAGACCACGATCGCCGCGTCCGTCGTCCAGAAGATCGCCGGCATCGCCGCCCGCGAGATCTCCGGCGTCCACTCGATGGGCGGTGGCCTCTCCCGCACGTTCGGCGCCATCCGGGAGCGCATCCCCGGCGGCGGCACCGGCGCGTCCAACATCGCGGGCGTCCAGGTCGAGGTCGGCGAGAAGCAGGCCGCCGTGGACCTCGACCTCGTCGTCGAGTACGGCGCGTCGATCGTCGAGCTGGCGCGCGCCGTGCGCCGCAACGTGATCACCGCGGTCGAGCGCATGACCGGCCTCGAGGTCATCGAGGTCAACATCGCGGTCAACGACATCCACCTCCCCGACGAGGAGGACGACACCCCGGCCCCCGCGCCGGCCGTCGCCCGGGTCGAGTAGTCCACCCCCCTTCCTCCGTCGTGAACCGGGAGCAAGCCGTGACCGTCACCGTCGTACCCGAGCCCACCGCCGTTCCGCTCGCGGAGCAGATCGCGGCCGTGGTCACCGCGCATCCGGCCGTCGCCGGACTGCACGGGGGGATCTTCGGTGCGGTCGCCACCTACCTGCCGGGCCGCCGCCTCACCGGCGTGCGGGTCGGCGAGGGTGACGAGCCCGTCGAGCTGGCCGTGGTGCTGCACCTCGACCAGCCCATCCCGGGCGTCGTCCGTGACCTGCGCCACGTGGTCTCCGGGCTGTGCGGCGGGGCGGCGGTGGACATCACCGTCGCCGACGTCGCCGTCCCCGCCCGGTACGCCGCCGAGCTCGCCGGCGACGGGCTGGTCGACACCCGCCCATGAACGAGCAGGAACGAGCGGCCTTCCGCGCGTTCGTCCGTGACAACCACCCGGACCGCGGCGGTGATCCCGACGTCTTCGTCGCGGGTCTCGCCCGGTTCCGGAGTGGGCCGGAGCGCGTCTCTCCGTCCCCGCCGGCGTCGGGGGCCGGCGGGGACGGTGACGCACGCTCCGACCCCGCTGATCCTGGTCGGGACGACCCCCGTTGGGACGCCCCCATCGAGTTCGTCACGCCGCTGTCCCCGCCGATGCGGGTGGCCGTGGCCCTGATCCGGACGTGGCACTGGCACCGCCGGCGCCGCGTGCAGTAACCGAGAACCACCCTTTACGGAGAGCCCATGAACGCCACCCGGACCGGCCTGCTGGCAGGCCTCATCCTCGGCGCCGCCGGTTCCATCGGCGGCTTCGGAGCCTTTCTCATCACCCTGATCGTCGGGATCGTCGGGTTGCTCGTCGGCATGGTGCTCGATGGCAGCCTCGACGTCAGCGGCGTCCTGGGCCGGGGCAAGGACCGGTGAGTACCGCCGACCCGGCCCTCGACGACGGGCCCGGCAGCCTGGACATCGCGCCGATCGTGCTCAGGAAGATCGTCGAGCACGCGGCCGACCAGGTCCCGGGCACGCTGCGCAACGAGCGCCGCCTCGCCGGCATCGACGTCGGCGAGTCCGGCTCCCACGCCAAGATCGCCACCGGTTCCGGTGACCCGTCGGCCGTGGACGTGCGCCTCGAGCTCACGCTGCAGTACCCGGCCTCCGTGCGCACCGTCGTGGACGCCGTGCGGCTCAAGGTCGGCGACGAGCTCACCCGCATCGCCGGCGCCCACGTGCGGAGCCTCACCGTCACCGTGTCCGGCCTGCGCGGCGCCTCCGTCACCGCCGCCCCCCGCATCCAGTAGCCCCTCCCCCTCAGAAGGAATGTCGGCATGCGCGTACTGCTCCGCATCCTCGCCCCGCTGCTCGGGCTCGCACTGGCCGCGGCCGGCGTGCTGTTCGTCATCGAGGTCGTCGCGGCGTGGGTCCGCCCCGACGCCACCACCGGTCTCGTCGTGCCATGGCCCGACTGGCGGGCCACGCTCGAGGGCCTGACCTGGGCCAACACGCCGGTGCCCGCCATCGCCATCACCGTGGCCGTCGTCGGCCTGCTGCTCGTGCTCGTCGCGATAGCGGCCCGCCGCTCCGACGTCCACCTCGACGCGCCGAGCCCCGAGATCGCCGTCACCACCGCCCCGCGCGTGCTGGCCCGGCTCGTGGGCACCCGCGTCCGCGCCACCGACGACGTCGCCGGCGCCAGCGTCACGGCGTCGGCGCGCAAGGTGAGCGTCTCCGCCCAGTCCTGGAACGACTCCACGCCCGAACTGCGCAGCACCGTCACCTCACGGGTCGACGACCTGCTCGCCGAGCTGCCCCTGCGCCGCCGCCCCCGCGTGTCGGTGTCGGTGCAGGAACGAAAGGGACCCCGATGACCGCCCCCGCCGCTCCCACCGACCGCGCCCCGGCCCCGGCCCCGGCCCCGGCCAAGCTGCGCCGCCGTTCGCGGTCGGCCGTGGCCCGCTCCGCGGGCGGCGACCGCTGGACGATGGTGATCGTCGGGCTGGTCCTGCTGGCCGCGGGCGTGCTCGTGGCCCTGCTGTCCTACGGCGTGTTCGGTGCCGCCCGCGCGGGCCGTCCGCTGCTCGATCCGATGATCGTCGACACGCTGCGTGCGCAGCCGCTCGTCTCGCGGATCGTGGCGATCGTCGCGGGCGTGGTCCTGGCCCTGCTCGGGCTGGTCTGGGCGTCCAACTCGGTGCGCCCGGAGCGCCGCCCGGACCTGCTGATCGACGGCGGCCCGGACACGTCCATCGTCGTCAGCTCGGCCGCGGCCGCCGACGCGGTGGCCAGCCAGGCCGGTGGCCTCCCCGGTGTCGGCCGGGCGAAGGCGCGCCTGGTCGGCGACGAGAGCGCCCCCGCCCTGCGGGTGACGCTGTGGCTGGCCGACGACGCCGACGTGCGCGACGTGCTGCGCCGGCTCGACAGCCACGTGCTGACCACCGCCCGGGAGTCCCTGGGGCTGTCGGCGCTGCCGGTGGCCGTCCGGCTGGAGCTGGACCGCTCGCACCCCACCTCGCGCGTCGCCTGATCCACCCGCTTACGGGAGCCACACCGCCCCTGCGGCAGGGTCCACGGGTGCGCTCGCGGTACCGGCAGGTGTGGCTCGTCTCGGCCGTCTCCATCGCCCTCGTCGTCGCGGGGTGCTCCGTGGGGCCGTCGCAGCGTCCGCCGGTGGCCGTCCGCGGCGACGCGATGCCCGCCGCGCCGGTGGCTCCGGGCAGCGCCGCCCCCGCCCCCGACACGGTGCCCGACCTCGAACCCCAGAACGCGTCGATCCCCTTCGCCGACTGCACGGACGACACGGTGAGCACGCTGCGCGAGCCGCCGTCCCGTCCGCTGCGGTTCGAGTGCGGGGAGCTGACGGTGCCCGCCGATCCCGCCGCCCCGCAGCTCGGCACGGTGTCGCTGGGCGTGCTGCGGGCCGGGCTCGCCGACGCGCCGGAGACCCGGCCGCCGCTGCTCGTCGTCGGGGACAGCGCCGGCGACGCGTCCGCGCGGGTGGCCGCGCTGCTGGCCGAGCAGGTTTCACCCGACCTCCTCGCGCAGTTCACGCTGATCGGGCTGGACCGGCGCGGGGCCGGCGCCGACCGCCTCGACTGCGCACCCGCCGACGCGCGCGCCGCCCTCGTCGACGCCGACCCCGCGCGGTCCTCGACCGCGGACCTGGCCAAGATCCTGGAGGAGGCCCGGGCGGTGGTCCAGGAGTGCAACCTGACCCTCGACAGCACGCTGAGCACGGTCCGCAGCGCCGCCACCGCCTCGGACGTCGAGCTGCTGCGCTCGGCGCTCGGGGTCGGCCGCCTCTCGGCGATCGGCACCGGTGACGGCGCCGGCGCGCTGGCCACCTGGGCGGGCACGGCTCCGCAGGCCGTCGGCCGCCTCGTACTCGACGGGCCCCCGCAGCCCGGCCTCGACGACCCCGACCGCGGCGAGGCGCGGGCCAAGGCCGCCGAGACGGCGTTCGACGCGTTCGCCGTCTCCTGCACCTCCCGGCCCGGCTGCGCCCTCGGGGCGGCGCCGCGCACCACCGTCACCGGCCTCCTGAAGGCCCTGGGCGCGCGTCCCCTCGCCGCCGTCGACGGGCGCAGGCTCACGGCGGGCTCCGCCGTCACGGCGATCCGGGCCACGCTCGGGGAGCCCCGGGACTGGCCGGCCCTGACCGCGGCGATCGCCGCCGCGGGCACCGGCAACCCGGCGCCGCTGCTGAACCTGCTGGACCCGCTCGCCGGGCCCCGCGGGCGCTTCGACGGCGCGCTCGCCACCGGCTGCAACGACGCCCGCAACCGGCTCTCCCCGGCCCAGATCTCCGAGCTCGCCACGCGCTGGACCAGCGCGTACCCGCTGTTCGGTGGCGAGGCCGCGCTCGGGCTGGTGGACTGCGCGCCCTGGCCCACCGGCGGCCCGGCGCCGACCCCGGCGTCCGCGGACGGGGCGCCGCCGATCCTGGTGCTGGGCACCGCGGGCGACCCGCGCGATCCGCTCGACGGCTCCCGCCGGGCGGCCGACGCCCTGCCCGACGCCCGCTTCCTGAGCTGGCAGGGCGCGGGCACCGGCGCCTACCCGCGCACCCCGTGCGTGACGGGGGTGGTGGACGCGATGCTCGTCGACGGCGTGGTGCCGCGGGCGGGCACGCTCTGTCCCCCGTAGATCAGGAGCAGTAGTCCTTCTGCGCGATCGAGACCACGCTCTTCGCCTGCTTGCTGTTCACCGTGGGCAGCACCGCGGGCAGGGCGCGCACCAGGTCGGCCGCGTCGGCGCCGTTGGCCAGCTGCTGGCAGATCACCTCGGCCGCCTCGGTCTCGGACCGGCCCGAGTCGCTCGTGGGGACGTCGGCGGCCCGCAGCGCCTTGAGGTAGGCGACCGCCCTCGTGCTCGTGGGGTCGACGGCCGCGTCAGGGCCCCCCGCGGCCGACGTGGGTGCGGCGGCCTCGGCCGAGGTCGGGGCTTCCTGCACCACCGCGGCGGTGGACGCCCCGCGCGAGCCGCCGACCAGCCCGGCGACCACCGCGGCCACCAGGATGAAGCCGCCCACCGCGGCCGCGACCAGCACCATCCGGCCGCCCGGCAGACCCCGGACGCGGCCGAGCAGGGCCGTCAGGGGGTGGCCGTCGTCGTCGGACCGGGCGCGGCGGCGGCGGGGCGACACTGTGGTCTCCCCGACGGCGGCCTCCGGCTCCCGGTCGACGGTGAACACGTGGGTGTCGGGATCGCGGTTGGCCTCGCGGGCCACGGCGGCCGCCGCGGCCGCGGCCTCCTGGGCACGCCGGCGCGCCGCCCGACCCCCGGTGGCCGGGACCTCGCGACCCGCGGGGGAAGCCTCGCGGAGCGGGACGGCCGGGATCGTCATGGTGGCGGCCCGGGCCACGGCCGACTCGTCGGGCGGCAGGGCCTGCCCCGGAACGGCCACCTGGTGCCGTGAGGGCCGGGACCCGTTCGTCGCCGGCACCGGGGCCAGCGCGACGCTCGTGGTCTCGTTGGCGCTGACGGCGCTGATGGCGTGGGCCCGCTCGACGGCCCGGCGCTCGGCCGCGGCAGCGGACTCCGCGTCGGCGGCCGCACGGGCGGCGAGATCGGCGGCGCTCTCCGCCTCGGCGGCGGCCGTGGCCGCGGCGGCGATGGCGGCGGAGGCCCGCGCGGCCGCGTCCACCGCGGCGGCCTCGGCGGCGTCGGCGGCGGCCTCCGCGGCGCGGCGGCGGCGGCGCTGCTCGTCGACGAGTCCGTCGGGGTGGGTGGAGCCGGGGCGCTCCTCGGTCAGCACGCCGTCCGGGGTCCCGTCCCCTGACTGCCACCCGTTCATCGACTCACCGACCATCGTGCGCTCCCCCGGTCACGGCGGCCATCGTCGGCCGAACCCTTGCCCGTCCAACGATCCACCTGCGGCGAAGGCGCGGTCCGGGCTTGGACAAGCACCGTAAGTGTGATGTCGATCACGCAGTACGGCCCAGCGTTTGACGCTCCGCTCCCGGGCTGCGACCCAGCGTCATGTAGCTCTGGGCCACTCGGAGCAACGTGTACCGGCTGGCGGTGCCGCGGCCGAGCCCGAGATCCACGGCGGCGTCGAACACCGGCTGGTGCCGGTCGGCCGCGGCCACGGCGGCGTCGAGGAAGCGGCCGTGCGGCACGAGCCGCGCCAGCACCGCGAGATGGCCCTGGTGGCGTCCGAACGTGCGGCGCATGGCGGCGCGGTGGGCGCCCCCGGCCCCGGACCCCAGCAGCGCGGCGCGCCCGGCCAGCACCCCCGACGCCACGGCGTCGAAGATCCCCTCGCCGGTGAGCGGGTTGACCATCGACGCCGCGTCGCCGACCAGCAGCACCCGCCCGTCGGGGTGGTGGCGCGGCGCGGTGGAGAGCGGCAGGTGGTGGCCGCGCACGGTCGCGGGGTCGGGCACCTGACCCGGAAGCAGCGCGTCGAGCTGGTCGAGGAGCTCCTGCCGCGATCCCCCGCCGCGCCGGTCGAACACCCCGAACCCGACGTTGGAACCGCCCCCGAGCAGCGGGAACGACCAGGCGTACGCCGGGTAGCGCCCGCGGGCGAACTCGATGAGCAGCGCGTCCGGTTCGAGCGCGGTGGGGGCGTAGCCGCGGATGGCGACGGCGGTGCCGTTCGGCGGGGTGCGGGGCGCGCCGAGGAGCCGACGCACCACCGAGTTCGCGCCGTCGGCGCCGATCACGACGCGCGCCGCGATGTCGCCGTCGAGGACGACGTGGTCACCGCGGACGTCGATCGCCCGGACGCGGTGGCGGCGCAGCTCGGCCCCGCGGTCGACGGCCGCCGCCACCAGCCGCTCGTCGAACACGGCGCGCGGGATCACCCGGTTCGGGCGCGCGCAGGTGCGGGCCACCACCCGCCCGCCCGGGCTGCGCAGCCGCAGGCGCGGCACCTCGGGGCCCAGAGGCGTCAGGTCGGGTACCCCCAGCGCGTCGAGCAGGTCCAGGACGTGGGCCGCGATGCCGTCGCCGCAGGTCTTGTCCCGGGGGAAGGCCGCGGCGTCCAGCAGCAGGACCCGGGCGTCGGGGCGGAGCTGGAGCACCCGCAGCGCGGCCGCGCTGCCGGCCGGGCCCGCCCCGACCACGGCCACGTCGACGATCTCGTTCACGTCATGGGTGTACCCCACGCGCGTGGCGCGTCAGACGACCACCCCGGTGCGCAGCGCCAGGACGAGCAGCCCCGCGCGGTCGGGCTCGCCCAGCTTGCGGGCGATGCGGTGGATCGTGGTGCGGACCGTGCGCTCGGGCACGTCGAGCGCCGCGGCGATCTCGTCGTCGTCGCGGCCCTCGGCGGCCATCTGCAGGAACTGCCGCTCCTTCGGGGTCACGGCGCACGAGGTGCCGCGCGCGCCGTGCAGGCTGCGGCGCCCCCGCGTGGCGGGCGCCTCCCGGCCGTCGGCGTGCTCGCGGCGGGCCAGCTCGGCCAGCGACCGCAGCGAACACGGCCAGGCGGTGCTGGTGGTGCCGGAGCAGGCCCGGCAGCGGTCCTGGGGATCGGGAAGGTGCTCGGTGAGGATCCGGAACCAGACCTCGACCATCGGGGCGAGTGCGGTGGCGGCGTCGGTGGCGGCGTCGGTGGCGGCGTCGGTGCTCACTGGACCGTGATCCGCACCGAGTCGATGGCCGGCGTCTGGTTCGCGCGCTGCATCATCGGCACCCGGTGCGAGCCGTCGCCGGCCCAGACGGTGCACTGGGCCTCGCCCTTGGGCAGACCGGTGACGTTGACGACCACCGTGTCGGGCGTGGAGCCGCCGCCGTTGTCCTGGGTGGCGACGAAGAACGCGGGCACCGGCGCGGCGTCCGGGGCCACGTCGCCGGAGGGCAGGATCCGGCACGCGGTGTGGAAGTGGCCGCGCTGCAGGCCGTTCGGGTCGAGGAACGAGCTCTCGAGGTAGTAGCCGCCCGCCGCGGCGCCCAGGAAGCGGTCGCGGACGAGGTTGCGGGTGCTCACCGAGATCGAGAACGGCGCGTCGGCCCGGACGGTGCGCGGGGCCTTCGTGATGAGCAGCGACGGGTTCTTGTCCGGCGCGGAGACCTCGCCGAACTCGGTGGAGACGCACGCCGGGGCGATCTGGAAGCCGGTGTGGGGCTGGAGCTTGCTGGTGGAGCAGTCGCGGCCGAGCACGTCGAGGCCGTTGGCCCCGCCGGCGGGCGGGGCGGGCGCCGCCGACGTCGTCGGTGCGGTGGTGGCGGTCGGATCGGCAGCGGGGTCGCCGGTCCGGGCCGCGGTGGGGCCGGCGGTCGGGTCCGTCGGGTCGTCGGCGGGCTCGTCGGTGGGCTCGTCGGTGGGCTCGTCGGTGGGCTCGGTGGCCGCCGGGGCCGTGGCGGTGCCGCCGTGCTGGTGTCCGGGTGCCGTGGTGCCCGTGGGGCCCTTCGTGCTGGTCGGTCGCTGGGCCGGGCTGGCACTCGCGTAGTCGCACGCGGCCGGCACGAAGCAGGCCAGGACCGCGACGGTGGCGATCGTGATCCGCCGGCCGACGGCGGGGGCGGGTTCGGGTGAGGTGGGCATCGGGGGGAGCTCCGATCGGGAAGGGTCGTCGGGCTGGGGAGGACCCGTCGTGGTGTGCGGCTAGCGCCGGACGGAGTGGCGGGGACCGGTGGTCTCGCCGGGGCTGGTTCGGGGGAGGCGGTGGGAGCCGGTGCTCTCACCGGGGGCGGGGTCCACGCGCCGGTAGGGCCCGGACACGTCGGTGGGTGACATCCGCCGTCGCGCGCCGACCCCCGACGAGGGGGCGGCGACCGGGTACGGCCCGGAGATCTCCGGTGCGCCACGGGGCCCGGGGATCGCGGCCGTCGGCGCCACCGGAGGGTCGAGCGGCGGCTCGGACGGTGGCCGGGCCGCGGTGACCCGGCGGGGCGCGCTGCGGTGGCGCATCGCCGCCACCAGCGCGGACGCGGCGAGCAGCGCGGCGATGAACACGAGGATCGGCACGGCGAGGTCGGTCCAGCCGGTGGCCCCCGACAGCAGCCCGGGCGAGGGCGGCGCCGGCAGCGCGTCGTAGTCGACGAGGCCGGTGCTCTCCAGGTAGCCGATGTGCCGGGTGACGAACTCGGCGGCGGTGGTGGCGAAGTCGCGGACGAGGGAGTTGCGGGTGCCGACCCGGACCGCGGCGATCTGGGTCAGCACGTTGCCGTGGGCCTCACGCACCCGCTGCACGAACATCCGGTCGTAGTCCGACCCGGTCTGCGCGGAGATCTCCTTCATCCAGGCGAGCTGCTGGGCGCTGGGACTGGTGGGCAGCAGGACGCCGAGCTTGTCGGCCACCGTGCGGACGTCGGCGTCGAGCGTGGCGTGCTCCCCCGCGACGTGCTGGCCGACCTCACGCACCTGGGGCGAGCTGGCCTGCTGCTCGGCCTGCTGGCCGGTGGGCTGCTCCCAGAGACCGGCCATGCGGACCTTGGCGAGCAGGTCCCGGTCGGCGGGCCCGACCGGGCCCCACTGGGTCTGGGTCCAGCCCCCGGTGCCGGGGGTGTCCGACGACCAGGACTGGAACACCGACACACTGACGGCGAGGAGCACCGCGACCAGCACGGAGACGCGCAGGAACCGGGGGATCCGGCGGAGCATGGGGAGCCTTTCGGGGTCTTTCGGGAACCGGTACGGGTCAGACGAAGTCGAACAGCTCGGTGCGGATGCGCGCCGGGGCGACGTCGAGGACGTCGAGCACCTCCAGCGCGTCGTCCACGAGTCCGGGGGGCCCGCAGAGGAACCAGTCGACGTGATCGGGGCGGGGCACGGTGGCGAGCACCATGGCGAGCAGGCTGACGCCGAGATCGCCGGTGTGACCGTCCCAGCCCTCGCGGGGCCGGCGCAGCACCTCGGTGACCTCGAGGTCGAGGGTGTGGCGGAGAAAGCCCAGCTCCTCGCGGAACAGCATGTCCTCCAGCGAGCCCGCGACGACGACGAGCCGGTACGGGCGGGGGTCGGCGCGGTCGGCCGCGGTGCGCAGCATGCTCATCATCGGCGTGATGCCCACCCCGCCCGCGACGAGCACGAAACCCTCGCAGGCCCCGATGTCGCTGGTGAACGCGCCGTGCGGGCCGTCGACCCAGACGGGGCTGCCGGGTGGCAGGGTGCGCAGCCGGTGGGTGAAGTCACCGGCGTGGCGGATCGTGAACTCGGTGCGGCCCAGGTGGGCGCTGGAGGCGATCGTGAACGGGTGCTCCTCGGCGGCGGGCGACCGGGCGAGCCGCAGCCAGGCGAACTGGCCCGGGGCGAACGCCCAGTTGGCGGTCTCCGGGCGGCGGCCGCCCCCGTGTCGGGCAGTGGGGTGCCGGGCCCGTGGTCCCAGCACCAGGGTGCTCACCGTCGGGCTCTCGGCGCGCACCTCGTGCACCACGAACTCCGTCGACGGGTCGAGCAGCCCGCGCCACACCCACCGGTAGGCCGCCACGGCCACGAGCACCAGCATCAGCGCGGTCAGCGCCACGGCCATCGACGCCTCCTGGACGGCGTGGTCGAGCAGCACCACGTGCAGCGCGGAGAACACCACGACGGCCACGCCCAGCGCGATGTGCGTCCAGCGCCAGATCTCGTAGGGCAGCTTCAGGTGCCGGCGCAGCAGTGCGGCCCCCACCAGCGCCCCGAGCGCGACGGTGGCGCCCACGGCGGCCTGCGCCCGGCCCGGCGCGTTGGGCACGTCGAGCAGCGAGACGGCCGTCGGGTCGGCCGCGACGACGCAGGCGAGGTGCAGCAGCACCAGCGCCGCCGCGCCGAGGCCGAGGAACCGGTGGACCTCGATCACGCCCTCGATCCCGAAGGCGCGGTTGACCGAACGGAGCCTGCTGGGCAGCACCGCCGCGCAGACCATGGCCGACAACGCGAACAGCCCGGTGACCACCGACAGCCGGGACCACAACGGCTCCGCGGGCGCGGTCGCCAACCACAGCAGCGGCGGTCCGACCATGATGGTCGTGAGACCCGCGAGCCACGCGGTGCGGAAATGCCTGTCGGTCATGGCGGCAGACCGTAGGCAGCGCTCCCCGGCCGGGGTTGCGAAGCTGAGAGCGTCGTAAGCCGGATGTCCGCTCCGCCGCGACGAGCGGCGACGGACTGGGCCGGACGCCGCAGAAGTTGGGCCGATCGCCCGGTGACGCCTTTCAGGAAGTCACGGAACGGCAACGGTCGACGGGGCCATCGGCCCGTTCGACGATCCGGGCCCCGGCCGTCGCGGGGCCCGACCGGTCACCGCCGACCGGCTGCCGTCACCGCGCCGGGCCGGAGGGTGAACGGCTGAGGCGACCGGCTCGCCGGGACGCGCCCCCTGCGCTCGCCCCCGCCGAGCGCTCACTGATTCCGGTCGCCACCGGGACAGGTGAGCGGTGATCACCGGCTCGTCGGTCGCCGGACGAAGTCCGGCGGACTCGCTGAGGGCACCGCCCAGCAGCCGGAGCAGGACCTGCCGCCGTCCGTAGCAGTGGTGCGCCGCCCACCGTGTCCGGGACGCCGCGGACCGCCGCGGATCCTCAGCGGCGCAACCGCACCACGGCCCGCGAACCTACTGTCCGGGTCCATGAGGCCACACGCCCCCACCGCGCCGCCCCGGGCGGTCGTCCCCACGATCCGCGCGGCCGGCGCCGCGTGCCTCGTCCTGCTGGCCGCCGGGTGCGGCTCGGGCTACGTCCCGGCGAGCGAAGCCGTGCCGGTGGGATCCCGGCCGGCGGCCACGGTCCAGGCCCCCGCGGCCGACGCGGGCGGGCTGGCGACGGCCTCGACGACCGTGGGCACCGTCGTCACCAGCGAGGGCTACACGCTCTACCGCTTCTCCCAGGACACCGCGACGCCGTCGACGTCGACCTGCGTCGGCGCGTGCGCGACCGCGTGGCCGCCCGTGCTGGGCGACGGCGTCCCGGCCGTGGACGGGCTGCCGGCCGACCTCGTCGGCACGGTCGGACGACCGGACGGCGCCCAGCAGCTGACGCTGAACGGCTGGCCGCTCTACCGCTTCGCCGAGGACACCGCGCCGGGCGACGTCAACGGACAGGGCGTCGGCGGCACCTGGCAGGCGATCGGTCCGGACGGCACACCGGCGGGCGCGGCGGCCCCGGCCGACACCGGCAGCGGCTACTGATCCGCGTCGGGCTTGCGCGCCCTGCTGGGCTGCACCCGTGAGGGCTCGCCCGGCATCTTCGGGGTATCAGCCCATTCAGCTCTGTGCTTACCAGCAGAAACACAGGTCGGTAAGTAGCTCTGTCCAGCAGGTTATCGGGAGAGTTGTCGATCTCTCGGTGACCGCCTGACATGTTGGACGCCCCGGGGCAGTGATGAAAGCACCGCACCCGGGACTTGAGCGCAACGGAGCTGCGCCCCATGAGCATCATCCCTGCCCACACCTGTCCGACCTGGTGCGACCCGCGGCTTTGCAAGACGTGGCCAAGCACCCTCATCCACAAGTCGACACCCATCCAATTCGGAAGCACCTCTGACGACACCGTCTTGTCCGTCGGCCTGGAGCGCCGCGACGAGATCGGCATGTTTAGCAGCACCGGCGACGTCGATGTCCTGCTGACGATCGAGAACACCGCCTGCGCGTGCCACTGCGGTCGCGACCTCGAACTTGACACCGCCCTGTCGACCACCGACGCGCGGTTCCTGATGGCCGCGCTCGGCGTCACCGTCGACAAGCTCGAGACGCTGCTGGCGGTGGCCCGATGACCCGCCGCAAGCGCCCGACCCTGGCCGTGGCACCACCGGCCACCGTCGACGACACCCCACGCGAGTTCTGGTTCATCGTCCGAACAGGCGAGGTGGACCCGGGCGACGGCGCGCACCTGCTCGACGGGGTGCTGACGGTCCGTGCCACTGACTCGCTCGAGCACCAGCTCCGCGCCGTCGAACAGGTGATCCGCCACCGTACGGGCAGGCCGAGCGAGCTCCGTGCCAGCAACGGGCCGTCAGAGGTGACCGCGTGAGCAGCGTCGACCTCGACGACACCAGCAACTGCCCGGTCGGGTTCCGCTGCGAGAGCTGCGGCGACGCCGGCGGGATCACGGTGGCGACCGCCTCGACCGCGGTCGGCGTGCTGTGCCTGTCGCTGTGCCCGCGCTGCTCGTCCTCGACCGTGGCCCCGCCGGTCGCCGTCGGGACCGCGGTCCGGCTCGTCATGCAGCACTGCACCCACCTCGGCATCGACGCCGACGAGATGGCCGCCGCGATGAACAAGGGAGGTGACCGGTGATGGCCGGGCATCGGTGCTCCGGATGGAGCGAAAGCAACGTGACCGCCGGCCAGCGCCGGGCGGCTGACAAGCGCATGGACCGGCACGTGGAGAAGAACCCGAAGTGCGAGGACGCCGACGTGTGCGTCCACGCCGGGCTCGTCTTCAACTCGGCGTACTGCTGCGGCTGCGGAAGGAAGATCGGATGACCCGCGCCCTGCTGTTCACGCTGCTCGCCGTCGTCGCGATGGCCGCCGCAGTGCTGTCGTTCTCCGCGCTGCGTGACCTCGGATTGGCGTGCGGGTTCGACCCGCGGCTGGCGTGGTTGGTGCCGATCGTGGTCGACGCCGGGGCGGCGGCCGGGTCGGTGTCGTGGCTGTCGCAGCCGTCCCCCGTGGCGCGGGTGTTCGGCCGGCGGTTGGCGGTGGTGCTGCTCGCCGCGTCGGTCATCGGCAACGGCATCGCCCACCTGCTCGAGGCGTACCGCCTGGAGGCCCCGTGGTGGCTCGTGGTGGCCGTCTCCGCGCTCGCCCCGTGCGTACTGGGCGCGGTGGTCCACCTCGTGGTGCTCGCCGTACAGGACGACACAGAGCGCCAGGAGAAGGACGAGGAAGCGACGCGGGATGAGGTCGGTACTGCCGAGGTCGACGACGCACCGGACCGGGCCGCCGAACTCCTCGCCGAGGGCATCGGCCGGCGACGGCTGGCCCGCGAGCTCGGAGTGTCGGAGTACGAGGCCCGGCAGCTCATGCAGGGGCACCGCAACAACGGGGTGACCCGATGAGCGCCGACCTGGATAAGGGGGTGGAGCTGTCTCCCGCCCCGGGCGACAAGCGGGAGATCGTCGACCCGCCCGCGCTGCCCAAGCGGCTCGTCGACGCGATCGAGCGGCGTCGTCTCGCCCGCCGTCACCCGGTCATCCCGGAGATCGTCGCCACCCGGGAGGCAGCGCGGGCGCTGGCGGGCGACCTGGGCGGGCACGTGTGGTTCCTGGCCCGGTTCCACGGGTTCCGGGTGCCCGGGTACGCCGCCCGGCTGGTGTGGCGCAGCCCGGTCGGGCTTTACCGCCTCGCCCGGGTGCTGGTGGCGCTGGTGACCCCGCCCGACGAGAAGCCGCTCATGTCCGCCGCGGTACGGAAGGAGGACGCGGGCGAGTACATGAAGCTGCGCCGGCTGCACGCCGCCCGGGTGCGGGTGCGCCTGGTCGTGGCCCTGGTGTTGCTCGTCTCGGGGATCGTGGCGCTGCTGGTCGCCCGCGCCTGGGCGCCCGGGTGGCTGGTCGCAACCACCGCCGTCACAGCGGTGATTGCGCTGGGTGTCTACGGGCAGCGCAAGGATGCGCCGATCGTGTCCCGGGCGGTGGATCTCCCAGCCGAGTACACCCGCCCGACCGCCGAGCAGATCGAGACCGCCCTGCAGTCCCTCGGGGTGGCCGCACTGACGGCGAAGGGCGCCCGCATCGGGTTCGCCTCGCCCGTGCGGGACACCGTCACCGGGTGGGTTGTGAGTATCGATCTCCCGGTGGGCGCCACCCCCGAGATGGTCATGGACAAGCGGGCCCCGCTCGCCTCCGGGCTGCGCCGGCCAACCGGGTGCGTGTGGCCCGACGCCGACCCCTCGGTCCACGGCGGCCGCCTTGAGCTGACCGTGCTCAAGCAGGAGATGTCGAAGCAGCGGGCGAAGCCGTGGCCGCTGCGGAAGAACGGCACCGCCGACATCTTCGGGGTGCTCCCGTTCGGGGTGGACCAGCGTTCCCAGCCCGTCGGCATCCCGCTGATCGAGAGCAACATGCTGATCGGATCGCTCCCCGGCGCGGGCAAGACGGCGTCCCTGCGGTGCGTACTGCTCGGCGCGGCGCTCGACCCCACCGTCGAGCTGCACATCTTCGAGCTCAAGGGCTCTGGTGACCTGGAGTCGTTCGAGCGGATCGCGCACCGCTACGCCTCCGGGGTCGACGACGAGAGCGTCGGCGCCGCGCTGGCCGGGCTGCGGTGGCTGCTCGACGAGCTCGGCCGGCGCTCCAAGAAGCTCAAGGCCCTTCGGGAGAAGGCGCGGGACCTGGTGCCGGACTCGAAGGTCACCCGCCAGCTCGCCGACCGCCGCGACCTCGGCCTGCACCCCATCGTGTTCGTCGTCGACGAGGCACAGGAACTGTTCGCCCACGACGACTACGGCAAGGAAGCCGGCGACCTCGCCACCCGCATCATCAAGCGGGCCCGCGCCCTCGGTGTCATGACCATCTTCGCCACCCAGCGCCCCGACAAGGACTCCCTGCCCACTGGGGTCTCCGCGAACGTCGGGACGAGGTTCTGCCTGCGGGTCATGGGGCAGGTCGAGAACGACATGGTGCTTGGCACATCGAGCTACAAGAACGGGATCAGGGCGACCAGCTTCACCCGCTCCGACCGCGGGATCGGCTACCTCGTAGGCGCCACCGACGCACCCGTGGTCGTCCGCTCGTACTACCTCGACGCCACCGACTCCGACGCTGTGGTGGCCCGCGCCTACGCCACCCGGGAGGCAGCCGGCCTCCTGTCGGGACACGCGGCCGGGGACCAGACGGAGCCGGTCACCGCCTACAACCTGCTCCACGACGTCGAGACGGTGTTCGCCACCGCAGAGCGCGTGTGGTTCTGGTCCGAGGATCTCGTCGAGCGCCTGGCCTCGCTGCGACCCGACATTTACAAGGCGTGGAACACCGACGTGCTGGCCCGCAACCTGCGCGCCCTCGGTGTGGAGACCCGGCAGATCAACCGGGTCGGACCCGACGGGGAACGCGCCAACCGCAAGGGCATCGAGCTCGAGCAGCTCCGCACCGCGCTGGCCGATCACGCCGCCCGCCTGGTGATAGAGGGGTAGAGGCCATGATCGGAAATGTAGAGGGCTCGATAGACCCGAAACCGGCTGCTGACCTGCGGTGTAGACCCGTAGAGGCCTCTACCGCTCGCAAGGCGGTGCAGGTCCGGTGACGGGGGGCGAGACCCTGATAGTGCTGGGTCTACTCCTCGGCACCGGCTACGTCCTCGCCTGCGCACTGTGGCCTTTCGCGGCCTGCCGCAGATGCAAGGGCACCGGGAAGAAGCGCAGCCCGTCCGGCAAGGCGTGGCGGTCGTGCGGGCGCTGCGAGGGCAGCGGCCGTCGGGTTCGGCTGGGCCGGCTGCTCTACGAGGCCCTCAACGGCAATGACGAGTAACAGCGCCGACACTGAAGGCGACGGGAGCGATATGACTCCCATCGCCGCGCTCATCGTGTTCCTCATCGCCGCGACCTACAGCATCACCATGCTCGTCTACGCCGCGCGCACGGCAAGGAACACCGAGCGCACCGCGATCGCCACCGAGAAGCTTCTGGCTGCCACAACGCAGGGCCAGCAGCAGTACCCGGCCTAATACGACAGCCGCACATCGTGATCTACCCGGCGCAGCGCCGGCGGTAGTGGA
>ERZ778027.839-NODE-839-length-62099-cov-11.811182_pt1 | contig 62099 bp, 59 predicted proteins | sample MGYA00375757_ERZ778027 | MGnify/ENA primary metagenome ERZ778027 (study PRJEB29350, sample SAMN05389817) | bioreactor metagenome | isolation source: Ammonium sulfate bioreactor | place: South Africa: University of Cape Town | collected 2014-02-18 ...
AGTCGAATTAAATTGTCCGATTCTCTAAACATTTGTTTACCAATGCTACATTTATTAAAAATTTCATAAAGCATCGAAATTTTTGTTATTTATTTTATTCTCATTTGATATGTATCAATTACAGATTTAACAAAATCCGTAATCATTGCTGCTTTTGTTTTCAATTTAACCGTTTCAATGTCACCCAAGGGGGAAAAAGCGGATCCTGGATCCTGACATGAGTCTAGGATCCACCAGGATCCGCTTTTCTCCCCTTGATGTCACCAATACCAAAATCTATGATTGTTTCGATTTGTTCACTAAGTTGTTTTGGTGGATTATTTGAAATTTCGAGAATGAGTTTTTCAAGATCGCATGGGAATTTTGTTCTATATATTATGTAGAAGTAAGAATACATGCGAATCTTAAAACTAAAATTCTGGTGAGGTTGAGCCTTATTGTGTTGAAATTTGGTGAGGCTTTTGCCTCACCTTGCCTCTGAGTTCCGCCGCCTATGAATTGCGGAAGTAACGGTTATCAAGGTCAAATTTCGATAAAATCGACTGTCGAAGTTATTTCTAATTATTATTTCAACAATCAATCATTATTTATTACTCCGTTCTCCTATTGAATCAGTTTTTTTCACTAACTTTGTAGGAGAATCAAAACGTACAATATCGTATGTTGTCCAAAGCGAGATTTCTTCGCTTTTTGTACTGGCAAAACAGTTTTTTCTTTCGACTGGAAATATCACTTAACACCCTTGATGTTGGTGATGAAGACTTACTCGACTCAGACATTATCCGATTAAACTATTTCAGGAAATTGTAATTACATAGAAATAGTCGTCAACGTAGATGAATAATACTATGAATCAATATCATTGTACTCTTTGTTACCATTAAAAAGAAAGCACCACATTTACAGATTCGATCAGCAGTGGACTAATGGAACTATCGATAAGGAAACTGTTCCATTTTCAGCAGAAATGGTAAAATATATAAGACTGTAACCGTGCGGTCAGAGAACGAGAAATGGATGAAGTGTTTCTTCTTGAACTTTAAAAATTTCTACTAGAATAAATCGAATTCTGTTGAGACATTCCATGTATGGTATGTGAACAAAAAAATCGTCCATTTCTGCTTATGAAAAGAGAAACAAATGAACAGTCTCAGTCTGCATATCGATTTCTCTTTACCTGATGTCCATTTATGCTGAATACGGATGGATTTCTGTATTAAATGAAGAAATGATCCGGTAGTCGGTTCGATAGACATTTTTCGTTGGTATATTCTAGAAGAATATTTTATGGGCGATGTTCGTATACACCTTTTGGAAGGTTGATTAAATTCATAAAATTCGTTTGATAAATATTTGTCAAAAAGAATTCTGGAGAAGACATGTACGATAAGAAAAAAAAACTTTTTCGAAGAATTTATACGTTAAACAACCTTTCTTTTGAAAATATCCCTTGTTGATATACTCTCGGGACTTTGCTATCATGTGTTGAGTCAATATTGAGGGTACGTTGAAAATCTCAATTTAATTTGATTTCGTCTAGATGTTTAGGCGTTTAATGATCCACCATCAATACGGGTTTGTTTAAATCGAAATGTTAACAATTGAATTCATGCATTATATATTCTCTCTACTCTCCATTCAAATGGGTATATATGATGTTATCAATAAAAATCTTGTGAATGTCGAATCTTCTTTCTCTGTTATACTTGATTACAGAATAAAATTAATAATTAATATAAATCAAAAATAATTATGGATGAATTATTTTCATTAGAATATCCGTGTGAGGGTGTGATATCTTGAGACGTTGCCCGATAAATATTCAATATATTTGTTTTCAATAAAAAAAATGCACTTGTCATGCTTATGGTTATCTGTGTTTACCTTTGGATAACCTAGTAAATTGCAATATTTTCGCCGAAACGAATTAATAATTAGGCCAATATTTTTTCTATATCCCATGGGACTGGATAATTGTAGAGGCTCTGGACTTATTAACGAACGAAATGATAATAATCAATGATGCATTTATATTCATTTGATGTTGTTGATTTTGCAATTCTAATAGTATCTATCTATCTCTGTTCGAAGTTGAATTAAACAGTTACCCTCGAATAAAAAAAATATTTGATTGATCAATATCGACGTTTCGTTCTACGTTTGGCGATTAACTATACGAAGGGAAAAAAACACGATAAAAATAAAACGAAAACGAAATGACGTCGTTACAATTATTTATCAGTATAAATACGACGACAATTTACCTTTTCAATCAGTTCATTAAGTTCGGTTAGCAAAATGGCAAACATTCGACAATGTATGATGAGCATTATGTTAGTCTTGGTTATGATCACTGTTCAAGATACATTAGGTGCTTGCTATTGTGAACCTCTATATTATTTTACGGTTCGTAATATTTCGGCTACGGACGCTCATGTAGGTTTTCATGCTGGCGATGGTCTCCATGTTTATTGTTATTACAATGCTACTCTCCCTAATACTGGTGCTTTTGTTATTAATGGTCCTAATACTCCTCTTGCAAATGCACCCAATTGTGCCGCTCGCTTCAACGGTAATCCTGGACGACTTAGCTGTTGTAACTGTTGCTGTGGTGTCAGTCCTGCAGATTTTATACCTGTATCAAATGGAGCCGAGTTTATTAGTGTTGATGTAGCTCATTGTGAACGAACACCTGGTGGCGATTGAAGGTATGTGTTTCATTTTTTTAAAGCTATTACCTATTTTTCTCTCTTTTGTAGAAATCATCGTCAAAAATCGTACAAAATAAAGATAATATTTTTTAGTTATAGCCACTTTTCGATTATTTGTCAATTTTTTTTTCTTCAAATCATTTATTCAAATAAAATTTTCGAGATAAAAACAATATATTATTTGTTTTCTCTTTTATTGGAAAAAACCTAGACAGAAATATAAAAAAGAGCGGAGTCGCTTGATCGGTTTTGCACGCAACGAAGGGTGTACTGTGTACACCTTCAAAACAAAATAAATCGTCTAATTTATAACATCAAAATATGAATAATGATCATTTGGATTTCTTATCATACGCAACAATATCTTCTAACATCATAATTATGTTCTTGAATTTGTTATCCGTTAAAACTTTCAAAGAAGAAATAATGACAAACATAAATGGAAGAGCCAATGTGTAATAATCATCAAGAATGACCGATAGATCGTAATGCGTAATTCCATATTTAACTAACGTTTGATGATACAGATGGAGAGCTTGCAATTCAATCAAACGAGCTCGATTATTGCCGAGTAAACGTAATAAAAACACAACATCAATTAATCCATTTGCTCGACAACACGTTTGCCAATCGAATAATATGATTCGATGTGATTGATCACGTCGAACAAATATATTATTAATCCAAAAATCTCCATGTGATAAAGTATAATTTTCATCAGTGAGCATTTGAAAAATATGTTGAATATGTGTCATAAGTTGTTTAGCATAAGCATATGCTTTCGATGATACTTTTGATTCTAATAATTCTGTGTATTGTTTATCGGTCATTTTTCGTGTATATTCAGTATGATAATGTGTCAATGTTGAATTTAATGAAGGCAACCATGAAAACATTTCTTGTTGTAACATTGGATGCTTGAAAAATTCTGCATGTAAACATGCAATTGAAACAATAAGAAAGAATATTGTTGAATCTGTCAGAGACTTTTTTGAATCTAATGGTTGATAGTTTATAGAAAGATCTTCAAGTAGTAACAAACTTTTGATTGAATTGTATGAATGACAACTAGTATAATACAATTTAGGAATTTCTATGGTAGAAATATGTGGTGCCAATTTTAAATAAAATTCCGGTTCAACTGAGGCAATACGTTGTAGCCAAGTACCATTGGATAGTTTTAATACCATCGATGATGGTAGACAATCGATGCTATCAGACGAGTATTGAATATCATAAAGACGATATACAGATCCATTCCAACCTAATCCAACACCAATCTGTTCAAACATAAAGGAATTTACTTTGACTGATAAGTTGGAATATGCACAAAGCATGTATGAAAGAAGTTCAGGTGTTAGATCAGTTATTTCATTTGGAAAGGTCGATAGTACGGGCACTGTAGTAGGACATGAATCTAACTGTGTGTTCCAAAGATGATGTTGTATAATATATTTAGTTACACTATCAATTTGAATACATGAATGAAGTTGTTCACGTGTTGCAACGATATTGCGTGCACATGCTCGTATCATACTAGAAGAAAGATTCATGTGTGTTGTGTGAACTAAATGAAGTCTATAGTATAGTATGTAACTATGTAAGATTATTTCAAGAGTAATAGTATTACTTCTCTGGAAAAGAGGATAGACTTCGTATTTGTTGCCAACATTTTTCATGATAATCTTGAATAGATTTGAATTGATTATTATTATTATTATTTGATTCACGATTTACAACATAGATCGAATGAAAACCTAACTGAATATAAGTATCCGGTGATTTTTTATAAAACAATGCATCTTCTCCTTTCAACCAAAAAACATCGATTCGTATTGCATCGGGAAGTTGTGAACGAACACGTGAAATAAAGGCTTTCATTGTAATACTTAATGACGTTTTGCATGGTTGAAACATTTCAAATAAATCTACCATCACCCAATCGAGATTCTCAATTGCAAGATGAATCATTGATAGACGATGTCCGGCTCCAATTAATTCGTTTGGATTTAATTTATTTCCAATATATTCTGAATGTGAAGGAGATATGTATGCACCTAGTAATTCATGTGTTCCAAGATTATTAATGTAATGTTTTGCATGTTCGAGAACACTAATATGACCTGCATGAATTGGCACAAACGAACCATTATAGAAACAAACAGCTGGAATTAAATTTGTTTGTGCAATTTTTAAACGATGTTGAGGTAGAATTTGTATATCATTTGGTTCAAGCAAAGTTTTTACCGACGACAACGTCATAATGTGCTGCAAATCTTAATAAATGACTTATTTCTCAGCGAAGTAGTAATTACATCAGTTTTACGTACTTACGAATATAAAATGAGTAAGAACGAGAAAAAAAATAAATATGACTACGTGTTTTATCTTATATGTAACAGAAGCACATAAAAATAATTGCACAACTTCTATATGAATGCAACTGAAATATCACATCACTAAAGAAGTTAGAGACGAGCCATGATCGGTAGCCAAAACAACTCTTGCTGTGAGCCTGAAGCATTGCAACCGGTCCTCCCGGACCACGGCTGCCGATTAATTCGACACTCGTCATTTTTTTATCGGTTCAGAGAATTTATTGTTTTATTATGATGAATACAAAACAAAATAGGGGGAGGGAGGGGAATATCTAGATTAGTTTTTAAGGACCTTTGTAGAATTGATGATTGCCGATTTTGTCTGTTTTTGTACAGTTGTTTGTCCAAGCTGGATAACCTTCTTTATCCGGATTGTTATAATGATCGGCACCTCCTGTTGGATCATCACGTGAATCAGCGTCGTAAACACGATTGGCCACTTTAGAACATTTATCATACGCACCTGGCTCTTTAATTTCTATATCAGATCTACCATTCCAACATTCGAATTGACCAGGTTTTAAACAGACACCTTTGATCGATCCACCACCCCAATAGTCTCGATTTTTGTTTGCTCGATTTTTTATCACCCAAGCCACGGCTTCTTGTCCCCTCTCACTTTCACCTCTTGCTTCTCCATAGAGAGTTTTTGCGTATACTTCTCGTTCGCTAAGACCAGCCATTTTGTAAAATAAGAATAACTAGTTTTCGTTAAACTGCCACGTATTTATAACGATCGATAAGGCTTATATTGGGTAAAAACCCAAAAAAATATGAGTCATCGCATTAACTAGAGTGTCTGAAAACAGATTTTCTAACTCGTTCTTGATATTCGAGCTGTTACATTTTTATTAAATAATATTTATCGAACGAAGAATTTATAGCTCATTCAAATTATAGAAGATTGATTTTTTCACTTGAGATCTTCAAATTACAAATATCACCTTGACAGAAATATGTCGGACGACCGTTTGCATTTGATACTTGATATATTGGACCACAGTTTTCCATACAACATCCTGCCTCGAGTACGTCTATTATTAGAAGAAAAAAAAAAAAACAAATCATACGAAAGTGAGTCGGTCAAAATTTACTCGGATCTTGTTCATTTCGATACATCATACATCGGTTGCAGTTTGGAATACGTGCTAAGCATGGCTCAAGATTTTTCAAATTTAACGAACAATTAGCACAATTGGACAAATAGACGGTTTCCTCTTCTGGAATGGATGCTGATTGCACTAAGAAATTATATTTCTTTGAAGAAATTCAGCTCCATTGATGTCTCACTTACCTAATCCAGCATAAAAGATACAAGCAAAAACAATAGGCAGAATTGCGTGCATGATCAAAGAATATATCTGAATCGTTAGTGTAGTTGTATATATACAAGTGCATCAGATTTAATTCGAAAGTAATTTATTTTCAACTGATCCTAAAAATCCTTTTTAGTTCCTGCGTAGGAAAGCAATTTTCTCGAGTGCATAGTGTCGAATTTCAGACAAGCACTTTAATAAATAAAGAAAAATGCTATTCATTTTCGTCTATTGATAAGGAGGGTATGGCAAAATCTAATACTGTCACTAATCAGTTATTCGTTTCATTTGAATATGATGAATACTGTGTACACCCATCGATACAAGATTTTTTCCATCCGCTGGTTTGTCATCAGCAGTTATAATCTCTTCTTCGAGAGTGTCACCACGCATTCGTAGAGAAGATATTACGTATAGACCACTTGATTTGAATGCTGTTATAAATATAGGATCAATTCGTTGTACACCAAGTGTTGTACCATCACCTACATCGATATACAAATCTGTCGCGTTATTACCACGACAGAAACGATAATCTTTGAGTAATTGTGTAATTCCGTGTTGAGTAAATGAACCATTCCATGTTGTGCAAGTATGATCATCCGTTGGATAGGATCCAATGACTAATGTCTTATGCCAACCATCACCGGGCTGTCCTTCGGGATATGTTTCGATTACACCATGCCACGTACCAATCCAATTTGTTTCAGTCAATCCTGAAGCACTCATTGGCCATCCTTAAATAGAATTTATACTCGAGATATCTATTCAAGAAAATAAAAATACAAACCATTTTTGTCCGATTGACCATTGACGTTGTCAATTAAAGAAATTAGAAAAAATATCAATAAACTATGTAATCGAAGTTTGTGCATACAGGCGATAGTAATATTGTTTTTATGATAAACTACGTATTTTTGTTTTGACAACATCTCAGCGTGACGTTCGTGTTCGATATAATATATTGTATAAATAGATGTCTCTAGATGACAGCGAATATCAACAGTGTTGTATGAAAACAATTACTCAAATTGAAGTATATATTTATCATATGACATGACTTTTGATTTTGTACGATGCGTGATTTTTTTTTCTACTTTTAAATAAATTATTTCACACATAGTTATAAATACTCTGAAGTGAAAGCATTTCTGTTATTTGGAAACTTTGACTCGATGTTGCCACGTTGGTTATTACAATTCAAAACTGCAATTAAAAAGATCAATTTATTTGAAGATATTCGTAAAACAAATGAAGAAGATATTAAAAATCAAAAAATATCAACAATTATCTTTTTGATTCTATTTACATTATCGGTAGTTGGTCTCTTTCTCTATGCTTCATTAACTCCTATAACAAAAACAGTAACTATTCAACAACCATCTCTATCTGATTATAAACAATTGGAACAAAAACATCCCAATGCACTCGTATGTCCGTGTACTAATGTTTCGAATGAATACAACAAGTTCATTTCATCATTAACACCAACTTTTACTCAACTATGTCGAAGTGATTTTGTTAGTGATTCATGGCTCAATTATGTTAACTATCGTTCATTGGTCGATAGAGATTATCATTATGTTTGGGATTTTCGTCATTCAGCTTATGCATTCTTTGCCATGTTACGTACACTTTGTATGTTAGCTTCACAAACAATTCATGATCGATTAATTACATTCTATTCTACAATATTACTTACAAATAATGCGATTTCAGAAGATACATTTTTAAATAATATCAATGCAGCTCGTGATCAATATGTGAATACAAGCACAGCTAACTTTATGATTACACTTAATTCCGTATTATTAATCGGACAATTTGACGATATGTTAATTAATCGATTACTAACAAATAGAATACTGTATGTTATTTCAACACATGATAAAACGTTAAGTTGGGATACTTGGAACGACTATTCATATTCAACACAAGGGATTTGCCCGTATCCAGCTGGTATATACTGGTGTGCACCAACGGGTATTTATTTCAGGAAACTTCCTAATGAGACACAATCGAATATATCGTGGGTGAATTACAGAGCCGAATTGCAATTTGAAGTTCCAGGTATATTTGTAGGTAATTTCCTACTCTATTCCACTCTTCAATCAAATATTTCCTGTTTCTACAATAAAACATGTCTATCAGAATTAAATAAATATTTAAATGATTCATTGTATCCGTTCAATGGGACCACTCTATCAGTTCCTTCTTCGTCTTTTTCATATCTGCCAACAATTAGTGATTTAGCCAAACAATTAATGGTAGATGCTTGGCAATTGAATTCATCATATCAAGATTATTTCAGTGCATGTCATCCATCAACTTGCACATACACTTATGTTTATCAATTCGATGCTATTTTCATTGTAACAACTGTTATTTCATTTATTGGTGGAATTATCACACTTCTTATGTTTTTAACATTACCAATAGTCACATTGTTAAGAAAACTATTTCAATCATTCAAGAGTAAGTATACTTGAATTATACAGCATATATTACATAATCAATTTCTATAGAACATCAAGTTACTACTACTACTGTCGTCGAAAGTCAACCTCGAATTTCATTACTTGTGAAAATAAGAAACTTTTTATTCAATTTCAATTTTTTCGAAGATTTAGATAAACAAAGTGAATGGGATCTGCGTAATCAACGTCTGTCAACTCGATTGTTTATTGTTGCAATGATCATTTCATTGTCAATCCTTATTCTCTATACATCGGTCTCGTCTGTTACACAAACTCTTACCATCAATGAACCGTCAATCGATATCTATGTTAATCTACAAAATAAATATCCGAAAACACTTGTCTGTCCATGTTCTTCGATTGCAAATGAACATCATCAATTTATATCATTTCAACCAACATTTCATCCTGTTTGTCAATCAGATTTTATTACAGAAAATTGGGCTGATTATTTATCAGTAAAAGACTATTTTCATGTTTCATGGGACGATTTTCGTTATACGAACTCGAAATTCTTTCAAACAATTGCTTCGTTTTGTCAACTCTCATTGGAAACAATCGATAATCAACTACTTGTATTTAATTCAACAAAATATATTACAAAATATGTACAATCAACAGATCTATTTTATTCTGAAATACAACAGCTTATCAATGATATGACACAAACAACAATAAATTCGTTTAAACTTTTACTTTCAATGTTACGGCAAACAATTTGGGGAAATGGATTATATACCATGGTATCCTATCGATATGCGCTCGATCCAACGGTTCCCTATGAGAGAAATTTGAGCATTGACGATGGCGATATACATTTGATATTTTACCCAAATAACTATGTATACAATCAAACAACAAATTGTTCATGCAAAACTCACTCAACTACATGTCAGAAAATATCTAGTATCACTGGTTTTGTTAACGGAGCGGTAGTATAATAAAAGTTAATTATACTAACATATTTTCTTGCTCTTTCTTTTTTTTGTTCAGTGGGACACAAATTTATATGGCGTTCTTGGTTATTATACTGGCTGTTACGCCAGTGAAACTTTATTTCAATCGAGTTTAGAATGTTTTTTCAATGAAACATGTTTACAAATAATATATGACTTAATACAGTCCAATTCGAAATATCCATTTAATGCAACACCGATGTATTTAAATAGTACTCGTTATGATATGACAACAAGTCTACAGGACATAATTGATAATTTATTAGTTGAAGATTGGAATGATCAAATATCATTTGAATCCTATTTTAAGCAATGTAATCCATCGTTCTGTACGTATTCATATGATCTTCGAGGAGATTTCAGTTATGTATTTGCAATTACAATCAGTTTAATTGGTGGATTGACAACTATTTTGAAATTGATAATTCCATTTATTGTAAAAACTATTAGAAAATGTCAACTGAAAAGAAGAACTAATGTTGTACATCCTCAACAACCTCAAGTAACATTGATACAAAAAATGAAAATCACAATTTTAACACTGAATTTATTTAAAAATCGAAACAAAAGATCTGCAGAACAACTACGACGTCAACGTATTTTGACACGTATTTTCCTTATAAGTATTTTTGTTACATTAGTTATTTTAGTATTCTATGTTTCTTTGAATAATCTCACAACTACCATCAGTAAAGAAAATCCTACACTTAATGAATTCAACGAGTTTAATAAAGAATATTCGAATACTGCTCAATGTTCATGTAAAACATATTCAATAAAATATCAAGAATTCATTTCATTTGAACCTCGTTTACATTCAATATGTTCAAGTCAATTTATCAACTGGTTTGAAATTGATTATCCATTAACCATGGCAGACTCTTACGGAATACCAACATATTCGACACGAAAGGATGACTTTCGACAGATTGCAAGTTCATTCTTTCAACTTTTAAATTCATTCTGTAGAATATCATCGCAAACGATTAATGCAGAATTGAAAACATTTTATTCAAATCGATTTATAACATTAAATTTAATTACATTTGAACAATTTCAAATACAAATCGATCATTTAATCAATCAATTTCTCATAAATACAGCTCGTTCATTTATCAATTCACTCTATGTTACAGAGAATATGACCGCAGCAAATATGTTATTTTCTGCATTTTCAACAGATTCAATGTTTTCATCAGCATATCCAGCAATTCCCTATGAGTATTATGGAGAGTATTCGGATGCTGACTATATTTATGATCGTAAAGATCAAATCTATAATGACTGCGATTGTCAACAAACATCATGGTGTGTGCAACAGGCAATTGTCTATGATTTAGATACAGTAACACCACTGTTTTCACCACCAGGTGAGATTGCTTTTTGTGCATATGAATAATACATGAAGTGATAATTGCATTATAGGCATATTTGTTGGATGTTATATGGTTGCAGCAGTATTACAAAGTGATCTAAGATGTTTCTTTGATATTGATTGTTTACAACAACTAGTTGATAGTTTATCTCTGAGCAATATTAATGTATCAGATGTTGTCTTAAGTTTAGCAGCAAGTCAATATCAAATCAATAGTTCATTATTAGAAATTTTCTCGAATATAATGATTGAACAGTGGAACAATGAAACCTCTTATGATAATTACTTTAATATTTGCAAACCATCAGTTTGCACAGTCACCTATGTTAATCGTGGTAATATTATCTATATCATAACAACAACTATTGGATTGATCGGTGGATTAACAAAAGTATACAGATTCACTTTACCATTATTAATGAAGATTTTCATATATTTTAAAAGAAAAATATTTTTATTTCATTGCGTATTATTATTTTTCTTTTGATTCTCTAGACTCACAAAATTTTCGAATTATTAAAATAGTCCAATAAATATTAAGTAGCCGCGTTAATATGCAGAGAACAGCTTGTAAGCAAATACTCATCATACTATTTGTATCACCTGCATTTGATGCTAATTGGTACAATTCAGGTACAGCTCGAAAAGTGTATACGAATATAACTGTTCCATAAATCAGACGACTTACAATGAAACTAACAGCAAATAAATAACTAAACAATTTATATAAACGAGGTCGATGTTGATATATTGTCTTTAAATGTAATGGAATTGTTGATAATTCTTCAGCAAGGAAATAGAACTGACATGTATGACCAATTTGATTGATTAAACCTAGTAAAATATATTGATTTGATTTTTTCATTTAAATAGAAAGGAAATCTAATATAAAAAAAACACCAAGCTAACCTGAAAAAAATAACGTCATAATTATAATATGATGAATGATTCCTGTTTTCATTTTAGTTGATTTATCAAGTAACATTTGCAATGTATCATATATAAAATAACCTATCGAATAGCATATAGTATAGGCCATAATTTCATCACCAGTTCCGTATACACCTCCTCCAGCTATTCGATTAATTTGCTTTAAATTAACAGAATAACGTAGAAAAAAGTTCATCACACTGAATACACATACGACTGCATGAAATGTTGAAATAATCGAAGTTTTAAGCAATGATGTCAATGATGATGATGATGGTAGAAAATAATAAAATAAACTATGAAAAATAGCTGACAAGATAATTATCGTAAAGATTGGTACGTCCGATGAAGGAGTATTACCCAGATCTATTGCAGATTTCAAAATATGTCAAATCAGTTATGAGCGAAGAAAACACTTACATTCAAATCGAGCATGTTCGTTATGTGCACTCATGTAGAACAGAAAAGTTAAATGGGCTAAGGTTTTTTCAGTATTTCTTATCTTTTACAAAGTCAACAACCTTTCATCATAAGAACGAGTATGTTCGGTGTTCTTTTTTTTTATTATCTTTTATTCTCTACTTTGCACACAAAAAATTCATTACGTAGATAAATTTTTGACTATATTTTTACCACTGAAATCTTGTATTATATTAGAAGAATACGGTCCAGTTCCAAATTCGTACATACACATTACTGGACAATGATCGGAGACAACATATCCATTACTGGATAACATATTCTTTATTACATTTGCTAAAATAGGACGTGCATATTTGTTTTGCATGATCCAATCTAACGTTACATCTCCGAGAATATCTTCATGTGGTGCACTAGGTCGTTGAGGATGAGTAATAGGAACAGGTAATCGTAATTCAGCAAAACAATCAACAAAACCAGCTTCATGTAGAATACGACGTGGATGATAATTTTCATTTAAATCACCCATAAATAATATAGGTAATTGTGTATTACCAAATTTAGCCGTTAAATCATGTAAAGCGGCAACTGTACGATGGGCTTGTTGTTTACGTACATTGATATCTGATTTACGTTCTTCTACATGACCTTCCCATGTATAATGTGCAGTGGCAACAAGTATTTGGTCGGATGTATTATTATATTTTAAAAGTGCCCACCATAAACGTCTCAATGGTTGTACTATACCGATGTCAATCATTCCATATTGCATCAAATTGAATTTATTAGAATCCCAATAAATATTTCCTTCCGATTGCCAACCTTCGAAATCATCTTGAACGAATGCATGAGTTGATAATGCTTCTAGAACAGTATCATGCAGTAATGGATGTAATTTTCTTGTACGCATAGAATATCTGGTCGAAAAATTTTCAAACATTCGAGAATAGGTGTGCGTCGATGAGGCCAATTAGCCGGATAACCATCAATTTTCCACATATTAAAAGTCATCACTGATATGACAGGCATCGTAAGATATTTCAAAACGAGAAATGTGTGCTTCACCCTCTATAGATGCAAACAATCCTTATAGTAATGAAAAAGATAAAAAGATAAAAAAGAACAACGAAACTCTATACGACGAAATGAAAATGTATAGTCATCACATAATTTGTCTTTTAGTTCGTTGTACAATAACGCGAACTACAACTAAAAGTCGCGTCCCTTTTAATATTAATAGTATTTTGTGTATTTCGTTGTTGATTACTGTTTCATCAGTTCGCAATCTCTTAATATGTAATTCATCAGCGTCATTATTATTCTTTGTCATTACTTATTTTATTCAACTGTCATATTTTGTTAGAGATTTTTATTTCGGTACATATAATCCTCATCCTATTCTCTGTCAAATTACTGGTTGTTTAGCAACATTTGACACTATCATTGCAGCATATTCATGTATTGTTCAAGCAATTTCTCGATTTTTTCTCACATATCGTAATAATTGGGCTCTAATTTTGACAAGGTGGATTATGACTGGATTGATTATTTCTTTATTTCTAGCAATTGCTTCAGTAATTCATGCTATATTTCTCTGGATGATTAATGATCAGTAAGAAAAATTTTATATAGTCAACTATGCACAGATATTTCCTGTCAGGAAAGGATAAGTGAGTTCAGTCATCAGATATAATAAAAACAATTCTTAGTTCAGGTAATCATTGACTAAGGCAATCATTCATAAACGTAATCATCGAAAGATATATGTATGAAACATATTCATTCAACCAGAACAAAACGAGAAGAGAGAGAGAGTGATGCATCATCGAAGTCAACAATATTTTTACACAACGTATGCTACATAAACGACGGGCTAGAAGGAGAAAAGGAAGTGAGCGCACGCATTTTTCTTTAGTTTATCACAAGGTGTAGTATAAATAAAACAAGGTTTTTCTAAAATCCAAATAAACGAGTTTTTTCTATCAGCATCTGCATATTTATTTTCGCTTTTCCCATTTCGTTTAATAAAAAATGAAGTAGGCATTTCTACTAATATTTTTAGATAAGAATTCAATGGCTTACATCACAACTTCAGCAAATCCAAAGGAAAATAAAGAGACCACAACTCTTCTTTGGTTTGATCCAAATATTGGACGAAAAGAGGATACAAAGCAAACACAAGAAAAATTGAGAGAGATCAATGATTATGTCAGCTTTTATGAAGATCTTCAATTGTGTATCGATTATATTCAATCGGCTAAAAATGAAAAAATCTTTCTAATTACATCAGGAAAACAAGCATCACAAATTTTACCTGCAGTTCTCAATCTAAGACAAATAGATTCAATTTTCATCTTTTGTATGAAAATAGAACGATATGAACACTTAACTAATGAATATACAAAGATTATTGGAATTTACAACAATCTAGATCAATTATCTGAATCTATTCGAGAACAAATGACTTTAGTTGATCAACAAATACAAACATTAAGTTTTTTCAATCAACATGAACAATCAACAAAAGATTTATCGAAAGAATCAGGTAAATTCATTTGGTTTCAACTATTTAAGTACGTCATCCTACGTTTACCACGTGATGAAAAAGCAAAAAAAGAAATGATTGAAACATGTCGAAATTATTATCGAGGACATACCACACAAATGAAATTAATTAATGAATTTGAAAAACGATATCAATCTGAAGATGCAATTCGTTGGTATTCTGAACAATCATTTGTTTATAAATTAGTGAATAAAGCTCTTCGAACAGGTGATTATAATCAATTGCATCGATTCAGATATTTTATTGGTGATCTTTCTAATGGTTTAGAAAAAGAACATGAGAAGATTTTATCATCAAATGAAGAAATCTTAACTGTTTATCGTGGTGCAAAGCTTCATAAAGAAGAGTTTGAACAACTGAAACAAAATGTGAATAAATTAATTTCAACAAATGGATATTTATCAACGAGCCGTGATCGGTTACGGGCACCTTCATTTGCCAAGAAATCAACTAAACGACCTGATATTATTTCGGTTCTTTTTCAAATTCACTGTGATGTTAAACAAATTGGTCATAGTGTTATATTTGCTGATATTGAAAAATTTAGTGCTTTTCCTCGAGAACAAGAAGTTTTATTTGATGTTGATGCTGCCTTTCGAATTGATTCTATTGAACCGGATGGTGAACGAAAAATCATTCAAATGACAGTGACCAACGAAGCTCAAAGTATCGCGAGACATTTTATTGAAGAGACACAACGTCACGCTGAACAACAAAGTATTGCAATTGTTTTTGGAAAGTTAATGTGCAATTTGGGTGAATGTGATAAATCACAAAAGTATTTCGAGCAAATGCTAAATGAGCCGAATGGAGAAGATCTTGCTTGGATCGAGAATAATATTGGTCGAGTTTTGGATTGGAAAGGCAAATGGGATGATGCTCGAAAATTCTATGATCGTGCTTATGCACAAATGATTAATGCTAAACCACCACGAATCAAAGATTCAGCCGTTGTTCTCAACAACATTGGTATTATTCTCGGTAGTCAAGGAAAGTATGATGAAGCTCTGGATTTTTATCAACAGGCACTAAAAATTCAAGAGAAATTCTATCCATCGGGTCATGTTGATGTTGCTCAAAGTCTCAACAATATTGCTACTATTCTCTATAGTCAAGCAAAGTATGATGAAGCTCTGGATTATCATAAACGAGCATTTAAAATGAGAGAGAAATTCTATCCATCGGGTCATGTTGATGTTGCTCAAAGTCTCAACAATATTGCTACTATTCTCGATGTTCAAGGAAAGTACGATGATGCTCTGGATTATCATCAACGAGCACTGAAAATGAACGAGAAGTTCTATCCATCTGGCCATGTTAATATTGCTCAAAGTCTCAACAATATTGGTAATATTCTCTATAGTCAAGAAAAGTACGATGAAGCTCTGGATTATTATCAACGAGCACTTAAAATCTACGAGAAATTCTATCCATCTGGCCATGTTAATATTGCCGACAGTCTATTAAATATCGGTGTTTGTTATGAGCATCAGAATCTGAATAAGAGAGCGTTGGATTTTTATGAGCGAGCGTTGATTATCTATGAAAAATTTCTTCCAAATGGACATCCATCACGAGTTTGTGCTGAGGAAAACATTCGTTTTATATCAGAAAATCTTTTGTGATTATTTTGTGAGAAGTAATAGAGTATAATGATAATTTTAAAGAAATATTTGTTTGATTATAAAGAAAAAATAAGTTAATTAAACTAATTAAATGATTGTCTAGTGTCACAGTAGTACTGGATGATAGCTAAAGAAAAGCTATCACTGGATAGAGTCGATATTGAATTAATATGTCATGTCCTAAAACGATCGGTCAAGATTACGAACAAAAGATCATCAGTTCTCTTCTAATCGATTAGATTCAGTGTTTACATACACCTCAATTCTAAAAGAAATTCTTTATGAAATTGAATTCGAATTTAGTATAATGTCACTGAAATTGAAAACAATAGATTCGTTTTTAATAATGTTAGAAAAACTAATAGGTGATCAAGAAAAGTAAATAATATTTAAGTTAAAAAATGTTCAACATGCTAAGGTATCGTCGTCAAAATGAATTCGTGTCACTGTCGTATATTTCAATGCTTCATTTGCTTGAATCGCATTAAAATATAGATTTAATTCTGTAAGTGTCTATACAAATACAATAATGGGGAACAATCATATCTCATAACGATCACAATGAATATTATTACTTCGTTTTCTTTCAAGGCATCAATCAAATATCGTGCACCGTTATGTTGAATACCATTATCGGCTAGATCAAGTTGTAGAAGTTCCTACAAATAGTAAGATCTCATTGGTTTAAATTTGTAGATCTATAAAAATGACTTTATTGTAATGTAGTGCTTCGCTAAGATATCGAGCACCATCATCTTTAATATCATTATTTCGAAGACTGAGTTTTCGAAGTGTCTGATGAAGATTAAAACATGAAATGCAATAATAATAAATGCGTCAACTAGTTGTTTACTGTGTTCTGCTTCAATGTGTCGCCAAAGTATTGAGCACCATTCTCTGTGATTTCATTCCATCCAACCGCTAATTGTAAAAGTGACTATAAAAGAATGAGAATATGCCAAATTTGATCGAAATCGTATGTTACTGTATTCTGTTTTAATGCTTCGGAAATATATCGAACACCTTCATTTCCAATTGAATTTCCTCCAATATCTAGTTGCGTGAGTGACTATTGAAAAAAAACTGGACAATTACAAAAAATATAAATCGATTCAGACTTTGTTGTATTTCAATACTTCACCCAGATGTTGAGCGCCAACTACACCGATTTGGTTCCATCGTACGTCTACTTTCGTCAGTGTCTATCAAGTATCAAATGAAATCAAGGTAGGAGAGAATGAAATCTTACTGTATTATGATACAATGCATTGCTGAGAGACCGAACACCTTCATCTCCCAGTGTGTTGTTGTACAGATTTAACTCTTGAAGTGTCTATAAAAAATGACAAATTTCAGCAGTATATGTGAATAAGAGACAAGCAGGTAACTATATTTTGTTCTAATGCTTTGCTAAGAAATTGAGCACCTGCTATTCCGATATAATTTCCAAGAAGTTCAAGTTTTTGAAGTGCCTGTAGAACATGCAGCAAGAAATAGTTATGTATTCCTGATAATTACAAATTACCATATTGTGCTTCAACATTTCACCGAGATGTTGAGCACCATTAGGTCCTATATGATTTCCATTCATGTGCAATTCAGAAAGTTTCTAGACAAAAAATATAACGTTCGATATTATGTATGTAAGGTACTGTGTTATGTTTGAGTGCTCCGCTAAGATATCGAGCACCATTTTCTGTGATCTGATTCCATCCAAGTTCTAATTGTTGTAATGTCTATGCGAAAAGAGTTTTATATAACGATGAATAGAAATTTTGTCCTATGCTACTATGTTGTATCGTAACGCTTCACTAAGATGTTGAACACCAGTATCTCCAATTTCATTGCAAGCAAGGTTCAGTCGTACAAGTGTCTATAGCAAAATATAAAATAGGTCATGATAAATCAGAAGCGTAATTGTAACAGAGTTCTGTTTTAATGTTTCGCTGAAATATCGAACGTCTTCATGATCAATTTTTTTGTGGTAGAGATTGAGATGTGTAAGTGTCTTCGAAACGAAGAATTTTCGAATGTATCTAATCGAAATATTATTTACTTGATATCGTTGGTAACAGCTGAGAATAGTATTAAAACGTTGGCAAACATTGCTCATAGACAAAAACAGTTGTTTATCATTCAAATGATCCAAAATACGATAGATCATTTCTAATGGTAGTGTATGAATCATGTTTATCCTTTTTAAATAAAATTTAACTTTAAATATATGTGTATATATACATCATCCTTGTAGTTTATCTTTACATTTGTCACAGATAAGAACTCAAATTTAATCGTGTTACGTTTATTAGCTTTAGCAAGGGATAATTTTGAAAGAAAAATTCTTTTTTTTGTTCGTATTTACGTGCAAACAAGTTTAATGTGTTCATTTTTGTCACAATTATGTTTAAATATCGATTGAATGTGACATTGTTGAAGACTTGTATACGACTCTGAATTACAAGAAAATTTGTTTAAAATAAAATCGCATTGATACGATAGAGACACATCTTCGAAACCATATTTGCATATGTTTGTAGGTGTCCATGGAATCGATGAGAAATTAGCTCGACGTTTATGTCCATGAAAAGATCGACAAGCGATAAGAGCAGCATTTGTTGTAAAAAAATCATCACAAACCATACCTTGAAACCACATTCGATTTTGAAATAAAATACTTACCATTAATGGATTCAATTGTATAATCGATACTGTTTCGATTTTACTTTCATTAACATATCCATAGGACATCATTTTGCCGATACCATGTGCATCAGCTAATTTATTAAAACCATAGATAAACAATGGATGATGCATAAAAGTGGTATCTGTTGTTTTAATCGCTTGTGTATGTTCGATTCGAGTTCGATTGAGATTATTCATAACTTTCTCATGTAAATCAAAGATAATATTTGTAAAATTTTTAACAACATTTGATAAATGTTCGTATCGATCTTCGAGCCAAGTATTCATTGATGCATGTTGACGATATCTGTACGGACAACGAAGTGGTAAAACATGTACGTTAGTTCGTGTCTTAACTAAGATTGTATTCGAAGATAATTTTGTATTGGATTTTAACGAACCAAATTTGAGTAATTTAGCATCGATTGGTTTCGGTTTGATGATATCACCTTCCAATTGAACATGTTCAGATAGATATCCAAGTATTTTCTCCGCATCCTTTCGCTTCATAGTAAATATCGTGTTATTCTTCGTTTGATTATCTACTGCATTCAATCGGCTTGAATCTTGTTTTTGATGTGTGAGAGTATCATTCAATAGTTTCGTACTATTCATTTTTTCCATATTCTTCTGTACACTTAAATTTGCTCCTACTTTGCCAACGTCAAAACCGAGCACAGAAATTTCTCCTTCCGCTCCGTACTGTATACCAATATCATTGGCAGTCGAAACATTTTGAGATCGATCAGTTAGATGTTTTTGTAGATTATCTAGTTTTATTCGTTCATCATGTTTTAAATTTAGTCGAATATCTTCAGTTAATTGTGAATGATCATAGAGAAATCTGTTCGAGTCAATTTCATCATGACGAATAATTTTATTGAGAATTTTCGATAATCGATCAGGTCGTGTTAAATCCGATGTCCAATACAGAGAATTCCATAGATGATCGTTCAATTCTTTCAATTGCATTTGTTTATAATGCAATTGTCGATCGAGAATCTTCTCGATTGAGATTGGATCTTGAAGACTATCGTAACCTTCGTCAACACGTAGATTCATTGTAATTTGTTCGTTGATATCGGAAATTAGATTCTTAAAATCATCACCTGTTAATGCAATTGTATCTTGTTGATTTGCATCGAATTGAGATTTGATTTGATTATACATAAACGTATTTGTAATATGTTCAGTGGTTATTTCAAGTTGACGAGCAACAATCTGTTGATCGTGTAGCAAATAATGTATTTCAAAATTTGATAAATGACAATGTGAACTAATTGAAATTTTTAAATGTTGACAAACCGACATATTTGTTGTATAAATAATAAATTCAATCGATTGTCGTAATTGTGTATTACTGTGCCAATCGTTGTCTAACACATATTTTTGTTGTGAGTCACGTGTTCGTAAACCTTTTTGATGTAGACGAATTGAATGCATAGGTAAGAGTGACACATCACAATGTTCAATTCGACAAATATTATAATATTGTTTTAAATGTTGTTCGATTGAATTCACGAGATGTGATGTATAAAGTGATACGGACAGTGTTAATTCACAATGACCACTTAAATCATTGTAATTACATTCAGTTAGATTTGGTTCGATATGTGGAAATGGAGTGAAGAAAAAGTCAGTGGATCGTAGTTGATTTTGTGAGAGAAGAACTTCGCCATCTTGATATTTAAAACGACCGATATTAGTCGTTGCTAATTTCGCTTGAAAGATACTTTTACTGCTGCTGCTACTACTACCATCTGCATCAACAGTATTTATTAGAAGAAATAAAACGAAATCAATGAAGAAAAATAGTTGTTGTTTACTAAGCATTTTGTTTGATTTATTCGAAACAAAAACAATTCAATTTTCATAGGTAAAGAAATATGATCTCAAAGACGATAAGATAAATCATTGAATGATAGGATCAATATTGTTTTCAATTTTTTGATACAAACGAATTTTGAGGGAAAGAGTGTTGATACACGATTCTTCAATAGATTCTAAAAAAGATCAACATCTCAACATCCGTATTCCACTGAACAATCAAATATTTCAGATACACAAACACTCGACTGTAAAATTGAATATCTACGCTATGATTTTTAACTTTGTTTTGATATGAACTATATAAGTTGTTGTAAGAGAAGAACATATACATATACATTCTTCTCTCGTTCTGTCGACCAGGGACGATGACTCATAGGGTATTCTCCCTTACATATATGTACATGGTCTTTTCCAGGAGATTGTCCACACTCGAGGAATGAGTTGGATTCTCCCAAGAATCATGAACATATAAATAGCAGCAACGATAAACCTACATCACCTTCAGTTTTCTTCTCCATTTCTCTTTCCTCTTTCTTTGTCAGTTTCATTCATTCACTGAATAAACAGGCTGTAACAGTTGTGACTGGGTTTTTTCCCAGACATTTCGATTCTATTTAAATAAAAGAAAGCGAGCGAAGACATTTAATCGAGAAAAAACACACATACATGGGCATTCCTAATTTCAATCGTTGGCTATTGGAAAAATATCGAAATATCAAACAGATTCATACTGAAATTCAATGTGATAATCTCTATTTGGATACAAATGGAATTATTCATAAATATGCACAAAAAAATCTCGATGAACAATTAATTATTCAGCAAGTTCTCGATTTTCTCGATCGACTTATTCGATCAGTTCGTCCACGTGAATTGATTTATATAGCGTTGGACGGTGTTGTACCTCGAATACGAATGACATATCAACGAACAAATCGATTTATTAAATCAAAAAATCTCTCTGAAAATAAATTCGACGAATGTCATATCAAACCAGGCACAAAATTCATGATGAAATTCTACAAATGTCTTCATTATTTTATCTCTCATCGAATGGATACAGATCAACTTTGGCGTTCATTGAAAATTATTCTTTCGAATGCTAATGTGCCCGGCGAAGGCGAACAGAAAATTGTTAACTTCATTCGTAAACAATCGAATTTACTTACTCATGTTATCTATGGTTCAGATAGTGATTTAATTCTTCTTGGTTTATCTACACATCAATCAAATTTACTAATTATCCACGAATTCAATGATTCAGAAAATCGATTCGTTTGTATTAGTTTATCGAAATTACGTACTGAATTAATGAATGAATCAAAACAAATCAGTTCATTACGGAATGTCGAACGTTTTATCGACGATTGGATTTTTCTTTGTCTTCTATTTGGTAATGATTATCTACCGAAATCATTTTCCATGGATTTTTTTGGATATTCGATTACAATGGAGATGTTATTGAATGTTTACAGAAGGGTTCTTCCGAAATCCAATGATTATCTAACAGAAAATGGAAGTATCAATCAAAATCGATTGATTCTATTCTTCAAAGCTCTTTATGAATTGGATAAAGACGGTAAACTTCGACGAACGATCTATTACGAAAATAAATTTCATATTCAAAACAATCAATTGGAAAACTTTGTTAGCAAACTCGTCGAAGATTATGTTCGAGGTTTATCTTGGACTTTGGAATATTATTTCGGAACGGTTCCGTCATGGGATTGGTTAGTTATAGATTTCAATTAAATTCAATCTAAAACTTTCAATCTTCTCATAGGTTTTATCCACATTATTATGCTCCACTGATCTACGATTTTCGTTATTATCTGAAAATTGTTACATTAAATTTTCAACGAGATACTCAACCAATTGAACCATTTCAACAAATGCTTGCAACGTTTTCACCTGTCAATGTTGATTTTCTTCCTCTTAGTTGGCGAACATTGATGACCAGTGAACAATCTCCAATTATTGAATATTATCCGAAAAAATTCGATATTGATTCACAAAGTGTTGCTTTGTTACCATTTGTTGATCTTGAACGGATTTTATTAGCAAGTCAATTGGTCGATTTCACTTTAACAAATGAAGAAATGGAAAGAAATCAAATCGATCTTGAATATCAATTCATTCATTCGACCAACAATTGGGACAATATGGAAAACAAGATTATTATTGATTTAGACAACGATGAAAAAGTTCTTCTATCGAAATTGAACATTGAATTAAATGATCAAGTTTTTTGTTTTGTTTATTAGCTTTGTTAACTGTTGTAGTTGATTAAATAAACTAGATTTATTAGACGAATATGGCAACATATCGATAGAGAAGAGACATTTTGAAACAATGATTGCTAAAATTATAGTTAGAAAAAAAAGAGAAGTTTAAGTTTTATTCTTGATCCAACACAGATGTAGTCGTATCATTACGCCGAAAGAACGCCACAGAAAATCGATTTTCTTCCAATTTCTCAGGAATTAAACGAATAATTTGAAACTTTCGTAAACATGTAATAAAAATCAGTAGAGTCAATAATTGAATACCAGCAAGTACAAAATAATAAATATAAAAATGATGTCCTATCTCTGATATGTGTTCACACTAAAATTTCACGAAAACAATATATGATCAAATAGAATCTGAATTCTTACACTGAAATCGAATGAATAATTCGAATAGGAAAATAAATCAATATAACCAAGACCAAGAAAAGATGCTACACCGATGGAACAAAAAGCTAGACTCATAAATAAAGAAAGTCCCGAACGAGGTGCTGAGAAATAAGCATATTCATAATAAGCTACTAAACAACATAATTCAGCCAAACCAATGAATACATATACAGGGATTTGATAGTACACAGATAATTGTGATTCTTCGCTACCTATAGAATATTCATACGATCTCTTGAATAACGAATTTATTCTATTGAATTAAATTACCAGAAGTACAATAAGAACGCGATTGTCGTGTTAATTCGACTCCACCAGCTGCAATCATCGATATAAATGAAAAGAACATACCAAGTCCTATTTTCACTGTGATCTTTTTTGTTGTATCATATCGATCGAAATATTTGCAAGGCAAAATATTCAGGAGAACAATACCAACTAATTTAGAAAAAAAAATGAATTCATCGAATTCCGTTTTAATTCAAAACTTACTAGCAATTACAGCAGCATCAATTAAACCTAGTAGACGTGCTTCTATTCTATCATCGTCATGCAACATTTGTTTACGTTGCAATCGAAGAGCAGTCGTATTCTATTTGAACGAAGAAAATAATTTAAAATATTATAATTCGAAGATATGGGTACATTTACTTGATTAGATATCAGCCACAAAGGAATAAGTAAAGCAAAGACAACAATTGCACTTCGAAGTGCTCTCATATCATTGAGAATTCGATCATGAAATTTCGCTTGATTCGCTAGTTTAGCATAATCAAAAAATGATAATGTTCGTTCAGCAGTTCTCATTGGATCGATGTTTTCAAATTGTTTATATTGATGTCTAGTTTGACAAGCTTGAATAACGACTGGACAACAATAATACAGAATACTATCATATGGTACCGCTCGTTGTGAATATCTCGCACCAATAGAAAAAAGAATAGCCGCAAGGAAAAGTGCCATACATGCAGAAAGATACCAATAAAAAGGTCCAATTTCTCCAATATGAAAAACCATAACTGCAATTACCGCAATAATACTGCCGAGATTGACTAATAAAACATATTTTTCAAAATATCGCCATTTCTTTTGATAATGTTGCAATTGCTCAGCGCCGAGTACAGCAGTATTGGCTTTAGTAGCGCCTGCACCAATCGCTCTTTATATCAAATATAAATAAATGACCGTACAAACAAAACTAAAATCTACATACGCACATACGAGTCCCGATAGAATAATGCTAGAACAAGATTCATTAGGTAGTGATGAGTCAAGAGAACCGTTCATTGTTTTATTAAATTCACAAAGAATTGTATCTCCACGAGATGAAACAGTCAGTAATACATAGCCCAATATATATAAAACAAAACCTGAAGGAAAACATTTTCAATATACCTATAAGTTTGACTTGATATTTTACCAATATGAACTGTTTTGACACGACCTAATTTTCCATCGCTAATAATAGCAAAAATAAATGTTGAAAGATATGTTACACCTTTCGAATAAAAAAAAAACATGATAACGATATAATTTCAAAAACAATATTTACCAGTAAAAATGTACACTGCATTCGAACTATTTTCACTATTCCAATTTAGTTCGTCGGATTTAAGAAAAAATAAAAGATTCAATGATAAACCATAGAATGCCATGCGTTCGAAAAGTACACTTGCCAAAATGAAATAGATAGCTAATTTCTTTTGATAATTCTGTCGATTATCATCACGTGCTACTGGTTGTACAACTTCCTGTATATTGACTTTATCCATTGAGAAATGGCACAAACAAGAGAAAAAGACGAATTTTGATTTTACGTCGTAAAACTAAAACAATGTGTGCATGTTGCATGTTAAATAAAGATAAGAGAAAAACAAAGCTCGAGTTAAGATAAGGCATAAAGATCTTCTAATGAGCTATATTCATTTTATTACGGAGACGAAAAAAAAATAGAAACGGTTAGTTTTTGAATTTTCGAAAAGAACTGCTTGATGATGTATACTGAACTGATTCGCCATCACTCGATACTAATATTGATTGTTCAGTGGTATCTGATTGACGTAGTATATATCGACGAAATAAATGTATCCATAAACCATTGTAAATCCCAACGCCAATAATTAAAAGGCACAAACCTAGAACATCTAATCCATGAAATTTTGTATTAAAAGCTGTTGTTGATATGATATAGATAAGAACGGTTCGACAATTATCTAAAACCATGCGTGTTGTTGATGATAATTCTTTCGTTACTGATACACCGGAGAAATTAAAAAATGCAATCGATAGTGTATTGCCTATAGTTGCAATGATAATCACGGGATTATCGGCCATTTGACAAAATGCTGATGGTAAATGTTCGAGACGATGATCGGGACTGGCATGAGATTCACTCCATGTGATAAAATTAAACTGAAAACAAAAAGAATTTTCATTTTTTTTTCTTCAAATTTCTTATTGACTAACTGGAATTAAAAGAACACAAAGAGTTATAAATCCAAAGATACCTTCCCAACCAATCAATTGCAAAGGTGGAATATCGTATCGACCAATAAAACTTTCTTGATAAACCATCTAAATAAACAATTCTCAACTGAACTAGTTTTCATTCAATTGCTTTGTATACGTACATGTAAACCAGTAAAAACCATTGCAGAAATGAGAAGAATAACGCCGAGAACTTGTTGTCCACCGCTTGCATGAGAACTATCATTGCTATCCGGAGATAATGTAGTCACTAAACCAACAGTAACAAGACCGGCAATAATAACGCCAATGCCAGACCATTGAACGATAGTTAATTTTTTTTTCAAAAATATTAAACTAGTCGAAATCAATTTCGAAACGTATGAAAAGAAAAACATGCGTATTTACCTGAACAGAGCAGTAAAGACCATAACTGAACCTCGTAACATTTGATATGTACCAGCACTGATGTAAGTCAATGCAACATAACTCAAACAAGTCGATATCATATCGAATAATGCTGGGATCCAAAGTATCAATGGATTGAAATTTTGTTCGCCATCGGTTACACGAAATGATTTGTTGATTTTTATTGGCCAACAGTCGATAATCGACGATGACGCATTGCCTTTGTAGGTCATTTGAATAATACGATATCGAGCTGTCGAATACCAAATAAATTTAAATGCTAATAGACAAAGAAATTCTCCAATAAACATGCCCAAAGCCTAATTAAATTAAATAACAACAAAAAAAAATTATTGAGAATTTCTACTTGAACGAATGGATGAAAAAATGCTGTTGCATTTATTGAATCATTACAAAAATGTGCATGTTGTCTAGAATTGAAAATTGGAATTCGATTGAAAAATATTCAAGTTCATTTACACATTAGCCCATTTTGTTGTTATAGTATTCAATGTACCAGTAATTAACATTAAACCAGCAAGAAATAGTTGATACGATGTAAAACCCATGACTTTTGTCTTATCTCTAGCTATTCAATGCACACCTTTTTCAAGAGAATAGAAAAATAAAATGAGAAAAAAAAACACATCATCATCTCTCATGATGTACTGTGAGATACAATGATAACAACACACATTTGAATATGTTGCGTGAAGAAGGTGCAGTAGGATTACTTGCACTTACACCGCATAAGAAAGAACAGTTAGCAGTACATCTTATTCTAGCATGTATTCTATTACAAAATACTGCTTATATATTATTTGATGCTAATGTCGAACTATGTTTGATGAAGGATGAAAATCAAACTTTAAATTGGACTTCGTATAATAGTAAAATGATGGGTGAAATTTTGGAAGGTGTAGAATTTACTTTGATGATTATATTTGCAATTATTTGTGATGCTAAAATTCGACGATTCAAAATGATTATATTCGGTTTACCTCTTTATTTTATTGGGTATACATTAATGACGATTAGTACGATGAAAAAATCGCCAATATGTCATTATACTACAAACAACAGTTCGAACCATAGACCTATTTTTGACGAGAATTGTAGTATTCCGATTTTCATCGGTGTTTTACTTATGTAAGTACTTGTTGTATTTTTGTAAATTTTGAATAAATAGAATTTCATTTAGAGCAATTGGTTCTGCAGCTGTTCGACCGAATTTAATCGTTTTTGGTGCCGAACAAATTCGAAATTTAAGTCCAACAACAAGATATTTTGATAAACTTGTTTTTGTTATCAATTTGTCGATTGTAATAGGAACATTCGTGGCAATTTGGATTCCTACTGACACATACTTTTTTAACTTTTTTCTCGTACCCAATATAATGCTTTTCGTATCGATTATTTTAATTTTTATTGGTTGGCGTTGGAGTTTATATCAACACACAGAACCTTATGATAGTGTTTTATCCAATGTTATACCAGTCGTGAAAAATGCTTGTCGAACATGGTACCAATATAGAAACGATCGAAGACCATTTGAACAGTCTGAAAATGAACGAACCTTGATGAGTTTTCTTGATTATGCTAAAATAACGAATAATGGAAAGTTTCAAGATCGATTTGTTAATGATGTTAAATTACTTCGCAATGCATTCATTATATTTCTACTTCTTTTTCCTTACAGAGTTATTTATTTTCAAGTATGTCAGTTTTTCTATGTAATATTCGAATAATTTGTTTGTCTTCATAGTTTTATTCTACATTTCGAGGTCAAATAAGTTCTATGACAATGCCGAATCATAATCACACCGAGCCCGGTCAAATGATTTTATACTTAGGATTAACTGCACCATCTGCAGGATTAAGTTAGTTTAGATTTGAATTGTATTTCATTTAGATATTAATCTAATTAATTTAGTTGGTATTATCATTCTCAATATTTTGGCATATAGATATCTTCATTCTCGAAATCGATTACTGACAATAGGAAATAAATTTGTGATCGGTATGATTCTAGCAGTCATTACAATGTGGATAGCAAGTGGTGTAGAAGAAGCTCGACAACTTGATTGTCCTGGTAAATTGTAGGATTTTATTTTGTTTTTCATTTATAGAAATGATTTAGGAAACAATACTGTATCAAATTTATCGGTCTACTATCAATTACCACAAGATATATTAATTGGTTTTACTCAAGCTTTTGTGTCTATAGCGAATTTTGAATTTGCATTTTTTATTGCTCCTCGTTCAGCTCGATCACTTTTTATGACACTTTATTTATTTGCCATAGTGGTCGCATTTTATATTCAACAAGCCTATATGGACCTACTTAAACAGGACCCTATCCATCTAACATTTCACTGTTCTCCTAAAGAACCATATTTGGGATATGTGTATTTCTTTTTAACTCTTTCTGGTATTCAAATTATTTTCATCCTGTTATTTGTCATTTGCGAGAAGAAATTTCGAATGTTCATGTTCGATGAACAGCAACTTGAAAGAAATCCAATTCAACGATCACCGAATATATAAATAACTTCACCGTACATATTGTTTATATATATCGTTTTGTTTTCAAAATAAATCGATATCATGTGGTTGACAAAAAGGAAAGTGAGAGAACGAAGAAAAAAAACATGATATAAACTTGTTTTTATGTAAACGGTTTACACAACAAAAATCATAAACATGGGTAAGTTGGATGGTATTGGTCTCGCTACTGCTCAACAATTTCTCAACGAAGGTGTAGCTCATATTTTCATAACTGGTCGACGACAAACAGTACTCGATGAAGCAAAGAAAAAACTTGGTGAAAAAAAGTAACTGCAGTTCAGGGCGATATATCAAATTTAGCCGATCTTGATCGATTATATGAAGTTATTAAAAATGAAACTGGTCGTTTAGACATTGTTTTTGCAAACGCTGGGATTTTCGAAAATGAACCGCTAGCTTCTACCACTGAAGGACATTTGATCATTTGCTCGTACTTGGGCAATTGAGTTAAAAGATCGTCAAATCCGTGTGAATACACTGAGTTCAGGACCAGTAAAAACGGCTATATTCAATGATCCTAAGAAAACCGAAGAACAAATACAACAAACACTAGATTTCCTCGCTGCGTCAACCATACTAGGCCGTCTTGGTAAACCAGAAGAAATCGCTGCTGCAGCAGTTTTTCTCGCTTCAGACGATAGTAGCTTTATTACAGGCATTGAATTATTTGCTGACGGTGACTTCGGACAATCTTAAAGCACTGAACTTTGTATTTCTCCTTTATTAAAAATAGTATAAGCAACTAAAATTTTGTAATCATAAGGATATTTTCCTGTATAGGGAAAATCTATGTATAAAGAAATGTTAAACGTGTTCAATATTATTTTCTGTGTTCATGTGAAGGTACATTTGCATTGATCTATCACGTTAATTAAGATACGAAAATAGAAGAAAAGAAAAAGAATATAAGAAATTTTTACTGATTGTCGTTGATTATTCTTATTCATTCGAATACTTTCACTAGATCGAATAGATACTTGAACGACTCGATGTCCTGGAACAGCCACGTCCGATGAACGACGTTTCTTTATATGGAAAATAAATTCTTTTTTTTTTTATTCTGTACAATTTTATAGAACGTACTGGTTTGTTTTCAGTTGTTTCAGGTGGAGGATATTGTGGCTGAGATATTGGTAGTGGTGGTGGTGGAGGTGGTGGCGTCTCTTTCTTTTGATTATATACTAGAGAAATTTCGAATTTATTTTACGAATCAAGTAATTGAGAAAATCATTCATACATATTGGTATTGGTATTTTATTTCTGATTTGAGCCTGTGAAGTCATTGTATTGAAAAGAAAAAAGTTGATCAATTCGTATAAAGTACTATTGCTTTTATATTATTTTAATAATAATGAAAAACGAAAGGCTTCTTCTGTCGAATCATAGAAATAATAATGAATAATATTTGTGTTTTGTTCGATGTTGCCAAGTGAACTTGTCGTATGTTGACGAAAAAAAAAACTAACTCATAATAAGTCACTAGCTATCAAAAACAGATGATTAACTGCATAAAAATAAAGAAATTTTCAATCAATAATTTCATGCTAGGCTATAGCTATTTAAAAATACTAAAAATAAACGTACTTTAACCTCGATGTAGAACGACGTGAAATATGCATCGTCATTCATGTTAATTATGTATAAATACTAAAAATAAACGTACACTAACCTTGATGTAGAACGACGTGAAATATGCATCGTCATTCATGTTAATTCTGTATAAATGCTCTGCGATTGACAGAAAAAATATAACATAAATAAATAAGAGAAAAAAATGGGTAAGTTGGATGGTAAAATTGCTTTGATCACTGGTGGATCAGATGGTATTGGTTTCGCTACTGCTCAACAATTTCTCAACGAAGGTGCAGCTCATGTTTTCATAACTGGTCGACGACAAACAGTACTCGATGAAGCTAAGAAAAAACTCGGTGAAAAAAACGTAACAGCGGTACAAGGTGATACATCAAATTTAGCTGATCTCGATCGATTATATGAAGTTATCAAGCAAGAAGCTGGTCGTTTGGATATTCTCTTTGCAAATGCTGGAATTTATGATCTTGCATCGTTAGGTTCGATTACTGAAGAACATTTTGACAGACAATTCGATATTAATGTAAAAGGCGTTTTATTTACTGTGCAAAAAGCATTACCACTATTGGTAAATGGTGCCTCAATTATTCTAAATGGTTCTGTTCTTTCAATCAAAGGAACTCCCGCTAGTAGTGTTTATAATGCGACGAAAGCAGCTATTCGATCATTTGCTCGTACTTGGACAGTCGATTTAAAAGATCGTCAAATTCGTGTGAATACTCTAAGTCCAGGACCAACTAAAACATCTGTATTAAATAATATCATTACTAGTGATGAGCAAAGACAACAAATTGAAGGTTCATTAGCTGCTGCAACTGTACTTGGTCGTCTCGGCAAACCAGAAGAACTCGCTAGTGCAGCAGTTTTTCTTGCCTCGAACGATAGTAGTTATGTTACAGGTATTGAACTATTTGTTGATGGTGGTGGTGGACAAATTTAAAATAAAAATACATGCATGATTAGATAATTTATTATGAGAAAGAATAAAACTATCGAATCCATATGTGTAAAACTAATTTTTCATGTTGATTTCGAATAATATCACATTGAAATGGTAGATTATCATGTAACCATTGAATTAATTCATCATCGTTTGATTTCGCTTTCCATCGATCATCTTTACAATGAAATGTTAATGATCGTAATTGAGACATATGTTCGATTATTTCGAGAATATTCGATCGATGATCAATATCAATAACTAATGTTTGACATTGTTGACCAAGTGATGATTGTGCAAATGCTAAACATTGTTCACGATCGAAATACCAGTTGTATAACATTGATTCTTTAGTAAAAAAGTCCAATCGTCGAATTGATCGACTGGTTAGCTGAAATAATCTCACATCAAACTCGGATAAATGAGAAAATCTCAATAGATATAAATTCGGTGCGCGATCCAGTATGAGTTGTAATTGTTCATAAATTGAATCATTTTGTAACAGAACAACATCAAGTGTATGCAGATGAATCCATGATGAAATTGTCGAAAGAAAATTCTTGTGAAATGGAAGAATTAAATCTAATTGTGAAAGACGAGAAAATCGAATTGGAAAACCTTGTGAAGAATGTTTTTCGTAAGCTAATTTATCGACATGATCATAGCACCAGAAATCATTGGAATTCGAACAAGTTGATTTCGATACAAGAGTTTTGATGAGATGAAATTTAGGAAAATAATACGGTAGTGTATAGAGATAGGCTTGTTGAAATGGATCTGATGGATCCCATTGACAACGAATGTATTGTTTTCGTTCTGTTAACCAAAATGATGTTTGATATGTTAATAGGAGATTAGTAATTTGAGATTCAATGGAAAGATTTTGCAGAAATTTGAAAGCAATTTTAAAATGAATCTGTTCGAGATGAATGAGATCGTTTTCAATTAGCTTTTGCCATTCATTACCATCGATGAAGAAATTATAAATTTTACAAATGAGAAAACGTAAATGAATCATCGATTGAAATAGAGAAAATAGCACTTCTTTTGAACCATCAAATGATAAATTTAATTGAATTAAACGTGATAAATCAACGGGTAAATCTAATCGATGAATTACTACTGCGATTGTTAAATGTGTGAGCTTTGGTGTTTGTTCGAGAATGTTGTTTAATGTATGACTATCACAGGCGAAGTGTTTGAGTGCAAGATTTTTAATTGAATTCGATCGTGTCGAAAGTTGATGTAAAGTTTTTTCGATCGTATTTTCTTCGTCAATAGAACAATGAGTTAAATAGGGTAGATTCCAAATTAAATGTTGATTTGTAGACATATGACAATGAATTAATTTTAATTGTTGAAAATGATCGAGTTGTTGGCAATGATTGAGTAGAGAGATTAGTGTGTCCATTGATCGCATTGAATCGATGGTTAATGATCGTAGAGAAGGAAAATATGAAGCAGAAAAATATTGAGAAAAAAATCGTGTTGGGAGATCGGGTGTTTCATCATGATCGGCGATGTAAATTGAACGAATTGTTTTCGAAATTGTCGAATGATAACGAGCATAATGAATATTGAAATCTGTTTTCGATATTTTTTGTAAATTAAGAACATGAGATCGATTGAGTAATTGGTTAAAACGAGTATTTAAATTATAAAAAATGATAAATATTTGTAAAACATCGAAATATTCAAAGAGATCGATGAAGATTTCGTTAGGTAGATCCTCGAACTTCATCGTTTGTTATAGCAATAAATAAAAATAAACAGACACACAAACAATTTTTTTTTCTATTCGCTATCGAATGAGAAATAACGTCGTATATTTATTTACTAGCGTCATCTAGATTTTATTCAATGCAAAATGACAGTAGTTGGACCGCTTATACTAATCGTAAAGTTGCCAGTCGTATTTGTTTCATAGGAGCTAACTACTAAACTATAATTACCATGAATAAGTACGACGGAAAGTGGAGATTGATTAGAAAAATGACCTTTGACATTTGCTGTTGGATTTGATGCATTGAAATATTCATCATATAGATAGTCGTTAGTATTTATGCTGCTAATACTAAGAAATGTGTATGAACCATTGGTTAGAATTGTTAATTGAACGAGTTGATAATACGCTGTTTGATTGAGAGAATCCGGTGGTGTGAAAACGGAATTGTTATTGTTAATCAAAGAGTTCGAATAGTTCGATAAAACTTGATATCTACTATAGTCTAAAACGAATTAAAGATTTCTTTTTGCTGTTGTTTGCATAATCATGAATTCAAACCTGCCGTCGAGAGAGATGAATTATATGGAGATGTTTTGAATCCAAATCGAATAGCAAGTACGATACCAACAGGAATAGCTGCGATAAAAAGAATAGAGAGACAGATTTTCAAAACTTTCAGTTTCGTTATTGATAGTTTCATTGGTATTAAATGTGGTACACTCGATGATACTGTAGAATTTCGTCGTTGATCAGCAAGTTGACGTAGATGACCGTCTGGTTGTAGGTCATCGATTTGCAATGACTCTCGAGTAAATGGACTTGTACCAAATTCAGATATCCATCGAGTAATAGCTTCTCGTTCGTAAACATGACCATCTCCGGCAAGAACCGGATCACGAAATAGATCGAGAGTGATTGGACAACGTAAATCTTCACACGCAATATTTTCAATATTCGTCGCTTCATTCATTTTTAGAAAGTGAAAAAGAACAGTTCGTAACACGAAGAAAGTAAATTACGTTTTGATTTTGAAGTTTGTTGCACCCGCACCCGCACGCATACAAATCAACCACTTCATTCACATTACCCTTTTTCTCCCTTGAATATGCACAAATTTTTTTCACTCAACAAACCTTTATATTTCGAATACACAACACACTTAAAATCTTTTTTTTTTTCTGTTTCGTCATTCTAACTTACAATATTTTACGATCAATTTTGAATATAGAACAACACTGATGACCTGTTTTCATTTTCTCATGGTATCATGCTTACAAAACGTTTTCTTTATCACATCAATGACACCCTATAAAATCCAAACGAACCTGTTCTCTTATTTTTTTATTTTGAATAAAATTTAAATGTACGTCAATTCTTTTTTCATTGCTTTAATATTTTCATTTATCACGATTGCTCTTAATGTAGCAATTCATGAAAATCCAACATGCAATGCAGAAGTCGATCGATATTCACAATGCACAGCCGATATATCTGCACCATGGGGTTGTACATCAACGGTACTTAATTATACTAATACTACTTTTGCACAATGTCAAGGTGTAAATTTCTTTTATACAACCGCTGCAAATAATATGACTCTTATTATTGAAACATCATTTACACAACAACGTCAATCTTACTATTTAAGTCTTGCAAATAGTGCAATCATGCAAATTATTTTACATGTCTATCGAATCATTGATAATCAAGAAATTGAAATAACAACAAATAATGCAACACTCATACAGAAATCCGATTCAAACTATCAAGTTATTCTTAAACTTCAAGGACCACCAGTATCAACACATGGTGGAGTGCATCTTATACATGAGTCATATAAAGCATGATGAATACAATGAATAAACTCTTTTTTTTTCTTTAATAAATATAACAGAAACATCTCAAGATTCTGATTGTTTATATCCATATATATCATCGATGATTTCATTTCTAATGACACGAATTTTAACTATCAAATTTTGAAATTTCGTCACATGATTAATCGAAAAAAAGTATACTTACTTGTTATCACAATGTGTATATTCATTGAAGATAAGAAGTAACAATGCAGAGATGCTATTACGTTTGAATGTAATTATAATTTTGCATTATTCTTTGTCAGCAGCAGTCAGCGGAAAAATCTTTCATGTTAAAGACTTTGGTGCTTATCCAAATGATCGAATTGACGATGCTACGAGTATACAACGAGCAGTTCATACAGCAATAGCTTATGAAGGAAATAGTATTGTAAGTTTCGACTCAGGTGCTTACAATTTATTATCAACTATTGAAATTTTCAATGCAACGAATCTAACGATTCAAGGTCGAGGCATGCATGAAACACTACTAGTTGGAAATGGATCTATTTCGATTTTTTATGGCATACATTGTCAAGATTTCATAATTAGTAATATTTCAATTGATTATTATCCTCGTCCGTTTACTGCTGGTTTTATTGTGAATCTAAGTGAAACATATGCAGATGTCAAAGTTGAACCACCACACGAAACGGATGTTGATCGATTGATGCGTTCGATGTTTCGATACGATCCTGTGTTAAAAAGACCAGCTATCGGTCCCAATGCCTATCAAATATTTCAACAACCATCAAAGAACGATAGTACTACGGTAATATCTCCTGGTGTAGTACGAGTACCTTTGAAATCTCGTTCGAAATTTGTCATTAATGATCCCGTTGTTATTATCTATTCAGGTTCAGCAGCAGCACTCGAATTTAAATATGTTACTGATATAACTCTTCAATCAATCACAATATTCAATTCATGGTTAATGGGTATCGTTATCGTACGAGCCAAACGTTTGAATATCATCGATTATCATGCAAAACTTCATGATGATTATTGGTTGAGTACAAATTCCGATTGTACACATATTACAGACAGTCGAGAATATGTTCACATATCGAATACCAAATGTCAATCGACAGGAGATGATGGACTAGCTGTTCATGCTGTTTATTTTCTTGTCACAGAAGTAATCAATTCGACAGCATTACTCATGCAAATATTCGGTTGGACCGATCCATTGGATATTGGTGATAATACAACACTACAATTCAGTCATAGTGAACAACCTTTTACTGCTTATATGAATGCAACAGTTGCGTCATCGATAGCAAACTCTTCGAATCTACGATTGTTCGTATTTACCAATGAATTAAATGTCAATATTGGTGATTTTGCATGTGTTGCTGATTCGCCAGTGCTCATCGTTCGAAATTATACAGCCGAACGAATTCGAGGTCGTGGTGCTCTATTACAAACGCATAATATCGACGTTCGACAGTCGATATTCAATCGTACGAGTGCACCAGCTATTCTTTTTCAACCATCACTATTTTGGAAAGATGGACCTCCGGCAAGAAATGTGACATTAACTGAAAATCTTTTTCTTAATTGTAATGAAGGTATATCGCAGAAGAAAGGTATAATTACATTTCTGCCCGATCCAATTCAACGAACAACGATTTTCAATGATATTTCTATTACATCATCAACATTCTATTTTGGTAATTATACTCAAGGTCTTTTACAATCAGATAATGTTCAAAATCTATTTTTCAATGGAAATTATCTTGCAATCAATAGTTCAACAGCGATTATTTCAATTTGTAATAGTCGAAATATAACGGCTGCGAATAATACTCTTGTTAATCGTGCACATCGAATCGAACAGTACTATACTTATGATGAAACAGAACCGTGTGCTAAAAATCTATCGAGTTTAATTGATCTTCCACCATCAGCATTCAATTCATCGTTTTCACCTCCTGTTTAGTTATAATTCAATAGTCGATTTTTCATCTCTAAAAGAAGAAAGAAATGCTTTGAAATGAATAATTAAAAATTTATTAAAACCTAGAACAAGAAACCCTAAAAGAAAAAACGCAAATATTCTACTTCTAATTGAATCTTATTACATTCTTTTCTCTCTCTTTCTCATAAGCATGTCATTAACAAGTTTAACAACGATTCAAAATTCACTGAACTATTATGGCTATCCATTGATTTTAACTTTAGGCAATATAGGCAATCTATTCATTTTTATCATTTTCAGTCGTCAACAACATAATGCATGTTCATTTTATGTTTTAAGTTTAGCAATAGTTAATAATATTTATTTGACGTTTAATTGTTTGACACGAATGCTTTCTTATTCATTTATTAGCTCATCACTGGCAGCATTTGCCTATTGTAAAATACGATATTATATTTCGGGTACATTTGGTCAAGTAGCAAAAACAATAATTGTTTTAGCATGTATCGATCGTTATATGATGACACATATCTATATCAATTTTCGTGCATGTAGTACATTGAAACGAGCTAAAATCATGCTCTTTATTTCATTTATCTTTTGGTTAATTGCTGGCTGTCATATTCCAATTCTAGTAACAATTAATACTGGTTTATGTACGGTATTTGGTATTTATGCAGTCTATTTTTCAATTTATGTACTTCTTGCTATTGGTATACTTCCACCAACAATTTCAGCCATATTCGGTTATTTAACATATCAAAATTTGAAATTTCGTCGTGTACGTATTCAACCAAGAATACGTCATACAAATAAAATTACTCGACGAGAACGAGGTCTATTAATTCTTGTTATGTCAGAAGTTATTCTATACATTGTAACAACGACATTATATCCAATTACGTTAACAGAAATAAGTCTCAGTCGATATTATATGTCAAATAAGAGTCATCAACATATAGCCATTGAAAATTTCATTTTTACTTTATCAACTATATTCGCATATATCAATCATGGAGCATCATTTTATATGTATTTAATATCAAGCAAATCATTTCGTCGAGATTTTAAACGATTAGTTATCAATTGTTATAGAAAATTAAGAAGATTACCATTAACAGAACTTAGTCGATAGAATGGATTGAAGGAAATATCACATTCTACACTCTTATGATTATTCAGATTTGAATAAAACAAAAAGAAAAAAAGAGGTCATTTTCATCGATTTTTTTGTCCTACATATCGAATGATCTTTGTAAGTTTATTTCCAAAATCACTGTAATCGATTGGTCCTTCATAAATGATGGTTGTTAAATTAGGAAATAATAATGGTAGAGCATTTGTTTTATATGTAACATCAATTGGAAGTGGTAAATCACCACTTAAACCATCCCAATGAAAAACTTCCACAATTAATAAACCTTTATATTTCAATGATTGTTCTAATTTATATAAATAACTAGTTTCATTTATAATTGGAAAATACAAACAAATAATTAAATTCCATTGTTCCAAACCAAATTGAAATTCTTCTATGGTTGTTCGAGAAACTTTCAATGTCGTCAAATTCATTTGGCGAGCATTATTTATAGCTATTTGAATACCTTCATCGGATGAATCAAATCCTGTTACATTGTAACCTTTTTGTGCAAGCCAGATGGAATTTCGTCCTTGTCCCATAGCAATATCTAACACTTGAAAATGATCTGTTGATGGATTATGTTCCTCAATAAATTTCTTCAAAAATCGATTTACTCTTTCATTGAATGTTGATAAAGTTCTTGATTGCTTATAGTAGATATTCCAAGATTCCGTTAATGAATAATCTTCATTTGATTGAAACGGTTTCAGCAACCAAACTGTTTCATTCATATTGTTTATCCCAGAATATTTGAGTTTCTCATATACATATAACTGACCTCGTTGTTGTTCTACCGGTCTATAATGAAGATATTCACCAAAGATTGAGTAAGTAAAATTAAAGTACATTCGAGTATTGATAATATGTATTTCCCAAGCATTTTTAATTGCTGTCTGCGGATGATCAGTTCTATTGTCAATAATATGAAATTTTATTCCACTATAAAAATGTTCGAGTTCTAAAACAGAATTTTTTGCATCGTCATAGTTCATTCCATAGATCATTTGTAAACTATATACAATATACTGAAAATCATGTTCAGGAATTTTTACTTGATTATAATCTCTCGATGATATTCCAAAGATCAGACATATACAAATGAAAAGAAATTTTGGTCGTGTTTTTATGAAGTCTACAATAAATTAAAATGCAATGTATTAGATGGCGGCACGTATTGTTTTAGTTATTTTTTAATTTCAAAAATTATTGTTAGAATGAAACAATATGTGAAAGTTCACGCTTTAGGTTCGAATTGGTCCGGATGGTCGTCTTTGTGATGGACGATAAGTGCATTTATAAACGTGTCGTTTTACAGCACTATGTTCTGAATTCTCACCATCGTTCAACATACGAGCCAATGTTTCACGACGTGTTTCTCCAGCAACATTGCCAATTATTAATGTTGAGAGAAGTAATGCCAATACGAAATACTGTATCATTGTAATAACTTAAAGAAAATAATGTTTTTTTGTTTGTATATAAATACATACGTATCACTTTGTAACAAGATAGTTTAATTCCTAAATATAAATGAAATTCGATTCTTTTTATCACTTCCTTTTTTCGTCAACATGTAAATTGATCACGTAACTTCTTTTTATATCAGTATATGAATCGATAATATTTTTTTGTTTCAAATAATTCTATTCTATCCAAACTTTCTTCCGCATCGCAGATGGCGGTCATTTTTATGGGTATATAAAATTTTTGCTTATCCTATGAAAATATATATGTATTTGTTACTATTCCAGGAATATGTTTTCTATCGATTCTATTACGTTATTCAGTCCTATGTTATGAAACGATCGTAATACGAGACAAAGATATTCAATATTTATATGAACGATTACAAACTGTTGAGCATATGAGTGAAACTGATGCCTTGAATACCATTCTTGAATTAGAAAATTACTATACAGGTGCAAAAAATGGTCTGCTTGGTGAACCATCAGAAATGATTGATAAAGCATGGCATGAACATATACTAAATACAGCCATGTACTTCAATTTTTGTGAATCGAATTTTGGCTATTATTTGCATCATACACCTTATTGGACAGGCGGCAATGATGATGAAACAATGCAAGCGATAGTATCCTCACCGGACTTTCAAACATCCATGTATACAAAATTGAAAAATTTAGGTATTGCCAATTTAAATGAAACTGTTTGGATCCATAAAACCAATGAATTAAATAATAATATCATCGAAAAAGATGAATTATGAAACTTTTAACACTTCTATATTATATTTATTTGATCGAGCTATCGACTACAATTAATATAAAACGAAAATAAAAACATGTAATTCTATAACCGGTTAATGCCTCAGCCTTTTTTATCATTTTTCGTATTTATTTCTTTATTTTCATAACAAAGTGATCAAGACATTGTTATGAATAATATGTCAATGTTTCTCGAGAGGAGTCGATGCTATCATTTGTTCTTCTGCTCTTTTTGCCATAATTGAATTTCTTCTATTTTTCTAATACAAATTTCTCTTTCATCAGCTGCTAGAAATTCCAATTTTGCTATTTCTTCCAATCTCATCGTTGAAAATATCGAATGTTTCGCTTCGTATTTTTGCTTCTTTCGATACTATTCATCCAATGGTAAATCGATATGAAATCGAAAGAAAAAAAACACATAATTTTGCTTTGTTCATTTTAGGCATTCCGCTGAGTAGTATCTTTTTTACTTATGCTAATTATGGTGTCAATCCTTCAATAAATAAAACAACAGATGAATTAGTACGAATTCAAGAAACAGGTCAATCGATTTATTTTGTTGCTCTATGTATAATGTAAATGTTTAATTTACTTCCATTGAATTGTACTTGTTTCTCTTTTCTGGGAATATATAGTCACTTCTCATGTATCGTATCGATGATATATATTAAAATAAATCTAGCACTATAGACGTATTTTGACAATTTCCAACATAGAATATATTGTCAACAATTCTTTTTTCTGTTCTGTTGACGGAGAGTGAGAAAAAAAGCACATGACACAAATTTTTTGTTGCCTCAAAATAAAGAATGATTGTCAAACAACTCTCGAAAAAGTAGGAAAAAGATTGTTTTCGAATGTTTTTTACTAGTTTAATTATATGAATAAATTCAATTTTTTGCTGGCTGAAAATTTGAAAAGAAGAGATAATTTCATTCCATCCCATTTTTGCAGTATTCTCTATAAGCAATTATATTTAGAAACTTTTTTTTTCTTTTTAGATACTATAAACAGTAGTTTTAGAAATTATTAATGGCACATTATCATCATAGAACTCCTGATGTGATACAACGAAGAGCAATAAATTTGTCTGGAGTTTTAGGTTCTCCGTATGATGCAACTCGAGATCAAATAATTGGTGTACCTATTATGCCTTGTATAGAGAAACATTCTCCATTGCGCGAAACACCAACATGCAAACTGGTAAAAGGTAAAACTAGTGAAAGTAACAATTTGCTTCAAACCATTGGCATTGAAAATGAATTACGACTAAGTTTGCTATTGAACTTCGCAAGAAGAGAAGGAGTAGCAAAAGTTCTTGATCATCCGGTGTACATCGATGAACATACTCGATTCTTATATTATTCGTGGATACAACAAGAAAGTAGACTAGAAATAGTATCTTCACAATATTTGAAAATTGTTCAGACTATCTTTCCATATTCCAACGCAACTCATATTGTTACTGGCATACGTTATGGAATAGATTTTCTTGCTGTTATTCAATTGTTACCGCAAGTGAATGTTGAAAGGGTCGACTCTATGCTTCAGAAAATTTCCGATAAATTTCGACGTGGAAGCTATACTATTTCATACGACATAATAGAATCTCTTACTTCAAATATTACTGTAACTATATACTCCAATATACCTACATTAAATTATTTATACGATTTGTTCCAGCTTTTTACTTATACATGTTACATTCAGAAGAGTCTTACATTCTGTTATCCATCGACCTATATACTCCAATCGATCTCATCATTATACCAAGTTTATATGAAGAAAACAATCGCATTTAAAACTCTTTCATCCGACTTGATAAATCGCATTGAACGTTGTATGCTTCTGTTGAGAACTACGGTAATACATGCGAGATTTATGCTAGAAGAAATAGAAATCGTCTTAGAAAATACGTTTGATCACAGTAAACAATTCACCGATCAATTATGTAAACGATTTTGTACAATAGAAAAAGAATATATTAAGAAAAAAGATGACTTAACCGTCTTGGTGATCCAGACTCGTAGTAACAGAATTAGCGATCATACAGTCGCTGAAGCACTACACGAGAACGAGCTAATATCTTTAATGGTAGATGTTAAAAAACTGATACTAGATCTAGAAAGATTTAAAGAAATATATTCTTCAGCTGTTCATTTGGAAGTTTTAAGACTTGACTGCTGTAATCCAGGTCAATATTGTTTAGACCAACGTGACAACATAACTGATGAAACCAAAAGACTAATTAAGAAAGATAGTGACCACTTCGTATCTAGTCTAAATATTAAACCAAATAGATCTTTACCATCAATGGAAGACGTAACAAATCAAAATGTGAATAGAATTGACTGCATGGATGATCATCAATCAATATGTCAGCCAAGTTCGAAAGAAAACCGTCCACCATTGTCAGTATCATCTCCGACAATCGAAAAAACAACAAATATTCTTCTGATGGGTGAAACCGGCGTGGGTAAATCTACTTTTATCAATGCGTTTGCTAATTATATTGCTTTTAACTCACTTGAACAAGCTAAATCAAATGAACCAATCGTTATTATACCTGTCTCCTTTATCTTAACAACTGGTGATAATTTCGACGAAAAAATTATCAAATTCGGTGAAATCGATAGTCTTAATAATGAAAATTTTAATGACATTGGTCAATCTGTCACACAACATTGCAAATCATATGTATTTAATATTGGAAAGAGTGACAAGAAACTACGTATTATTGATACACCTGGTTTTGGTGATACACGTGGTCTTGAACAAGATGATCAAAATATAGAACATATTTTACATTATGTCAATAATCTCAGTCATTTAAATGCCATTTGTTTTCTTTTCAAACCCAATTCACAACGACTTAACATCTGTTTTCGAACATGTTTCAATCAAATCTTTTCATTTCTCGATCCAAGTGCTAAGAAAAACATTATTTTCTGTTTTACCAATGGTCGATCGACTTTCTACACGCCAGGAGACACTGCTCCACTCTTGAAAACAATGCTCAACTCACTATCAATCAAAGATATACCATTTGGAAAAGAGAATGCATTCTGTTTCGATAGTGAAGCATTTCGTTATTTAGTCGCTCTACGGAATGACATACCGTTCTCGGATGCTGCTGAACGTGAATATCAGCAAAGTTGGTCAGTATCAGTCAAAGAATCCGAACGTTTTGTCAATTATATTGCAAAACAAACAGCCATTGATCTTACAAATCGTGAATGGCAATCAGTAAAACATGCGCAATTTCAAATTCTATACATGATTCGTCCTCTACTTGAAACCATACGAAATATTCTTCGCAATATAATCATCTGCGAGAACAACAAAACAACTCAATTTATTGAACTATGTGCCAAATCTGTTTGTCCTAAAACTACTCACTGTCATTCTTGCAAAGAGGAACCAAAGCTTGTTGGTGACTTTTGGATTCTACATTATCGTATGCATGAAATTCAAGACAATAAATGTACATGTTCATGTTCTCCTGATAAACACATACGAGTCAACTATACACTCGAATATCGTATGGTTAGAAATATTTCAGATTATAAAAAAGAAGAATTAACGAAAATATTGGAGATATTATGCACAGTCAGTGCAAAATTTGCTAATTTTCTTGGCTACTCAAAAGACGATCCATTTACCATTGGTTTGGAACGAATGATCGACGAAGAAAAATATATTCTTGAAAAACATAATCAAGCTCATTTCAATAGAAAATTGCTCGACAAATTACAAGAATTAAAATATCAATCCAATCATGAACATATAACATTAGTAGATATTTATGAAATGATAGAACAGATTAACAAATATCCTATGATAGCTGAACAAATGAAAGCCGTGAAAGAAACACAAACAAAAATGATGAATCAATACGAATATGAACCACAAAAGATTTGATAGATTTTATTATAACGAGAATTATAACTGAATAAAACTATTCAAGAATTTCAATGTTTGAAAGTGTAATCAAAGAAACGAGCTTTCAATTATCCATTTCACTCTGTTTCACGACTAGTGTAAATATTCAAAGATAAGAAAAATGAGTCACGAATGTTTTTTTTTTAAATATATGTTCGAAGATACTTTTTTACTCTTACTTTACTTGCATCGTATCATGACAACTAGAAGCACAATACCAGTTCAGAATATAACTACATGTGTAATATGTCGACAACATTTTGATGATCCGCGTATGTTACCTTGTTTGCACACATATTGTCTTCGATGCATTCAAGAAGGTATCATGTCTAACAATGGTCATTTTGAATGTCCTCTACGAGATGGAACGAAGGTCGATGAAAAATCTATCGATTCATTACCTTCAAATCGAATCGCACGAGATATAGTCGAATTATTAAGTCAGTATATAACTAATTTATTCTTTAGTATTTTGTAACTATATTATAAATGTAGGTCCAATCCAATGTTCGAATTGTTATGTAAAAACAGCTGATCATTGGTGTGACAAATGTGGAAATGACTATTGTTCGAATTGTTCAGCAATTGTGCACGCTCCACCGGCATTAAAGAATCATCGAATAGTTGCCATCGGTGACAAATGTCCCGAAATAGCATCATGCGATACACATACGGATGAAAGACTTAAATATTGGTGTCATGCTTGTGATACTCTTGTTTGTCGTGATTGTTTACTATTCGAACACAAAGAACATAAGTCTGCATTGATGGATCAAGTTGCCAAACAACTGAAATCACAGGTTAATTTTAGAATTATTCTTGGTTTCTATTATAAATTCTTGTTTAGATTGATACTAGTTTGTCCAGTATTCAAACTTTACTCGACGGTCGAGTAAATCAAATGAAAACGTTAATAACTCGAATTGATAATGCTAAAACTTTAAATAAAACAAAAGTTACTGAAGCAATGGCATGTCTACGTCGAACTATCGATGAACATGAACGAGCAGTATTAAATGAAATTAGCGAAATCGAAACTGGTCAAAAGAAACAAATTGAAGAATACCGAATTCAACTGCAAGGAGAACAAGACAATCTAGATACACAAAAGTCGAATTTTTCCATAGTTCTATCCGTTAAAGATCATACGAAATTATTACAAACTAAACCTGAATTTGTCGGTTACGCTGAGAGAACAAATGAAGTATTGAACGGATTGGAACCGCCTAATTTAATTAACTATCATGCCGAAGGACTATATCAATTACAAGGACTTCAAGAAAAAGTCTATCAATGTGGACAATTAGTTCAATCTTCGACATATAACAATCCAAAGCTTGAAAAACAAATCGCAGATATTAAAGAAAATGCTTTGCTTCAATTAAATGATCAGCAATTGAATGATCAAGATATGGAGATTATAGCGAATGCTTTAAAAAAAACCAATACGACACGAATATTCACTCAATTGGATATGTGTCGTAATCAAATCGGTTTTATCGGTGCAAAACATCTTGCTGATGCTCTAAGTGAAAATCATGTAGGAAATGACATACGTACTTACTTTCAAAGTGTATCATTTTACGTATATAGACACTCGTTTCACTCAATCTCTATTCGAATCCATTGGGTGATCATGGAATACAGTATTTAACTGATGCTTTAAGAAATAATCAAGTAAACATATAAGAAGTATCTTTCAATCTATGAATTTCTTTTCATTTCTTGTAAAAGTCACTTACACGACTATATCTGAACAGTACTCAGATTACTGATTATGGAGCGTATCTTCTTGCAATTGCTTTAAAACACAATCAAGTAATAACAATTTCTATTTCATTAACTTTATATTGCATTCATCGTAGACATTGACTCAACTCGGCCTTTTCAAAAATGCAATCAGTCATATTGGTGCACAACATCTTGCTGATGCTTTACACGAGAATCCAGCACTTACTAGTCTCAATCTTAATTCCAATAGAATCGGCAATCAAGGTGCACAATATATTGCAAAAGCTTTAAGAGAAAATCAAGTAATAACACATTCGAATCCATTGAACACATGCATACGTATCTGCATATAGACACTTACTAAACTTTACCTTGAAAATAATCAAATTACTGAAGAAGGAGCAAAATATCTAGCCGATGCTCTACAAAATAATCGAGTATTGCGTGCCATTAATGTTTTTTATATTTCTCATATATATTGTTGTACATAGACACTTACAAAATTAACACTCAATAGAAATTAAAAGATTTTTTTTATTTAATTTTCAACAATAAAACTAAACATCTAGAGATTTTAATGTTTCGTTCGTTCTGTTCTTCCTAATAGTCAAACATTGAAAAGATTATAAAAGAGTATCTTTTTGCTTGATATCTCTGACACGTGTATCGTTGTTTCGTTTTTCTTATAAAAACGAGCATATCTTTCTTCTTCCGAGCAGTTTTTGTTTTTTTGCATTACAATGAGTTCTATTGTAAAACCTGTTCAGCAATCATCATCGGATGAATCCAATACCATGTGGATAGTTTGGCTTGATCCAAGTACGGATGTTAAAAAAAATAAAGAAGCCGAAGTGAGACTACGAGCAATAGTTAATAATTTCAAAAAATTTCAAGAAGTCAAACCTTGCCAAAAGTACATCGAACGATGTTCGGACACTGACGAAATAATTCTCATCGTTACGGGACAATTAGGAAAAGAAATCATACCGAACATTCACGAACTCGAACACGTCACATCGATTTACATATTCTGTTTCCATCTACCGTCTTATACAGATTTGGCGAAGCAATATCCTAAAGTCAAGGCGGTTGTGAATAATTTTGGTTTACTTCTAGCTCGAATTTCTAAAGATCTTAACATACAGAAAACCGACGATGAACCGTTACCATTTGATATTTTTACATCTTCCGGTGTCAGTCAATCAACGATGAATGTCAATGGTCAATTTGTGTTCACTCAAGTACTTTTCGATTGTTTACTTCGATTGAAATACAATCAAACAGATCGAAATGAACTGATCAAACTTTGCAAACACGAATATCAAACCAATCAAGCTGAACTAGGAAATATCGATCAATTCGAAATGACTTACACAGCTGAAAAAGCACTGCAATGGTATACCAGAGACATATTTCTTTTCAAAAGTTTAAATGCTGCTCTACGTAAACAAGATACGCACATGATCTATCTATTTCGTGAGTTTATTGCCGATATTCAACAGCAATTGAACAAATTACAAACCAAAGAAATCGCTAAAGTTTATCGAGGACAAATGATGTCAAGCGATGAAATCGATCGATTAAAAGAGAGCAAAGGCAAATTAATTTCGATCAATTCATTTTTTTCGACAACATTGAAGAAGAAAAAAGCATTCGAATTTTTCAAATCATCGCGTGGCTTACAACGGGTTCTATTCGAAATCGAGATTGACCCCAAGACGGCGCCATCGAAACCATTTGCTGACATCAGTTCATGCAGTGTGTTTCCCGGTGAAGCCGAAGTCTTATTTATGGTTGGTTCAATTTTTCGGCTCGATAGTGTCAAATATCATGAAACTGATAGTTTCTGGCAAATTCGAATGATTCTATCGAGTGATGAAGAAAATTTCCTACGAGAAGTTTTGTCTCATATGAAAAAGGAAATGGGCAGCGGAGAAACAAATCTTCGAACATTGGCAAGATTCTTGTGGCGAATGGGTAAATTTCAATTAGCCGAGAAATATTACAGTCGACTTTTGAAAGAACTCAATGCCAATGATCCTTTACTTCGTGCTGTATACGGAGATCTTTCTGAAATCGAGGGTTTAAAAGGCAATTATGATATGAGTGTTCAATATCGACAAAAAGCACTTAAAATTCAAGGTTCAGCAGTTGCTGAGGGTGGGGAAAATGGCGAATCGATGACAGCTTCTATAGGTAAGTGGTTTTTATCGAAATAAACATTCTGTATCCTGTTGTTTTTTTTAAATAAGCTATCGGATTAACAACCACGACTAATACCACGCAACAATATACGACATCAAATGCAAATACCGATGCATCGAAACAAGCGGCACAATTTAAACAATTGTTTGAGAATTATTTGAGAAATTGTACGTATTTGATTTTCACAACTCGATTATTTTCATCACATGAGAAAATTTTTAGATATGAGAAATTTGGCACAACAATCATCGATGGCCAAACGGCATGCAAATAGCGTTGAGAACTTTTGTTACATAATCGAAAATCAAAATTCGATTACCGATGACGACAAACAAATACTACGTGGCTTAATTAATTTCGGTTTCGCATTCGATGATGTTAATTCTGAAGAATGTGTCAAACTCGTTTCAAGTATACGAAACGAACGAATTATTCTTATTCTTTCACGAAATAGTATCGAAAATTTGGCAAAAGAAATTCGTCAAGAACAGTTCTTGACTGGTGTTTATGTTCTCGATTCATCGAACGATCTGTCAAGTGATTTGCAAGTCTATCGAGGAGCATTTACAAGTATGACGAAACTTTGTAAACAACTCGAACGAGACTTACCAATAATGACCTATGATCTAACAAAAGCAAGTTCGATTCCGGAGAATTATGCGAAATTTAATTTTCTCAGTTATGTTCAAACATTGAAAGTCATCGCTCTCGATACCGATGAGAACATCGATTTGAAAACTGAAATGATCGAATTTTGCCGAGAAAAATATGTCGATAACGTTGTTCAACTGAAACTGATCGACGAATTCGAGAAGAATTTTCAGCCGGATCAAGCCGTCGAATGGTATTCACGAACGGACGCATTTGTTTACAAAATGTTAACACGAGCCTTTCGAATATTCGATGCTAATATTCTCTACAAACTTCGATATGTAATTCAACATTTACATCAACAAATTCTATCATCAAATGACCGTAGTGCAATCACAGTCTATCGAACAATACGAGTTCGAAGTGATCTTTTCAAGAACATGTGTACTTATCAAAGTGGTCTCTTGTCATTCAATGAATTTCTTCTTGCTAGTACGGATAAAACAATGCAGGACGTAACTGTTGATAATCAAGATTCGAAATTAGTTTATTTTCAAATGAATCTTGATGTTGGCGTTACGAGATGTTCGATTCCAGATAAGTCAAATGAAATTCTTCTTACAATGGGAACAGTTTTTCGTATCGATGGTGCCAAACAAATCAATGACAAAACACTCGTTATGAAACTCACAACGAGTACAGCAATTCAAAGCAAAGGTCCCGCAGTAACAAGAACTCTATATGATGCTGTTCGTGGTCCTTTTCCATTAGTAAGCATGTTAAAATTAATGAAAAATCGAAGTAATTACGCGCCTTTGGAATATTTCACAAATTTACTTGAACAAGATTCACGATTGAACGAAAATGATACAGCTATTCTTGATCTTGCAGATGCATTTTATACAGTCGGTGATAATTACTATGATATCAAACAATTCGACGAAGCATTAATTCATTTAGAAAAAGCATTGGATATTTTCCTTCGAGTTGTATCACCTGATGATACGCGATTATCACCGACATATAATCGAATGGGAAATTGTTATTTTAAAAAGAATATCTACGAAAAAGCATTTGAACATCATCGAAAAGCTTATGAAATACAGAAGAATTGCGATGATCCTAATGTCGAAGTTATTCTTGCTTATATTGGAAATATCGTTGGTGCATTGGATCGATTAGGCAAATATAAAGAATCAATTAAATATCTGTCTATAGGCTTGAAAATTCAACATAAAATGAGCACAGACAAAGATCGAGCAGGTATTGCTGTGAAATATTATAATTTAGCCAAACGACAATATCGCGTGGAAAAGTACGATGATGCACTTCAAAGTTATCAAACTTGTTTACAAATTGAACTTGAATGTCATTCCGATGATAATCCAACTGTTGCCGATACATATAATAGTATTGCAGAAGTCTTAGACAAACTTGGTCGAAGTGCCGAAGCCAAAGAGGCTTTAGAAAAGGCTATTGAACGATTACTTCGAACGAAAGGTGAAGATGATGAAAAAGTACAAATGAATCGAAGACAAATAAAACAAATCAATCAAAAACTTTGGGTGAAAGATATATTTTCTGACACATAAATTGATTTTTTATTGAATAAAGAGTTCGACAAAATTAAATGTCTTCGTCTTCAATGTCAGGATTGAAACCATGCGAAGGCGTGTCTTGAGGATGTATTTGATTTGCACTGGTACATCGACAGAATACAGAATGTTGCCAGATTTTTTTTACCAAGACAAAATGAACTTGCCGACGAAAGCGTGATGATGAGAGAAAATAAATATAGAAACTTAACTAGAACAAAAAAAGATCATGAAATTATTATTCAAAAGATTTATGATTTTTGAACAAACTAACGGTGAAATTTAGACCGACAAAGAATAAAAATAAGCTATTAATTAATTTTCCAACGGCATATTCCATTGCTTTTATTCGAGGTATAGGAAAATTAATCGCATAGATACGATAAGTATTATATGGTAAGCCTAAACAAACAAACATGATAACACGTATAAGAACTAAAGCAGTCATTTGTTTGTCTAATCGTCGACGAACAATTGGAATTTGTCGTCGAACAATTCGACGAACATTACGATAGGCAAGTACACTAAATAATGATGAAATACAAATTGGAAGAAGACCAATAATAAAAGGATAGTAAACATAAGATGAATAATGAACCCATATCGGATTTGATATGACACATCCTACTGATGGTTGTATATCATAGGCAAGACCAAAAGCAATACTATGACCAATCGATACAAATATGCATGTATATACAATGATTCGAGCTAATTTTATTGTACAAATTTGTCGTTGATAGACTCGATAGTTCGTCGAAAAATATTGATCCATGGCCGAACAAGAAATCATGTATCCATTCATGAGTATAAGTGGATGATTTAACATGTAACGAAATTTACACCAGAATAATGAACGACCCGATGCATCATCGCCATAGATAATTGTTAATATAGATGAACAAAGAAAGAAAAGTTCATAAAGAAAATTACTAATCGTTTCGGTTGTGATATAAAAAGCCGATCGATTATTTCGGAATAATTTCAATTGAGTAAACACAAGTAGATTAATAATATTACCAATAAGTCCGAAAATAATGTTAAACCATGGACTATAAATTGAATATTGTGTTGCTAAGTGCAGAATTTCCGTTGCCGACATTGCTGTAGATATGCTCGATAATAAATAGAAGTGCAAGTGAACTGTTAGTTTCTTATTTATCATGATGTCGGTTATTTTCTATTGGTTAGATAATTAAAGATCAAAGTATACTTCTTCGATGCATTTAATTAAAATCATCTATGTGAAAAAGAAAAAGAATTAGAATTTATAATTTCGAAAAAGTAATGCTGTCTTTTCATTCACTGTAGACATGAAAACTTGAGATCAATGTTAGTATTCTTCTTTTTATCATGTATTTCGATGATAGACAAAATCGCAATGCTATCATAGTGGTTCAACCATCCTTGATGTCGCCAAATAAAGCAATATTAATGAGCGGCACAATTAAAAAGAACACATAACAGCTTATCATGTAAATGAGAGGGCAATGTACTTCATTTACGAGTACTTTATCATGTAAGACATTTTTCTAATAATAGAATTTAATGGTCGTTTTCACGATCGACATTTTACTTTATTTTTTTAAAATAGATCAGCATTTAGTAACGCATGAATTTCTGAACTCGATGATTCCGATAATCAGAAACATATAAATTAAGTTGATTATCAAGCACTATTGAACCTGGGTAGTTGAGTAAAAAAGCATTGCTACCAAATACACTCGTCATCCCGGCAATGGTTTTACCAGCTGATTCACCAGCAACAAAAAATTGGACTCGAGCGTTTCCATAGTCGACAATATATACATTGCCCATCGGATCCAATATCACATCGGTTGGTGTTTGAAAGCTATTTGCAGTATTACCCACTACTCCATTGAGATTACCAGCAATCAATATCCAGCTAGAAGTACCTAATATCCACTTTACCACATTATTAGCATCTCGATTAGCAATAATAAGACTATTTGATAATTCATCACGATATATGCCAGCAGGCGAATATAATTGTGTATTGTTTACTCCTTGTCCGTTGCCTCCAGCCACGATCGTACCATTCGTGGCACCAATACGATAATACATGATTCGATCGTTTCCTCGATCGGCAACAAAGATTCCATTCTGGACAGGATCATGAATAATTCCATAAGGACTATTAAGTTGATTGAGTGCACTACCGCTTGTGCCTATCAATACATCAATTTTAATCAGAAAAAAAAATCGTAAAAAAGACAAAAACCTGTAATGCCTGCTATAGTAGTTCCAACCGATGCTCCTCGATTCCATAATTGAACTCGATTATTTTGTCTGTCGGACACATAGACATTACCGTCTAGGTCTGTTTTGACGAATGTGGGGAAAAACAGTAAATTAGATGTTGATCCACTGAGTCCTGTCGGATCACCTGCTACTGTTTCACCAAATGATGTATTTCTCACATATTTTTGAATTCGATTATTGCGGAAGTCTGTAATATACAGAGTATTCGACCAATCTATATATAGTCCCCAAGGTAAAGATAACTTGTTCGAAGCATTTCCAGATTGGTTGACTACACCTGCTATAGTGATGCCTATTTTATTCCAACGAAGAACAGGTGATGAACTGTCTAAATATTTAATATTGATTTTAATTGTGAAAGCTGTAGTTATTTGTTTAGCTCACCAGTTTTCGATTTTGGGAGTAATAAAATCAAGGGTATGCCTAGTATGGCAATTAAGATAAATGAAACTATCGTAGTTATAATTATATTACGCTGACAAACATATCTAATATCATAGACAGCAATTGCGTTTCGAAACTGAAATGGAAATTATAATTAAACAAACTTTTTCTTTTCACTCTTCTGTTCGTGTTTTTTCGTATCGTCGCCTGGATTTGTCAATTGATCCTTCATCTACGTATATCAAAAGAAATGTCACACTATTCATAGTATTGTTCATACTGATTGAGCTCGATCTCGATAACTCAAAATTTTATTGGAATCAGTTGTCAAATTCGAAGATTGGCATTGATTTGTATTTTTTGTCTAAAACATTCATTGTATAACAGAAAATTAGGAATAATATAAAAAAGCTTACGTTACTTGTAGAATGGGATTTTATTGAGATCTTGTTTCTTTTTGTTAATGAAGCAGTGTTTGATGGTTGAATGGAAATATGTATGATTCGTCTCGATCGATGTTTTGAAGCGTGTGATCGTTTCATAGCACGTGTCCTATGAATGTTACGCAGCGAATAAAAAAATGATTGTGGTTTAATCTTATTTTTTCTATGACTATATATTTTTTATTGAGATTTCATTGGTCTAGACATGTAATTCTATATAAGTTTTCTTTTATGGTTATAATGTATGTGCAAAACAAAACAGGGCTTCCAACTGTACCCAAATTTAACAATTTGTACCCCATTTGACTATGCGAGACTTCTCGCAGAAAAATTAATTATTTACACTGAAATATCAGTATTTTTAGGTCAAATCGTCCTTTTCTTGAGCACATCTATTTAATAATGTTTTATTGACATTTGATCAACGAAAAACCTATCTAAATTCCGTTCACTAATATACTGGATTGTTCAATTTTTCCTCGTAATATTATTCCATGCACTTCAATTAACTGTAACCATTTTACGTTCGTTTTTTTAGAGTCTTTATCATTAATTAAAAAAGTTAAAGTTTTGCTTGTTAATACACACAAAATATAAATATATGCGAAAAATACAAACATTCTTTCGTTTATTTTTTATTTGATGTCCTGTACTCATTTGCCCATCTAAATTTCAGTTTAAATCAGACAATTCATGTCAAAATCATATTTTGTGCTAAAACGTGTGCCTTGAAATTTGAGTTATTTTTAAAAATAATTCGTAAGATGAAAGAAACGAATTACATCTCATAATAAAGGCATAATATGTTACGATCACTTTTCGAAAGAAAAATAGTGTTGTTTTGATAACTTTCTGTACCCCATTTTGACTTTCGAAAATCCCGTTTGAACTTTAAGAGTTGGCAGTCTGGTATGTTATTTATGTCGACCTTTTTTTTATTATCAAATAGAGATGTTACACTGGATTTGAAAAACGCTATATATTTGTGTTGTGCAGATTTTATTTTTTTTTAAAACAAATACGCCATATTAAATAACAACAAATACTAAAAACTATAAAACTAAGACACAATTCTCCGATGAGAAGTGCGAATGAAAAATAAAAAAGACGTGAATGACAATAATTAGAAGAAGTTCGAGAAGCAAATACTACTTTCGATTTGACTGGAAATATCCAAACAATACCCTAAAAATATTTACGTAGATAATAGTATTCACAAATACAAATACGATCTCTTTTCTATACTCACGATAATCATCCATACAAAATAAAATAAACAATTCAATATTACAATGCCAAAACAGGAACTGATAAATGTTGTATCATATTTTTTATCTGCTGCACATATGCGGCAACACCATACTCGAACAACGAGCTGAATATAAAAATATTTATGTAGCTACAGATCCGATATTATAAAAACAGAGAAACTTTACTATTGTTATCAAAATACTGGAAGTCATAATTGCTACTAGTCCACTGATAAGTAACCAAATGGGTATCCGTTTTTCAATTGGGCATTCGTTCATTCTCATACCACCAATAATTAATGCAGCAAATGGAATAATTGTAAAAACTAATATGATGACTACAATCCTCAGAGTGTGCTTCATATCATTTAAATGATTCATCATTTTTGTTTCAAACAGCTTTGTCTTTTGCCTGAACATGGAATGAATGATAGGTATTCGATGATCTAAAATATAAATATCCTTTTATAACAATATGATAAAACAGAAAAAAAAAGATAAATTATATTAAAATTATTTTGGAAAGATTTTGTTAAAATAAATCAAGTTTATCACATGTAATCACAGAAACTGCATCAAGAAGAGGCGAAAGCATCAATGTTTTTTCGGAGTCAGAACATTCGTGAGTGTAATATAATATTGTTTATCGTGAGAGTCAAACTGGATATCCTTGACTGTAAATAAAGTATACGGTAGTATTAGAACTTCTTCTTCATTCGGGTATTCAGACAAGGGAGGTAGTTTATCAGATCTTTTAGTTAAGTCGATTGCTGTTGGACATCTTTTTGGAAAATGTATTGTCAATAAGACTGAATAATGATCGCTGGAATGCTTATTTTGATCTAATACAGCAAATTTTTGTGCTATAGATTTATTACGTGATGTTGATTGAAACACTCGAGTTTCAAGCACGCGATTATTGCTTCTGAGTGCCCATTGGTATGCTTGAATATCATTTTTTGTCATAATAGCACCACGAAAAGTTCGTCCTTGAAATGCACGATTGCGTAGTTTCCTGAGATAAAAATAAATTAAAACTGCATATGAATTCACATGTGTTTGTAAATTAGTATAAAATGGCGTTTCGACTGTATACATTTTTAACAAATGATTAATATTCTTATTGTCGACAAACTTTTTGAATAAATCATTCATAGCGTCGTATTGCTCATGCGTTCGAGGAACTGATTCTAAAACTAATTGTGCAACATTTCCTATGAAATCAGATTTTACTTGATGCTTGGCAATTTGCTTCAGTGGATTCAACGAAGGTCCCATGTCATTTATAAATTTTGCGTCATCTGCTTCATTCGCTGATGTATATCCTTTGACCCAACCGTCTGGTACACCAATTTGGTCTGTAATATCAGTACCATTTCGTTTGAGTAATTTGAATGAACGAGTTCCATTTTCATCAACAAATCTATTTAATGTTGGACGATGAAAAAGAGCTCGAATTTGATCACTAGCTGCTTCCTCATAGGCTGTCTTTCTGTGAAAATTAAGTATTGTACGTGAACAACCACGCTCGAGTAATAATCGAACAATATCACGCCAACCATAGTAACTAGCTGCATGCAGAGCGGTACTTCCATTTGGTTCTATCTGATTAATTTGTTCATATGTCAGATTCGGCAACATATTTTGCACAGTTGCCGTATCTCCATTTCGACAAGCGCAATAAAAAGCACTAGCTTGGCCAGGATTACGTGATGGTATTTCAACAGCTTTCGATGAATCAGCTCCCATTAAATGTTTACCTAACTTTTACTATTCTGGAACAGAAATAACATTAAATACATTTTAAGAGCAAAATATATACTCAACCTTGTCTGGCTATTTCCAATCGATATACGGAGATCCCCGCGACAGACTGATTCATCTATTTCACTTAGGATAAAACCAAACAAATTACAAAAATCATATGTATATAACGAAAGAGAATGATTTTGTTTTCTTTGCCGCCCACACTCTTTTTCAACCGCTTCCTTTAATAATCTACGGAGTGCCTCAGGAGAAAAATCATCCATGCAGATAAATCATACAGAGAGCAATAAATAAATCAGTCTTTCTGTGCTGAGAAATTGAATAGCTGAATACTTGAATTATTGATCAAATATTTTTATTCGAAATAGAAAGAGTGTTTATTGTATGTGCTGGATGTCGAGATTAAACATTCGACATCATGTTTCTACACATATATCTATGTTTATACTGTTCCCAGTCGATAGTTTGACAGTCTTTTGAACAATAATATGTATTTTGACATTTTTTGCAACGATATTTTGGATTTGATTCTCCACAACATCGACACGTGATTGATTTTGGTTCTGAATCATTTTCCATTACAATCGATAAAATATCATCGATACGAATTAATGGCTTTCTATCAGTGGCACCGATTCTCAGATAAGGATTGACAACATGCATTTTACTTCCAATTGTAAATACGTTAGTAATTAAATCTTTACCTTCATCCAAATTAAAATTATAAATACACATTTGTTCGCAATCGAATTTTTCATCCTCAACTACTAAATGAATAGATGGTGACCAAACAAAAGTATTTTCTATAATTGTAACTGATAGGACACACCCATTATAAATATGATCCTTTGAAGGAATCATTTCTTGTATAAAGATTGGCTTGAGATCAACTAATGATTTAGCTCTTTGTTGTTTGAATTTACCGGGATGAGAATAGGTTACTATTGTCTGGCTTTTGAGACGTTGCTGACATTTGAATATGCCATATTCCCATTTACGATGTCTTACTATTACTTCTATTCTGCATGGGTTTTTCAGCTTCCGTCTACGATTAGTCGATTTGGCTATTTCAGTATCTAGGAGCGATTCTGGATCAAATATACTTGTTAGAGCAATTTTGCTAGCAGAATCATAGGGTAGAAAGCAAGGTAATTGTAATTTCTCTGCTGCTTCACCTTGATTATATATTTGTTTCACAATGTTCAACGTATTCTCCCGTTCAACAAATTTTAAATAGCAGGTAGCTATTGCATAATATGATTCAGGTACTTTACGATGATCTTTTTCAGCAACAGCAAGAAATGCTTCGTACGCTTTAATTGCTTCATTCATATCTTCACCAAGTAGACGTAATGCAACAGCTTTAGAATATAATAATTCGCAATAATCTGGACAAATTTCTAAACCCTTGTTGCAGATGTATATTACATCTTGATATTGTTGTAGCCATCCATATACTGCAGCATTGCATTCAAAAAAGAATGGTGTCTTAGAATATTTTTCAATGCATTGTTGAAGAAATTCATTTGTCATTTTAAAAGAATCACCATGTAAAAAAACATAACAGATGCGAGCATCTTCATCCAGCTGCGAACCATTAGTATTTGATTGAGTACTACACCGTTGAAGTACTCGATGAATAATATCACCAATTTTCTGTTGCATTTCAGAATTAAGTAAAGTGACAACAATATGTTCAAGACGATAGCTTAAAGATAACTGTCTTACAAATAAGTTTTCATGATATTCTGTTAAGTTTTTCACTTTTATAACAATTTGCATCGCAATCACGTAATGTTCCATAGCAGAACACATTCTTTGTGCCGTTTTCGATCCACGTTGAGCATATTCACGTAATGTTTTGTAGCTATATAAATACTTGTATGGCTGATCTGATGATGTCGATACACTTTCTGGTGCTTTGAATAAATTAAACATAGTTTTTATCAAATTACTTATCAGTAAATCGCCACAATTTGTTTGATCTATCAAGTTTTGAAAAATGTCAGCTACTTCTAAAAATTCTTTACGATTTATTATCGCTTGGGTATTACCGACCTCGCATGCTCTCTCATACCATAGTTTTGCTACTTTTATATTAAGTGTACCCAGCGAAACACGAGCTAGACTTAACATGGCATTTGGATCACCTCTTTTCGCGCTCAACTCGAATAGTTCCAAGGCTTTGTCTAAATTTGGTTGAACACCTGTACCATTTTCATAGAACAAAGCCAGGTTATTCGCTGCCGAAGCACTACCATGATCAGTTGCACGTTGATACCAGTAAGCTGCAGTCCCAAAATTTTGTGGAACAGCAATACCATTGGCATACTTGAGTCCTATTGTATGTTCAGCTTCGGCAACCCCAGTATTCGTTATGTTCTTAAGTGGAGGCAGAGAAATTGTCGGTGGTTGAGCGGCGGCTTGTTCCAGTAGTTTAAAAGCAAGATAGTGATCTTTTGGAACACCAAAACCGTTATCAATCATGCAAGCTAAATTGTACATTCCTTCTGCATTACCTCGCTCTGCTGCTCTAGCAAAGTACTTAGCAGCTTGTCCATAATCTATTTTAACATCAACATCTCCGTACATATACCGTTTTCCTTTTTCGACATCTGCTATCGATGGATCTATATTTTGTATCTCTTTCTCTGCCATACTAAGAAGTTCTTTGTACGTCGCTGAATCTATACCTAGTTTTTGTCGATGATCTTCCATCTGGTCCGGTATTGTTTTATGAGTAAATCGTGGATCGAAATGTTCTCTACGTGATTGGCGACTGTATACGCTTCGACTATCATTTAACGCGTCTATTATTTCACTGGTCATTGGTGAGAGACCAAAAGCTCGTTCGAATGAATTAATTGCTTTTTCATGTTCATTTAAAACAGCATATATCTTTCCAACACGAAAATGACCTTTCCACCATATTGGTCGAAGATTTCGTGCCTTTTTTGCATCTTGCAAAGCTCGATACCGCTCATCATTCGCACTAAATAACTCCGTTCTATCATGTTGTTGTTCGTAGAATGCTAAACGACTCGAAGATAAATTGGAATAAAATATGGCGCGATTATGATCTCCAATATCTGAAAGTTCAACTGATTTCATGAAAAACATAATCGCATCATTAAAATTGTTCTGCTTATGAGCCTGAACACCTAGAGAATTGTATTGAAGTGCTTCTTTAAAATTTTCTTCATTGATCACTTGGGTTTGTGGTTCAAATACACTATCATCTTTTAATTTATCGATTTCTGTTTGAACATCGCCAAGCATAAGTAGAATTTGCGATAATTCTGTCCAAAATACATCGAAGTCTCTGTTTGACAAAGATTTCGAAGAATGATGCATTATTTTATTGCGAACATCTGTTAGATTTCTTAATAGCTTATCTTCATTGTCAAGTTGTTGTATTTCACTAGGATTTAACGTATTTGGACGCAATAATCCCAACAACAGTTGCATTAATGTACTAAAATCCCATTGGTTGGAATCTCCTTCAGCAACAGATGCTTGTTGAATTTTATTTAACGACTTCTTATTAAGCTTGATGCTACTACCACACTTTAGTGTATCATCCCAGATTGCGCCATCATTGAATTGTATATAACGATTTTTAAATAGGTTACGAAGCAAAACCTGTGAATGTTTTAGTAAATATTGTAGTTTGTAATAATTACAAATTTCAGTTGCTGCTTGCATACTTCTAATGCAAAACGTAAAAAAGGTATGACATTTCTGTTGATTGATTAAAACTTTTTTTATTTTCAAGAGGAAAAAGAATTGTTTTTCTCTTTTGTTGATTGTACAACGTGTCTCGTAAAAATTGGCATAGAATATAAAAATAAAATACAAAAATCGCCTTTTTTTGTCGTTATATTCGAAGTTAAGCAAATTTCATTCCGCAAGAACTGTGGATTACAGCGTCGCACCTCCACACATTTAAAAAGGAAAGGCCGATTCTTCTTCCTCTTTTTTTTCTTAATTATATGCTTTTACCAAGTTGACATAAACTAGAACATTCTTAATTCACATACATTATATAGTAAACATGCAATATTTATCAACAACAGAAATGATATTTTCCAGATTGAACATGTAATACGTCAAAAAAAAGAGGTTTCTTAGTTTCTATCTTCTTTTGTTATAAATGTCTAGAATTAAATAATAATTATATGCGAGAACTTTGATTTTTCCTGTTTTTCATTTGTAACAAAAAAAACAAGTAGTAAGAATAAAGTACTTCAGCTGTCACATATGTCGCTTACATGCATAGGTGAACAAATAACAGTCTATCTCGGCTCAGTTATTCTGATCATTGGCTTGGTAGGAAATGGACTTAATATATTAGTATTCTTCACTAATCGTCGAACTTCATCCGCATTTTATTATATAATTGTATCTTTATTTAATGCATTATATATCTTAATAAATCTTCTCTCACGTATAATTAGTGTTGGTTTTGGTTTTGATCTAAGTAGTGTATCAAAAGTTTGGTGTAAACTACGACAATTCTGTATATTTACTTTATCATTAAGTATTATATTTACTAATAACAAGTATTATATTACTACTTGCATTATTTCACGGAATGTTTACTATTATTTTTGCTGCACCTTCACCAACTCGAAAGCTTTGTACGAGTACAACGTTTGGTTATTCGACTTATGTACGTGTGTTTGTTATTGGTGTCATTGGTTTTATTCCGATTTCAATAATGAGTATATTCGGATATTTAATCTATCGAAATCTTCATCGAACATTGCTTCTTGTCGAACAACGAGCTGACTATCAAATGGTACAAATGGTTTTTATTCAAATATTTTTATGTACCATTGGCATTTTTCCATTTTCTATCAATAATCTCTACAGTTTAGTCACAGTGAACAATATTAAAAGTACAGATCAAATTATTATTGAAAATTTTGTTACAACAATAACCAGTTTGATATCTTATATTTACTATGCAGTTTGGTTTTATTTCTACAATTTGATGATAATTGAAATCGATTGTGTTTTATTTTAGGGAAGTTGTTATGTATTTTTAATTACATCAAAAAAATTTCGACGAACTCTCAAAAATCATCTACAATCATGTTTCGTTCGATATCCAATAG
>ERZ778027.841-NODE-841-length-61875-cov-11.898835_pt1 | contig 61875 bp, 54 predicted proteins | sample MGYA00375757_ERZ778027 | MGnify/ENA primary metagenome ERZ778027 (study PRJEB29350, sample SAMN05389817) | bioreactor metagenome | isolation source: Ammonium sulfate bioreactor | place: South Africa: University of Cape Town | collected 2014-02-18 ...
GAAACGATTTTGATGAATATACAAAAGACTGAATTCAAACAGATTGCGTCGCTTGTTCATCAATTGAAATTTATTACTCAACAGACCAATACATTAGCATTAAAAAGACGAAGACGATTACATGAAAATGAAGATGAAGGAAGTTTGAGTCCAAGTAAACAAATTATAATCAAGAAAATACAAAATGATGCTGATTACAATCGTGATAAGGACGCCCCTAATGGTGAAAGTAACGAAGACAACGACGATGACAGCGATCACCCTGATGATGAAAGTGAATTTTGCAACTCCAGAACTCTGTTAGACTTTATGCTCAAAGATACCTCATACTAACATAAAGATTGATATTGTCATAACTAACTACTAATATTAAATAAATGTGTGGAAAACTCGAATTTAAGTCTGGGTATTATCTGTACTCAAAATCGAAAAGGAAGATTTGTATTCTTTTCTCAATTCTTAGATTTCCTTAAATGAAATATTTTTAGAGGGGTAACTACTGATTTCGAACAGATTGTGTTGAGTTTTAATGATCTATTGAGATTTTGGCGGATTTTCATGATTTATTTTGAGTTCTAAATGATCGAAATCAGTTGTTACCCCTCTGATAAAAGCTCACTCGATTCAAAACATTACATTAAGATTAATGATTTTGGGTTTTTGTTTTAAATTTACATAAATTATGTTTTTTTTTTAGTTTCAGTATGTAGTCTCGTCTTATTCTATCACAGCGCAGTCAAGCGTTATGGAGTTTCATTTTTTCGAATTGTAAGTATCTTGAGAATATAGAAACTTTATTCGTTGAGGCTGTTTTCGATACAATATTTGAGGTGATCTCACTAAATGCCTCTTACAAATTCATGAATCTTTCAAAGCAGTATTTTTAGAAGAAAAGAAAAAAAATTAAGAAACCTTTGACTTTCAAACCGATCAATAGATTTCATGTGTTAATCACGATTTATCAATCGCTCGATAATAAGAGGATGTTTTCGGATACGAAATGCACTTTCCTAGATATAATATGTCATATTCTTATATTTTCTAAAGCTATATGTGACAGATATGATCAATAGAGAACTTTTTCGTACTTTTGGATAATAGCATCACATTTTGTGTGATTTATCGATACAAGAAAATCAAATAATACCTAATACTTGATGTCTCGTGATCCTCATATTTTTCTTATTGTTATAAACCTATTTGTATAGAAATAGTCAATTAAAGTAAAATCTCTCTACTGGAAACACGTTAGACGGAGGTATTCATTTTGAAGAGGTTTCGTTTTTTTTGTATAACAAGTGTTACGGTACCCAAACCATACGTGATCCTACACAATATACAGATTTGAAAAGCATCAATTTATTGGGAAAATTTCTCGTTTTTAAAAATCAAATGATTATATTTTTGCAACTTTATAATTAATATTTAAAATATATAGAGAAATTGTGTATGGTGCTACGATTTTAAGTTGAACTTGATATTTTGAATCCGATTTTACTGTTACAGATTCATCGGGCGTATTGATGCTTATTTCTTCGCCATTCAAAATACGAAAAAGATGAAATGTTGATTCATAGAAATTTCTATTATCAATTTCAATCGAATAATCTTGATGTTGTTGTGTGTACGGTGTTTCAATAGTAATAGTTAAATTTCTCATCGGGTATGACCATGTAAGCTGTACAGCATCACATGTTTTCAAAGTTGATTCGGCCAAATTTGCTATTGATTCATTGCATAATTTATCAACCGTAATCAAACCTGAACATGAAGAACCTGTATCATAGAGACGAACTGGACATACATCCTCTACAATGGGTACCATTTGAATAAACCCAACACATGATACGAGAAGAAAGAATATTGTCGCTGACATTGTTTTTTTACTTTTAGAGTAAATCGTTCTTTTTATTTTATAAATAGGTTTGATAAATTATGAGAAAAATACACCTGTGCGTTTGAGTTAGTCATCAGCAGAAGCAAACCGTCATGAATGACAATGAAAAGATAAAAATACAATCATACGTATCTTTGATCCGAAAAAAAAAGATGCTGACAAATCTTCTCTATTTCTGGACAAAAATGTGTTGTTGCTGCTGCTGTTTGATATCAATCGAAATTTGATAAAAAAAAATGCTGATATCAATTTGGTCTTTAATTTATCTATCTGTCTGTCTTGATGAATACAAGTGAATTATGATTATCAAAAATCATTAAGTTATCGAGAGAGAAAAACTTGGACACATACGTTTGCATTAATCATATTGAACTCATTAATAATCATTCATTCATTTATTTATTCGACCAGAATCTTATCGCAGATTTTTCTTTTCTCTCGCCTTCGAAATTCTCATAAACTAATCTTCAAGGTGAGATTGAATATGAAATCAGTTTTTTTTACCAATTATGTCAATGATTTATTCATTCGTACGTACGCGAGTGTGTGTCTATATATTTTTCACATGTTCATATCCCAGAGAGAATCACACTGTATGATTATTATGTGGAACCTGTCACTTGACTGTTCATCGTATCTCACCGAATATGATTGAAAATGCATACGTAATGACAACGTAACATGCGAATCATCACACTGATTTTATAATCATACATCGATTTTTCTTCTCTGCGCTTCCATGAGAGCATAATTCTCGGAATGCGCGCACATTAGATCATTTGTCTTCTTCTTTCATTTTCCATCAAATGTTTAACATTCGAAATACGGTCGAAAATGAAGAAATTGCCCTAGCAGGAGGGATACACCTTTTATCAATTTACCTTTTTCTTTTTCATTTTACGAAATCAATCAGCAAACAGTAGGGTGTGATAATTCCTCTGTTAGTCATTGAAAGACACGGACCGTTTTTATCGCCCATGTCGGCAACACTTTGATGCTCACCGGTCATCATGTAATATTGATGGGTAAGAACGTTAAAGTGTTTGTATACATCTTGACGTATTTCTTCTTTTTTGTGTTTTCATCGGAATCGTTTCAATGTGTACGAAAGACAATGTGAAATAAAACAAGCTGATTTTTCTTTTTGCACAATCAGAAAAAAAACATCAGTGGCGAACAGACGGGATCAATTACAAAAGTTTGTTTCAATATATGCACACACATACACAAATATCTAAATGTTTGTCGGCGCTCAGTTAATCAATTCGAAGATCTTCAAATGAAACATGTTACGCTTTTTTTCTCTCCTATTACGCGCAACGTCGGTTTGATCACACAGAAAAAAAATGAGCAACATAACTGGACGGACGAGCATCATGATGAACAAGAAGAGAAAGAAGAAGAAGAGAGAAAAAGGCTAACGTGTTAGAAATTGAGTGTTTGTTTTAGGAGAAAATCATATGAAAAAGAGCAAGACGAAGCATATAGCATGGATGAATATCAAATGCATCGATTGTCCATGAAATTTATATTTTATATATACAAATTAAAGTCAATCAGGTAAGTTTTAAAATAACATTCTATTGAATTTTGTTGTTGTTTTTTATGAGAAAGTATTTAATGAAGATTCATCATTGATTATAAAGTGAAAAACATCTGCCCTGAAGAAGTTCAACACGTGTCATATCATTACTGAAATATTTTCGATTTTTTAACGATCGAACATTTTCATTTTTTTTATTCACTTTATCAAATCAATTGACAACGATATTATAGAGCGACAATTATCACTTTTCGAGAGAGAGAGAGGGAGATTGATATATTTCAATTGAAAAGTAAAGGTGTGAACATAGGAATAGATAAGTATTGAAATGCGCGAGAAAAAACGATTGAGATTTCCATTGATATGACTCGAATTAAAACGAACAAACGAACGAACGGATCCTAAAGGTTAGAGAGTCGACCATCTGTCTAAATAGATGCAGATAGGTAGTATTGAATGTAGTTCAATATTATTCGATTGACTTGCTCATTATAGAGTTGAGTGTTGTTATTCTTTCTTCTCGTGTTTTGTTTTTATTTCAAGTATCAATGAATAACAAGTAGAGGAAGATGGTCGAATATGCCCTATCCTTTAACACTTGACTCGTATTGAATAAATTTTTTTCTTAGTCTAATAGCTAGTCTTGAGTTTTCTTAAGATTGCTCAATTGTATACCTATATCGATGACGTAGAAAAAGCGATGCACAGTAGGTGACACATTGTACGCTTCATCATCATCCTTGAGGTTATTTTTCTTTTTCGTCCATCCTCTTCAGAATATACACACGTGTGTGCACTCATTAGAAATAAATGACCGAACGAAAATACGTGACAAAAACAATAAGTATATATGATAAATTTTGACCATCCCTTTCGCTTAAATGTATACGTATACGTAGGTGATCAAGTGTCGATGTGAGGCGCAGATTTCATCGAAGTAAATGAACGGCCGATGGGCACTGACAAAAATTAGTCGCCAACCGAGCTCGAGATAGGTAAGTTTAATGAACGATTCGACATTCTTTTCAAACAAATTCAATTTCGATTTAAATAGATCTGTAATAAACATTCATTTCGATGTTTTTTTTTCAAATTTCTCTGATCGTATCGTAATCGTTAACCGTTAGTTTTTTTATTTTGCAGTATGTCTTTAGATAAATTGTTGATTATTCAACTAGATGAACGCCCACTCGTTACATTGACAAGAGATCATAAGAGAAGAAAAAACTTCAAAAACATAAAATATCAATTCACTCGACAGGTAATTACATCATCGATGATGATTTTCGTCTTAACCATTAGAGTTTATCCCGCTTTCGACAATGAGTGTATAATTGAAAGGTATAGATAGTTTTTGTAGTAGCAATTGAATAACATCATAGAACGAAAATGTGCGTGTTCGTTGATGGCATTCAACAACCGAGTAACAAATCATCAGTAGAGAGAGATAGAGAGAGAACGAGAAAGTGTGAAAAAAGAAAATTATAAGTCATTTACAATCCGTTTCGGTCTCATATCTGTAAGTCTATTTCGTTCTACACCTCGAATTCTCTTAATTAGATAATGTCAAGCGTATATCTTTAAACGGTAGGACTCGAAAACATCATTTGATGCGGTAACACGAACGTTGGTTGTAAGTGTGAATATTTACGTCATATTTCTTATTTGGATTAAGTTCTTTCATCAAGTGTCAGATAGAAATGAGAGACAACGCCTAACTGTTTCTTCTTCTTCTTCTTTTTTTATCACCTAGTAAAAACTCAACTTTAATTGCTTAATCACATTAAGATCACCTGATCAATCCTCTCTACGTCTTTGTATATATGTATTTAAGTTTGTTGACTCAAGTTGATTCTTTCATATTTCACGAAAGTAAAGAAATCAAGTATGTTTTCCTCTGTATTTGACACAGATGTGTCAATATTCCGGTGTATACAGCAACATTTGCTTGCTAATACTCAAATTCAAGTGGATGTTTCGTTTTTTTTGGTATACACACTTATTCAGTAGGATATAGCATCGAATATTTTTCTTCTTTTGCTTTTATTTAATACACAACGGAAATGTCTATATGCATATTTTCGCATAATTCCAAAATTCGAAGAAAAAAAGGAAAACATTTCCATCAACGAATACGTAAGTTGTTTGAAATCGAAATATTTCTCATTGCGTAAGAAGAATTTCGTTTTTCTCTAAATGATGCTCCTAATTTTTTTGTTTGATATCAAGTTTTTTTCTTTCTCTTGTCAATAACGGTTACACACAGCAGTCAAACCATTAAATACGATTGCATGAACATCAAAACGTATGTTTTGATTGATGATGATTACATGAAATGCCTTCCCGTTCTCGCGTTTTTTTTTGTTTTCGTGTTGTTTTTTGTTCTTCCGAGCCTGGGAAACATTCACCTGTCATTTGTTCATACAGTGGAACTTTCTCGTGTTGTGTATTTCGTTTCTTTCGATTGAAGTTTCAGTTGAACAATCATTCTTTGTATATTTTATCAATTAAAATTAGCATTAACTTGCTAACTGAACAAGCATGAAATGTAGTCGTTTGTTTTATCTATCGCGTTTTTCAATCGATTGAATGAATTTCTATGAAGTTTTCTTTCTTTTTTTTTTCAATGTCGGCACATTGTTCATTATCTGACCGACTGTGTGCAGAGGTCGAATAATTTTTTAATCAAATTTTCTCCTGTCAAGTGTGTCCATCTTGTTGTCTCACGTGCTATCATCTATTATAACGGATGATTTTTATGCATGCTCATTTTGTCATTCGCATCTTCTTATTTTTTTTTGTCTATTATTGCCTTAGAACATAGACAAAGTCGGTCTGTTTGATTGACAATTGAATTCTCACCTTTTTTTGCTTCAACGACAACGAAAAGAGCATGAGAACGAATATTCGATTGTTCAACCTGAATGAGATAATCTCGTCACTTAGGTTTTGTTTCATCTCATTTGCGTTTTCTGTTGAAGAGGAAAACAGCTTATCATAACAGTATTCGTTCTTCTTCTTTTCAAACGTGGTAAGAATTATTCTTTTTTCACACCAATAGAAATTGGATCGACTTAATATTTACACATTGATTTTCTTGTTTACACATTATTAAGAAGAAAAAGAAAAAAAACGCAGCGTACTGACAGGTCACTTTTGTATCTGTGTTATTTCATGTTCGGGATCATTGATGAATTTGATATACAAACAGATATATGACATTATCATTATGCTGATGAACGGCAGGTGACTAATATCGAATCGTTTGATTTTTTCTGTTCCGGAGATTTGTCATTTCCTTTCGATAACGATCCGTAACGAGAGATCGTTAGGAAAAATACACAGACAAATAACAGACCAAACGACTGACATTCACTTGTTTCAAATTTGAGTATATCAAAACGATTCTACTCATCATCATCATCATCACGTTAGCTGTATATGTATAAATTCAAATGGTAAGTTCTTCTGTTTATTTCTTTATTAAATTCAAGTATGTACATTTAGACATAGCAGGTGAATTGTCAAGATATGTTCGTATGTATTTGCTAATCAAACGAGCACATTGAATGTGCGAACATTTAGTTTCTTTTTGTAAAATGTCCAACAATTCGAATGACAATCGATTGTCAAATACTTCGTATGTATTCAAATGATAGATCGATGGCATGCGTCCTAAAATTAGTTCGAAATCAATGTGTGCATCTTATCATTTTATGTTTATCAATACATTGGGACAAGAGAGAGAGAGAGAAAGTGTGAGAGTGAGTTCATCAGTTAAAAAGAGAATATCGCGTGACTCAAGAGAATGTCATGATCAAGAAAACATGACTAGGTCATTTACACATATGTTTTCCATGATACTTTTGATCAAAAAAAACAAAAATTTGAAATGGAGAAGAAAAGAAGTTTAATCTTCCGCTCAGTCTATTCCCTTGATAAAGAAAACGAAACCAAAACACAACCGTCCGGATCATTTTTCTCTTCGCTCGTTCATTTGAATAAAAATTGAAAACTAGTGATTAAGTGAATGATATAATATGATTGTGTCATTCTAATCCGTTTCTCTTACCCATTCCCTCCCCCCTTTACTTTCGTTGAACAGTACCGGTGTCCGTTGACTCGGACATTTCACAATCGTCGTGCTTGTCTATTAACAGTCAATCAGACTGTCTGTTGTGGTGATTAGCAGGGGAGCTGATTTTTTTACATGTCTCTGCTAATATCGGGACAGACAGACTGACTGATAATTAGAGAATTGACAGGGGGTTAAACTATCTGACTCGATATATATATAAACGAAGAGAAGAATAGTTTAATCTTTTGTCAGAATAAAAAAAGCCAAAGTTTGTTTGTTTGTTTGTTTTTTCTTTTCGGTGTGATATATATATATAGATGCTCACTTCAACTCATTCTAATCACATTTCGAATATTTCAGATAAAACATATCTAATATTTGTTTCTCTTCGATTCTAATGGCGACTAATGATGATATTCATACGTACGAAGGATTATTACTCAGTTCAACATCGTCGAATAAACGTTCATTAACAAATAATTTCGTTGATTATGTTAAACGAACTAAATCAATTGTTCCACCTTGTAAACTCTCATCTCCAGTTAAATTAACAATTGATCAAACTCCTACTAAAACAAAACTCGCACCACCACAACCATCATCAACATCCTCGAAAAGTCAACATCCCAAACGAGGTATGTTACATGATTGCATTCATATTCTCTCTTCCATGACAAACAATTCGAATAATTATCAATTCGTTCCAGGTTCATTATGTATTGCATATTCAATTAGCAATGATGATCACAATGGAAACGTGATTTTATCTCTACATGGTACAGATCGATTTTTAACTATTTTTCTCTCTTAAATTTGACTTTTTTTCCCCTTTTATTCAGTTGTACGTGCTCGACAATTAGCAATTTCAGAAACCGATCGATTGAATACATTTGTTAAAGTAAATTCGAATTTTGACCGTGTTGCATTTTTCGATAATGATCATTTGTGATTATATAGATTACTTATCCACATCAATATGAACAATCTTCGAAAATAATTCACGGAACGAATTCACCTGTGTTTGACGAAAAATTTCATATGTAAGTAGAGAAGAAACACTTCACCATTGTTTATTTATTTATTTTTCTCTTTTTCAAGACCCTTGAACAAAAACAATTTGGCAACACCATCGAAACGTTTGACAATCTCTGTTTATAATCAATCGATATCAAACAATAGGTAAGTTGTGTTAAAGAGAACATCTTGTTTTGTTTTGTCTGTCTACACTATCTTCAAACGAAACATCATTATCACAACTCTTTATTCATGTGTGAAAATAGTAATCGAATCATCTTCATATTGTCTGTTATTTTTTTCTCCTTTTTCTCTTATCGCACGTGTAAACGAAGATTCACTATCTATTCTCCCTTTCCAACACATATGTTCGTCTGCCGAACAAATCTGTTACAGAAAGAAAAAAGAGAGAGAGAAGACATACAGACACACACACGCACATATACGGATGGATAGTCAGCGAGAGAGAGAGACAGAGACAGAGAAAGAGACAACATATAAATTCATATTACACGAAAATTTATTTTTATTTTTAGAAGTGACTTAATCGGATGTATGTCATTTAATATGAAGACTCTTCTTAAAACAACTAGCTGTACAAAGGTAAGAAAATCGATTAAGAATACGTGTGAACACAGAAAGAAGCAATGAAAATAATTCACTGACAAGTTTATTACAGTGAGATATTTGATTAGAAATTGAATTCAATTGGAAAATATCTCGACATTTGAAAGGTGTAAAATGAAATTGAATTGTTTTTTCGTCTTATTTAAGAATTCATCAAAATATAAATGGTACTGTCTTTTACCGGAATCAATTGGCAAACATAAACGAATGGCATTAAATGTTGAACATTCAACGAAGAAATTGTCAGCTAACAAAAAATCGAATTCCAATGGATTGATTTTAAATGTAAGAACTGTTCTGAAAGACGAAACTTGTTTAATTTTTGAAAATTTTTCAGGTTGAAATCTCTGATCGTGATGAAATTCATTTTTCATCGGGCTATCCGTGCACGATAAGTGAAGTGAAATCAGCTATTGGCTTATCAACAACACGACCAATGCCTGGCGATGTTCTCTTACAAGTCAATGACATTAATGTTTCACGAACACAAGCGAAAGCTGTGAAAAAATTGATGAAGTAAATCGAAAGAATCTTTTTTTTTTAAATATAATATCGTTTTTGTTTTGCTTCAATAGAAGTTTACCTTTACCAATAAATCTTCAATTGTATCGTCGATCAACAATAACTGTTGCTACACCTTCATCATCGATAAAAATCGATAAAATCGTTTTGAATTCCGTTGATCAACACGAACCATTGAATCGCGTTCTATTCTCTCAACCAGAAAAAATGACAAATTCAAAAATTCCCTTGAATCTCGATTATCAACAATCATTACTTATGTCACCGATAAACCATCGAAAAATGTCCGAACAAAGCGATGGAAGTGAGTCAGGTGTCGGCTCTGAAAGTAATCCGTATTCTGATCAAGAAAATCGTCTCGTAAGTTTCTTTTTTTGTTGTTGTTCTTATTGAATTCGATTCTCTTTTTCTATAGGAAACAATCTCTCAATCGTACGAACGTGAAGTTCTACATTTAATCGACATTCAAAAAGAATTCATCAATCAAATCGAACTCGGCGTTCAATTCTATTCACGACCATTGAAACACTATCTTATCTCATCGAGTGAACACGGAAAATTGTTTCAAAATATCGAAAAAATCTTAGCTATTTCACGTTATCAACTCAATCGTTTGCAAACATTAGCCGATCGAACAATCTTCACTCATATCGGTAAAATTTTCCATGAAAACGTTCAATTATTATCCGATGCATTCAATCATTACATTGCTGGCTATTCGAATGCATGTTTACAATTGAAACAATTGTTGAAATGTGCGAGTTTTCAACGGTTTATTCAAAATAATCAAACGAATCTTTTCATCGAACAGTTCTTACAACTTCCATTGAATTATATCGATAATCTTGCCAATCAACTCGATATTCTCTGTTGTACATGCGAATATGCAACCGATGCCAACTATCTCCTACATGTTCTCAAAGAACTTCGACAATGTTCGTTACACGTGACATCAATTGAGTCATCGACAAGTCAAAATCATTGTTCGACAACGATGTCATTGAATAGTGCATCGGGCACGTCGTCGATGATGAATCAAACCGAAGATAGTGATATTATCGAATTACAAAATCGTCTTCAATTTACTAAAGATATCCGAGTATGTTTTCTTATTTCGAAAGAAAATTGACATTGGAATTTTAATTCGAATTTATTTTAGCCTGTTGTTTTAACTGGACGAAATCGTCATGTGATTTTCTCGGGCGTACTTTTACTACAAAATGAAAATAAAACTTATATCGAGGTAATTGTGAATATTCAACAAAATTTCAATTATTAATTCTTATCTTTGTCTAGACTTGGGCTATTCTTTTAAACGATATGATTCTATTTACACAACGGAATGCGATCGATACACGTCTAACTTTAGTCACAAATGCAATCTCATTGAGTGATATCGTTGATTTTCGTTCGAGTGAAGAACGTATGTATTTTTTTTTACAAGAATTTCCCTTTTCAAGTTTAATTGATTGTTTTTTTTCTTCTTATTTTGAATAGGTGAAGATGCATTGATATTTCTCTCGAATAAACCGACATCGCCATATAAAATTCGTTATCCAAGCAAATGTTTGCAATATGCTTGGCAAACCATACTTGAACAACGATTAAAAACTTGGCAACGATCAATTCACGATGATTCGGAATCAGCCGATTCCGATTTCGAATAAGAAATCGAACAAAACTAATCTCTCGTCTTCTTAGTACAAAATCTCTTTGTTATTTTGTATATAAAACTAATTTTTCTTTTATTCAAAATCTAAAAATTCTTCTACAAAGCCATGATCTTAAATCTAAACAAAAACAAGATTCCTCTTTTATCTGTATATTATTAACTTCTGATTCGACGTTGTTTATTCTATCTGTATGAGAACAAAAGACGAAATTCTTGTTAATTTATTATTATTATTATTATTTTGTGATGAAAAAAGAAAACTATTGTAAGAAATTAATTGATTAATAAACGAAAAGATCTCTCTTTCTCTCAAACTTTATTATCTTGACTTGATTCGAGATGAATAGAAAAGAAAAGAAAATCGTATCATTCTTTGTTGCTGCTTTTTTTATATAAAGAATAGTTGCATATATATATATATTAAAGAAGTTGGGACGAGTTAAACGTATATCGTTAAAAAAGAAGAGGCGTACGTCGCTGTTACAGAAACGAAATGAGAGACGAAAGACAGAAAGAAAAAAAAGATGATGAAAGATCTATGAAACAAAAGAAAAATGAATCGTGAAGATAGACAGGGATAGTAGTAGCAAAAAAAGGCGAAAAAGTCGTGATATGTAGCGCATTGTTTAGCTGAGTAGAAACGAGAGAACAACAAAAAATAATATATATATATATGTAAAGAAAATGAAAGTGTTTAACTGTTATCGCGAAGTTTCGTTTTTGAATTTGAATTGGAACGCATTTGCCGTTGTTGGTGTTGTTGTTGATGAAGATTTGTTGTCGAAGTTTGACGGGGACGGTAATCGAGTTTATAGCCTTCTAGAAAAACCGATGCCAATCATTGAAATAGTTTTTTGGTTCTCCAATTACCTCGATTAGTTATCGGATAATTTGATTCGGATGAATACTGTTCAGGACAAGCAAATGCAAGGTGTCCGACATCACCACATGTATAACAAGCTTTAGGTTTTATATGTGTCTGTTGCTGTGAATAAGACGATTGCGATTGTCGTTGTTGCGGAAGATGAAATCCATTTTGTTGTTGATAAGATATCGAATCTGATTGATGATATTGCCGTTGACGATGATGAGAATGTTGCGGTTGGTATTGTTGTTGTTGTTGATGTTGTTGCTGTGACGATGGTGGATGTGATTGTTGTTGTTGCTGCTGACGAGAAGATGATTGTGGAGGTGGAGATGGTCGATGGGTTTGTCCATTTTGTTCCGGAGGAGTATTCGTTCCGTTTGTTTGTGTTGTTGGACGACCATTGGATGCAGATCCTTGTGGAGCATTTGATGTTTGTACAGAATTTGCATTTGTTGGACGACCATTTGACACAGATCCCTGTGGAACATTTGATGTTTGTACGAGATTTGCGTTGGTTGGATTGGTTGGATTGACTGGTAGTGGTGCCATATTCGGAGCAAAATATCGCATGAATTCAGGTGCTGTTGATGGAAAACCTGGTGGAATTGTAATTGGAATTATATATGGTTCGACTGGATTGTAAAGAAATGAATGTGCAGTTAATAATGGTACATGATGTGGATTTTGTAGTGGTGGTAGTGGTGGACCATTGTTTGTTGACGATGATGATGATGATGATGTTGATGATGGAGGTGGCGGTGGTGGTGGTAGCGGTGGTAATGGTAGTGGAAGTGGAGGAAGTCCATTTGTGATGACTGGTGTCATTGTTGTTTTCGATGGTTTTGGACTTGGACTCGATGAATGAGATGCCTGTGCACCAGCTAAGTTAATTCAAATAAATTCAAACAAATATCAACAACAATTGAAACACAACTTACGAGATATTTGCTGTTGCGAAGAGGATGATGTTGTTGTTGTTGTTGTTGATGATGAAGACGGTTGCTGTTGTTGTTGTTGTTGTACAACAGTCATGAGTGCAGCATCGAGTACTGGTGGTAATGATGTCGAAGTAGACGATGCTAATAGCGGAGATAACGATGCTGATGAAGGAACTTGGACAAAATTATTTGGCGATCGAGAGTTTTTATTATTACTTAAATGTACACTCATTGGTCTAGTCAATGAAATGAAATAAACAACTAATGATCTTATTTTTGAAATTTTACTTTAAATCATCGAGAGCACCACAAAGTAATTGAGCTGTATCTTGATCAAGTCCATCAGCAACAAGATCTCCTGGTGTTAACTTCGCTAACTAAAAAGAGTTCGAGTTCGAAAAGAAAAATCAACGAACAATCGAAGTTTTATTTACTTCTTCCATCGTATATCTTCGTAGATAATCTTGATGTTCAGCAAGAATAAAACCAGGTCCAGGCATTCGATCTGTTTGTGTTTCTTCACATCGAACTTCTAATCCTGTTTGTGTACCATTATTCGTCGGTATAATCGAACGTGCTTGTTTAGCAACATCTGTTTGTTTGGTTTTCATACTGTTTAATGATAGTTTCGGTGATGTCATTGCTTTATTTTCGGAATCAGTGGGCTGTTGAACAGGTAATTCACATTCTAAAATTAAAGAAAAGATATTTGAGAGTGAGACAAAAACAAAAAAAAACATTTATTTATTTATTACGAAGTGGTGTTACACCATTGGAAAATGATGACGATGACGAAAGAGATTCATCAAAACCATTCGTTGAATTATATAAACGTTGTTTCGAATCGACAAGTTTCAATGATGAATTGAAAAACTTGGCTAATGTCGATATGGTTGATATATATGAAGTAAAATATACCAAAGCTCTAAAAATCAAATCGCATGTGTTCATTTTACATATTAATTCTTAAAATAAAACAACATACGGTATATAGATTTCGATATTCTTCTTCATAAGATTAATATCTGGCTCGGAAGGAGTTCCAATATCACGTAGATGACCCGCGATATTCATTAAACGTTCTAATCGAACATCATCATGATAAACAATATTTGAAAGCTAGAAGATTTGTCAACATTCTCATTAATCAAAACAATCGATTTCGAGATATTTTAGTTTTTTTTTACCTGTAAATGAAATGATCGAATATCATTAAAAGTTTTCCATGTCAGTGTTGAATTGTTATCAGACCAATCAGCTTTGATTAAAATTTTCATCGGATTCGATTCGATATCATAATTAACCACAGCTAAGCGAGTTAATAATGCTAGAAACGAGTGAGAAAACAAAACAACGAAATTTTTATTAAAACTTAAATCTGCTTTTCATACGTGATGCATGAACACTCAATGCACTTGGATTTAGTAATGCTGGAGATAGAATATGATGACGTAAACAATGCGAATCTTCGATTGTATCGAGAAGTTCTTCATCATCATTTGTATTCATATTATTATTAACATTTGTTTGGGTATTTTGTTGTAATAATTTCATTTTTCGTTGTCGTTTTTCTAGTTCTTTGAGGATTTGTGACATTTGCGTACGCATATCAAAACTAAACGCTGGATGATTAGCAGCAAGACAAAATATAATTAAAATTTCGTCCATTGTACGTTCGTCGAGATCGTCACGTTCAAGTAACAGATCGACTAATTTAACGCTTTCACTTGATTTCAATCGACGAAATAATCGTAAGGCACATGGACGATTTTTTGCCCATAGAAGTGCGATATCGACAATGGCATGTGCTCGTGTAAATTGATCTGTTAAATCTAATTTCTCTTCGTTGACGAGGTCAGTTTGTTGAGAATTATTTATATCATTATTGTTTAATGTTGCTGTTTGCGATGGTAAATGATTAGTTTTTTGTTCGGCATGATAGAGATATTCGTAATCTTTACGCGCTATTTCTTCTAAACATGTTCCTAAATAACGTAATTCTAATGGCTGACATAAATGCAATAATCCATAGAGAAATTCAATACGTTTTGCTCCACTTAAATGATTAAAATAACGATGGATTTGCTCTTGATTTAACATGGAAAATGAATATACGGTACGGATTGTTGTTAGATTAAAAATAAATAAAAGAGTGGGAAAAAATCGATTCGCTGATTGCTGCAGTTGACTTTTGCGTTTTTCGTATTCTATTTCGTGTCTAATCTGATTTTTATATGAATAAAATCGATGGCGACATAGTTGTTTTTTTTTCCTGTTGAAAGTATTATAACAAAATACTATCGATATATTTTACTAGTGAAATTACAATTCTAAAAACATCAATAGACGAATTAATATCCGTCGATAGAAAATCAAAGAGAAAAAAAACACACACACACAAAGTCGAAGTTTAACAAACGAACGAATAGATATTGATACCTGGATATCAGACTGATTTATCCTCTATCTATTCTTGTCACATATAGATTTTTGTGGGTAGAAAATAGACATCCAAGGAACTCCGCCAATCATACAAATCCAAATCATAGATGTCATTAAACGACAAATGGATTTTAATGTCACGTCCAACAAAAGGATTCTTCTCGTTTTGTGCTTTCAAATGCTTCAATCAATCCACTGACAACAAAACATGTTTAGAGAGCAAACGTAAGTTTTCATCTGTCGAATAATTCGATTAGAATCGAAATCTTTTCTAGTACATCGTATCTACGACATATACATTTAGTTGTACATTCAGCACAGCAAAGGTTTTTAATTTATAGTAGAGTATCAATATGAAGACAATATATATATATACGTATTTTTAGATTTCGATTACCGATATATATTATTCAAACACAGGCACCTTCTCCTGTTCCACCTACACCTTTACCATTTGAAGTATTTTTTCCAACTGATGACAATATCTATCGTCCTAAGAAAAAACAGAAAGTACATTTCTACTTCTTCACATCAACTAAATTAATAAAAAAAGAAAAACTTTCTAGAAAATTTCCAATCGTTATGCTTGTATTCCATTATTATTCTTGACATTATGCCTTCTTGCTGCTACTATTCTACTTGCGTCTCTATTAGCCAGACACAAAGCTATTCATCATTGTCCAATTTATGATTGTTCATGGACAAATCTTACTACATCTTCATACGATAATAATTCAAGTATTTCAACACATTCATTTTTCACAAATGAAGTATCCTATTCTCAATCTATGTCGACATCATTCAATTCAAATACAAGTCCAACAACAGTTAGTGATGATAACCGTTTGTATGGTGAAAATTGTAGCGAACATCGAGAATGCGCATTATCGAGACATTTATATTGCCAATATGAATTCAATTTCAATCAGAAACATTGCTTCTGTGAAACAACCTATTTCTGGGATAAAAATACTCAACAATGTGGTTCGAATCTATTTGTTTTGTTTTTCTGATCTTCGATAATGTTAATTCTTGTTTTGTTTTTCAGAACCAAAAAGAGATATCAATGAAGGTCAATAACATATTTCTCGTCTATTTTTTGATATATTCTAAAAATATCAATGCGCATTTTTTTTTCGTTGATTAGCTTGTGAATATGATGATGAGTGTCGTATTGATTTGGGTATAACTTGTGATCTTCGATCAGATTCAAATATCCGTCATTGTCTTTGTATGGGAGAATATTACTGGTCGAAAATTAGCAACTGTGGTGATTTAAAAATTCAAGATTTTGTTCATTGTGTCGATGAAATTTATATATCATCATGTTTAATCAAAGAACTCGAAAATGGAATCTATCATAATGTGAATATTCGACAAATCGAAAATGATCAATTAGAATTCGATTATTTCCTTCTTGATTCACCTGATATACAAGAAATTGAACGTAGTGAATGTACATGGTCAATAACTAAACGTTACTGTTTTGGTGTTGACAATGAAACAAATAAATTATTAATTTTTATTATCGATATTCATGGAGTTGAATCGTATCATCATATAAATCATTCAGTGATTGGTTTGCCCAATGTTTTCACACAAATCGATCAAACTGTTGTCTGTTATGTTGAAAGTAATAATTCGAATCTCATTTCGATTACTATCAATCCAAATACTAATGATTCATTAGCTGTACAACAAAGAAATGGTAATAGTTTGTTTTATTTGAAATCAATGAGAATTAATTGAATGAACATTTTCATTTCTAAAGGAAAAACATTCGGTGAACGATCGTGCTTTTTAGCTATTAATTTAACATCTTATTGTTTCTATCGAGATGCCGAACATCGCCTTGCAGCTATAGCTATGAATGGACTAGTGATTAGTCAAGATAAACAGATGATTATTGATTCTGGTATACTATTTTACTTTGAATGAAAATCTCTTTCATCCTTCTGAAATAGATACAAATTTAAAGACAGGACCATCCTGTGGTTGGGTTGGTCTAAGTACTCTTTTTAAATTATATTGTTTTGCTGTATTCAATAATGAAAAAATCCATCGAATTGAACAGAAAGATAATCGGTGGAGTAATTGGACAATGATGCCATCGGAGAAGATCTTCATTCAACGTCCACTTTTTATTACGTCGAAACCACCTGAAGATACCAGTGTAAATCAAAGGTTGATCATACTCAAAAAAAAACAAAATTTTTTTAAAATATAAATGCTATTTAGTTGTCATGTTTTAGCCATAGATACAAGCAATGAACTCTATGTTAGTAGTAATACAAATTGTGCTCATCAAGATTTATTTTCTCCATGGTTATTATTACAAACTGATGTTGGATTACTGTCATTCAATGGATCATTTCGTTTACGTGACGGACGTGTAGGAGTATATGGAATTGGAATCGATGATTTACCTTATTATACAACTATGGATCCAGTAACACATTCATTTGAACCTGTTAAATTAGCTGTATCAACGGATTAATCACTAACTAACTTTAAAAACGTTGATTATAAAATAAAGAACTCTTTCGATTCTGTTTAATAATAGATTTATAATTCTTGGCTTCTGTTCTTTCTTTCTTTCTTCAATACGCATTATGATTTATGATGAGATGTCGGTGCGTTCTTCAACATTTTTTTCTTTCTCTTGCTTTTTTTCTTCATTTGTCTTACCTTTTCTATAGTTGCGAAGAAGAAGAAGAAAAAGCCTAGTTGCATTTATAAAATTTGTCCTTAACAACGCTACACATCTCGTCTGTGAAGAAGTAAAGAAACAAAGAGCAAAAGTAATACATGGTTTTATTCAATTGAACACAATGGCAACTAAACGAGACGCATTTTTTGATGATGGTGAAAACGAAATCGAAGAACAAATGCCAACACCAACACCACCAGTACCGGCAACAAGAAAACGTTTGTCAACCGATACGAACTCCGAAGAATCGATAGAAGATCCAACACAAACGCCACGTTCACCACCATTAAAAATGCAACCAGAAATATTAACTACACAGCCTGAAACTATCCAAGAAGAAGTAATTCATGAGAGTAAAGTATCGTCACGTCATTCATCGAAATCAGATTCGTTTGAACCATATATTGATGACGACGATGAAAAGCTAAAACCAGTTGAAAAACCGAAAATCAAAGAAAATAGTGTGCAAATTCTGACTCGATCAACAGCTGATATCGATATTCAAACAGATCGAATCGTTCAACGTGATGAAGCGATTCAAACTGAAATTGTACATACAGAAACATTACCTAAATTCTCAACACGAAAACTAGCAATTCTATCCGAAACAAAACATTCACGAACACCGCTAGTAAAAACACTCGTAGATCAAAATATCACTTCGGCATTACCGATCATTAGCTTTTGTCAGCCATTTTCTATGACAAGTCATATCAATGATATTATTCTTGCTATGCCACGACATTTAATGGTTATTAATAATCAAAATTCAGTTAGTGTTCATCCATGGCCGCAACCCGAACGATCAACATCAACAATTCTCGAATGTTTTTGGTGTTCATTTTTATATAAACTTTTAATAACAACATTAGAAGATAATTGTTTATATATTCATGATTTTATTTCGATTATCGATAAAATTAAACTTCGTGGTCATCCATTATCAATTAAACATCAAAGTCATTCAAATATGCAAACAAATTCTTCGTCAATCATACCACCATCATCTCGTTATCAACCATTGCCAGCTGTTTGGTCTCAGACACGTTTTACAAAATCAAATTCTCTCGGCATTTACTATTGTTATATAAGTAGTCGTCATTATTCGACTATGTTGGCACGTATCGATCACAATACACGACAACATATCAAAGCTATCGATTGTACAGGCGGTAGTTTAAATAATAATGCACGTGTTTGCGCTATGGGTCTATCAGATGAACGTGTTGCCGTGATTTTAACAAATTTAATTATGACAATCTACGATGCTGAAAGTTTAACAGGTTTAAAACAAATTAATTTATCACGATGGAATACGTACAATATACGTGGTGTTAGTACTGTTATTTATCTATGGAAAACATGGGTCATATTCGATCCAGTTGAAAATAAAATTGTTGGTATTGGCAAACGTAAACGACAATTTGTGAAATCATTACCCGAACAACCGACGAATGCTTGTTCGATGGATAATGGAACATTGGCTTTATGGCTTGGATATCCAGGTGCTTTGCTCTATTATCGTATTTTAGAATAGATTGTAAATAGTGCAATGAGAACAGCGAAGAAGAAGAAAACAAAATAATTATTTGAGTTCTTTTTTTTAGTTTTACAGAGACAGAAAAAAAAATCAACAGAAAAACAAAAAACAAAGTTAACACAATCCTTTTTTTTGTATATTGATTCCAAATGATTCTCAAGTTGACAGATCATTGTCGAGATTCATTTGGAATTGAAGAGAAAAACAAAAACAAAAGTAAAGAAACAATAAAAGTAAATATAAAAACAAAACAAAACAAAGTTTAGTTTTTTCGTGCTAAACGTGCTTGTTCAAGATCATATGCCGATACAACACGATCCGACGGCATACGTGGATAAGCATTTTGATAGATATCTGCACCAAACCAATTTTCTAATGACGAATGAGCTTCGTGAGAGAAATCATTCGGATTGAATGTTGCGTTTCCTTGTTGAATTTGTTGTTGAGCTTTCATGACTTCTAATTGTTCGTGAATTAAACGAAGTAGAACTGGTTTAAGAGAATTTTGTTCATTTGCATTTAATGAACTGATTAATTCAAGCATTTGATTGCGTTCATTCGAACAACCTTGTTGAAGATATTGAAGTAATTCTTGTTGAGCAATATCTATTGTAAATTGAAAATAAATAAATGCTATGATTTGTTTTTCAAGTTAAATTACTTTTAACACCTGGTGAAAGTAGACGAATGAGATTGTACATATCAGTATAACTTTCGTTCTGTTCTTCAGTCCAATTCGTTGACTAGAATAGGAATTTTAATGTTTTGACTTTATTATTTTTAGTGTAATTATTACTTGAGTATCATTTGAAGAACAAGATTCATTTGATGAAGAATTCTTTACGCCATTTTCATTGACCATATTACGTATCAATGAATTTAATAGAACAGCTTGATTATAAACACGTGTTTGTTCGGGATGATTCGAATTTGTGAATAATGTTGGCGGAGAATCTTGTTCATGCGTAGCTATTTATAATAAAAAAATCGAATATTTTCTTTTTCAAATTTATGTTCGGTTACGTGATGGTGGTGCAGAATAGAATTTTTGTTCGTCATCATCATCATCGCTGTCAGTATTGTTAGTTTGATTCGAATTTTGAATATTGATACTTGGTGTCAAAGGTGTTTGCATTGTTGAAGAAGTTTGAAGATGTTCATGAATCAATTGACCAAATACATTCTAGTTTTTTTTGTGTTTTCGTATTGAATAAAGAAACTGATTGAAAGATATCGTACCTGATTTTGTTTAACTGTAGCTTGTGTTGATATCGGTATATGTAAAGGATGTGCAATCGGCTAATGAATATACAAAATAATAGAATAACAATGTTGAAAAATTGACGAATACTTTTTGATTTGGACTCGTTGAAAATGGCCAAGCAAATGTGTTGTATGGAGTTGATTGTTGTGGTGATGTTGGCGTACTGAATGCTTGTGGAGTTCGTTGTTGAAAGTTTGTTGTTGATGTACGATGATGAGCAACATATGGCGATGAAAATTTATGTCGATGTTGATCATTTCTATAAATAATCAAAATCAATAGAAAGTCTACTGTTGAAATCATTTACTGTTGTCGTTGTTGAGCTTGAAATAGACGTTGTAAAATAGGAACTGTAGTTGTATTTTCTTCGACATTTGGTAGATGATGATGAAGGGACATTAATGATGGTGTTGAAATGTAATTTCGTTGTGTTTGTGCTTGACGATGATGTTGATAATCATCATGTCTGGTATTTCGAGTTGGAATTTGTTGAGGAGATAATAAAGGTGTTGGTAATGTTGTTATTTGATGGCGTGTTACAACAGATGTCAATGCAGCTACTTGATGAGGTGTCAAAAGATCTTTTGGACGACGATTTTTGACTTTCTAAATTGATTTTTTATCTTTATATTAAAAAAAAGAAAATCTACGAAAAAGAAACTGACTTCGACAACGGCTGGATCAGAAGCATCACATTTATGTAATTTAGTTGGTAATGTAGGTCCATCACCGGCACCATCACGCATATCGTATATATTTTTTCGAAATTTTCCACCTTTTTCTGCTAACATTCGATCAAGATCGATATAATTTTCATCACTAAATAATATTAAAATAGACAACAAGACATATTTTCGATTTGTACTTGTTAAATTTACTCGAGAAAACGTCGTTCAACAAGATGATCAGGAAAAACCGTGATTTCTAGTGGTGGTCGCATCGAAAGTAATGTTACCTACGAACAAAAAATACAATTCGAATTTCAAATTTTGTCATCAAACAATCACAAACAGTCGTATAACGATAGGACATTCGAGCATAATCCATCATTGTTTGTTGAGATATCATTGGATTTTGATTATTATTATTTGTTGTTGTTGTTGTTGTTGTTGAAGGAGAAGAAGGAAAAGAATTTGAATCATTGATTGTCATTGTTGGTATCAAATGAGATGTACTACGACTTGTACGACATGTTGGATGTAAATCATTTCGAATATTTCCGACTAACATATTCTGTTTTTGAATATCAGTGAGACAAAGAAGTAAAAACGTTTTTTTCTTCTCGTTCTATAACATACGAATGAAATCTATACGAATGAATAAATGAACTAAGAACTGCGTGATTTCGAAACACGTGATAAAATGAAGGGTTGGTGTTTTGTTTTCTTCTTATCCTTTTTTCTAGTTCTAGTCTTCTCTGTAGTATAGGAAAGAAGAACAAATAAATATCCAGGTATTTATTTACAAAATCATTTACACACATGTGTTCGATTGGTGATTCTTTTACACGCGAGAAATATGTGACAATTAAAAAAACAACAACTTTGGCGCATTTACGTTGAAAAATTATCGATGATTTGTTACTTAATGAATCTTCACAGTAAAATCTGACTGTTTAAAATAATTTAAAGGAAAGTTAAGATGTCCATTGTGATGCATGTCTACCTAAACTATTGTCTGATACATTGAGCTCATTGTTTGTAACAATCGATTCAATTAATTCAACGAAACGTTTCAATCTTCCAACGTATCCAGATCGTCCAATTGATATTCGTAAACAACAGTGATGATCGTAACATATTTGTAAATGTCTCTTTAGTGCGTCATCTGATATGTCTTCCGATGATGATATCCAATAGGGAACTAACGGCCACACCAAATAATCACTTGATAAAACTTCAATTTGTCTTAATTCTTCAATAGATTTTTGTTCGATTAATTCACAAATGTAACTATAATTAATGCCTTTATTTGCTTGTAGAAATGAATTATTCATAACAAAACAATCCAAAGCATGTCCCTTTTTTCGCAGTAATGCCCATAATTTTGATAATGAAATTGATTCGTTATCATTGCTTCGTAGAATAATAATAGTTCCCAAATGATCTTCTGTAAATGAATATCGAATCGGATCCCGAATATATTCAGCAGTCATTAAATTCGCATTCAAATGTCCAAATGCAGTGTATAATTCATCTTGAACCGGACAACCTAAGTAATTCCATCGACAAGAATTAACTAAATCTTCAACGCCATGATTCAATTGTACATTGAGCATATTCAGACTAATATATATTTGAGCTAGTATATTAACAGGAAAACTAACGCCAACTGTTAATTTTCTGCTCAAGAGTAAATGCTTCGATAGAAAGATTTTATTAATTAACGCAATAGCACCGGTTGTTGAAAATCGTTTACTATAGATAATAATATCAACGTCAGTAAACGTTTGTCCATCTTGACATCCATCAACAATAGTAATAACTGTTGAAAATTCTCGTGTAATTTGACAATGAATATAATCAACATCAATTCGTTGACCTAATCGAGTTTTTGATGTTAGAAGAATGATTATAATCGGACACTTATCATTATTTTCTTCTCTACAAATTCGTGAACAATGTTTTCGAAGATTTCTATAAATCCATTCTGTATTATGTTCACTAGGATGTTGCATATCAGATCCAATAAACTTATTAGCAAAGATTTCTCGAGCTGAATTGACATATGGTATATAATCAGATAAACTACTATTAATAAACCATGTATTATCACGATTTTTAAAATAAAAATACTGTAAACATTTGTCAATAATTGTTATCGATGAAATACAAGGAAAAATATCGTAATTTGGCCAACGTATCGAACTTTCTTTACGTAATAATGCATCTAAAACTCTCGCTAATGTATCACGATTTGTTTTGAATATAGGCCATAGTCTATCATAGAAAATACTCATCATAGCAGCAAAGTCCGTTACTTTTTTTAAATGAAATGGTCGAGCAGCTCCAGCAAAATAGAGTCCTTCATTCTCACGTAAATTCCAATTCCATAAACGTTCAATTTCTGTCAATCGATTGCATCGTTCTTTTATTCGATATTGTTCTTGAAAACATCGAACAGTTTCATTTTGCCATCGAACATAATCTTCAATTGTCGTTTGATAATCTGTTGGTTTTATCATTGAATGTATTTGAATTTTAAATAAACGTTCTAAAACATGTGTACCTTCAGCAACCGTCTCTGCCGAACTGGAATACGATTCAATTATGCTCCATAAATGAGTCGCAGCCTACGGTGAAACACAGAAAAAAACAGCGAAAATAAATATACAGCTTAAGTTTATGTTCGAATACGCACCAGCGAAGGATCAGCAAATTGATTATTTAATAAATCATCGCATAATGATCGAACTATCCGTTGTATTCGTTGCGACTCTTGAATCATAGCAATTTGATAAGTACTTTCCCATCTCGAACTATGATCATGTAATCTAGCATGGACACGTTTTTGAAGACGCGTTAATTTCTCAGCAACATCGCTCATGTCTTCAGCTAATTGTAAAAAACTATCGATCTCTTCAGGTTCGGACATAGTTTATCAATGATATAATCAAAATGAATCGAGGTTTTTCGTTTTTGACTTTTTCTCTCTTTCTTTACGTTTTCATTGAAATTTATCGAATCGTTGGATGCTTATATACCTATATTTGTTCTTGTAAAGAGAAGAGAACATACGTTTTCTTCTTCCGTCTAACGTCATTTTGAAAGCGAAATAATGAGTCATATGCAAACTGATGTTTCATCACAAGTGTTGTTTTTTTTTCAAATAAAAGTAGTGCATAGAAAAATTAGGAAATATGTTCACAAGATCATAGTTGGATTGGCACCAGGTGGCATATCAAAATAATCGTTCAGATCCCGAAAGAAAGCATCGCGTTCACGTGGAAGATTTAATATTTGCGAATGATCATGATTAGGTTCCGCATCTAAACGTAATCCAAATTGTGTTGGAATCGATGATTTCGAAATGACCGTTTCCTGTACATCGAATATTTCCTCTTTGAGACCATCAGGTCGTACTAAACGTTTAAATGTCGGCACATAACGTGTGGCAAATGTTTGATCAATCGGAAAAGTAGCTTGAAAATTCGGAGCACTGAATGGTCGAGATAAATAGACCATTGTTTTCGGTGAATTATTCGCATCTAGGATGCCTCTTGTTGGAAAAAGTTGTTTTAAATCTTGAACCGATGGTAAACCTTCGGGTCGTTCATTGTCTGTGAAATGTTTACGACAAAACATGCAAGGACATGCTGAAAGTGGTCGAATACCACCCTCGATTTTTGTTTGTAGGAATTCATTAGCTACATGGACAGGACATGGCAGAGAATTTATTGTTGATGATGATGATGATGTTACCATTGAACAATTACATCGATCATAAACATGACTTTCATGGAGATTTTCGGCAACTTTAAATTGTAATTGACTACGACGAAAACGATGCCAATCGAAGATGGGCTCAGTAAAATTTGTATAGATACTTGGCCATTTAAAATCAAAACGTTTGTCAACAGCTGGATGTGACTTTGTACTCGCACTCATATCGGCCGTTGATTAAACCGACCGATTATCTGGAAACAAAAGGATTTAAATGAATAATTTTTAAAAAATAATAATATATTGACAATCTAATAAAGCAAACAAGAAGAAGAAGAAGAAGAAGTAAAAGCAATTGGTATTCTTTCTACGGAATCACACACACGCACAAGTATATACGAAAACGGCAAGCTAGGTTGTTGGATATCTAAGTTCTTACTCATAAAGCCATATCATAAAAATAATTATTTCGATGATAAGAACGTGTCGACGAATTATTTGCCGACGGAAGTTTTCTCGGTGGCAATGACGGGAAAATATTTTGTCCTTTTTTCGTTAATTTCTTTTGTTCATTAGTTAATGTTGGAGTTGGTGGTGCAGATAAAGGTCGTGATTTCGAATCTGCCGTTGATTCTTTAAGAACCCATTGTTTTTGTTTATGATATAATTCATTTGCACAAACACGATACGGCGGAACGTAATTAAATCGTGCACCTTTTTGTCGATAGAATGTATCGCCTGTTTTCGCTGAACCACGAAGAAAATAATGTGGATAACGATCGAGTAATTCATGAAACAGTAAATAATTGCCAATTGTCTGCGAACGATTCGATGTTTGTTGTTGTTCACGACGATACGACCAGATTTCCGATTGAGTTGACAGCGGATCAGAAAGAAGAAATTTATATGTTGAATAATCATCATGAATCGAACATTTTGTTATTATTGTACAACCACAACGTTTATAAACTTCAGCATCGTCATCATCAGTTGGCCATTGACGATTTTTATATGTATCACGATCGATTAATTCGCCAGCACCTTGACCTGCTAGAGCATATTCAACCATTTTCCGTGATTTTTTTCTCTCTGTCTAAAAATCAATAAATAAATAAGTATATACATAGGTGACTTTCGACACAACACAAAATAAAAGTAATGCAGTTCGAGAGCTCGACAAAAAGAAACACAATTGCTTCCATTAAAGACAAAAACGTTTTTGTTTTAGTAAGTATTTTTTAACGAAAATATTTTATAAAATTCGCCATTTTTCTTTTCGATTTCTAAGGCAACTCCTTTCTTTCGTCAATCATCCTTCTATTCTATTCGATAATGATATCAACCATTCACTATGAGGTCGCTTGTTTTTTCTTTCTTATTCGTTGATTTGATTAATATCTCATATCAATTTCGTTTCATCGTATCATCGTCAAGCTATGGCTCAGCAATTTTACAAAGTATTCATTCGTAATTTGCCATGGACAGTTTCGTCACATGAACTACGCACTTATTTTTCTCAATTTGGTTATGTAACACGTGCAACAGTGTTGTACAATAATGAAACCGGTTTAAGTCGTGGTTTCGGATATATCGATTTCAATAAACGAGAAGCATTCGAAGCTGTCATGTCTCAACCACAGCATACTCTTGAAGGACAACGTTTACGTGTTGAAGAAGGTTCATCCAAACGACGTCAATCCAATCGTGATGATTTATCAATGATGAATTCGATTAAAAAACGAGAGAATATTGATAATCAACAGGATGAATAAATAGTTCGATAGTTCTAGTTGAATTTAGTTTATTTTTTGTTTTCTTTTTCATTTTTTTTCACTTGTGTTTCTGTTTTGTTTTTCTAGATAAGAAGTTTTTTTTGGCATAAATCTTCAATATTTATTCGAAGAAAACAAAAACATTCGTCTTTGGAATTCATAGAAAAAGGATTGACTTCTAATCAGTTATTGAGAGTGTAAAAACGACATATTTTGTATTCATTCAAAATATTCTTTATCCTCCTCATTTTCTATAACAAGAAAAAAAACAATCATTAGATTCGTTCTTCATCTATTGGACTCTTTTGCTCCAGTCCTATTTATGATAAATAAAGCTAATAAATGACTTTTTCGAAAGAAGAAGAAAAAAAAAGAAAGATAACTCTATCAAGAATAATAGATAAAAAAAACACAAAACAAAATGAAAATTCAGTTAGATTTATTTTATATTTTCATCGGATTAAGTTTTCAAATATGTACGATGTGATGATATGATGCCGATCGTTCTCTTTCCTTCGTCGTCTACTGTTATTTTTCTTCTTCTTTACTGTTTTCGTAATCATTAGACTGTTTCTTCGGTGCATTTATTTTTTCTTCAGTTGATCGAACAACAAAGTCCACATAACAAATACATCTCTTTCGCTCTCTGTCTTTATATATATATATATTATATTTCCCTGGTCGAACTAATGTTTTTCTTTGAATGACTCATCGAAACTCCTTTGTTTACTATGCATGAATCACTTTTATAAGCGAATGAAGTGGTGCATACGTTTCACTTTTATTTTTCTAGATCAAAGAAATGGACGATCCATCTGTGGATGCCAATTCTAATGCCTCAACAGGAAATAGTAATACACCGTCAACAGCGAATGTTTCGTTGGCTGATCTCGATACGTTTGTTAATTATTTGAAACGTGTTTGTGCGCCTATACTCGATTCATCACTTGAGAATACCAATGACATCGAACGATTGTTCGCCGATCGTTCAACGATCGATTCGATAAAGAAATTTATCAGCGATCCGCAATGTCAAACAATGTTGGTTTCAAAAACCATCACACCCAAGGAAGATCCATCATCGAATGAGCCCGATTCAACAACTGGCAATACATCTGGCGATTCATCATCAATCAATTCCACATCATCACCATTGCCAAATGGAATGTATGCATTGTCAACTGAAGTTCATTATATCAACCCGAAAATGCTTTCACTTGTCGTTCTCAAACGTGGACAAGTTATTGAAAGTGATAAGAAATTTCATACGCAATTACGAATCATTAATCTTGTCGATTCAAGTCCATATGAAACATTACATGCGTACATTTCGCATGTTATTGGACCGTATTTTAAATCCTATGTTCGAGAATCGGGTAAAAGCGAACGAGATGGTGATAAAATGGCACCGACTATGGAAAAGAAAATCACGGAATTAGAAATGGGTTTACTTCATTTACAGCAAAATATCGAAATTCCCGAAGTCAATCTTGCTATTCATCCGATTGTTAGTCAAGTTGCTCAAAAATGTGCCAATGAAAATCGTCGTCCTAAAGTCGATGATTTCAGTGAATATTTAGATAATACAGAATTTTTAAATTCACTTCAATCTCATGTTAATCGTTGGGTTAGAGAAATTCAACGTGTAACGAAGCTTGATCAAGATCCAATGAAAGGTTCAACACGACAAGAAATCTCGTTTTGGCTCAATCTTGAACGTGCATTGACACGTATACAAGAAAAACGTGAATCAATTGAAGTACAATTAACATTCGATATTTTAAAAACTGTCAAACGTTTTCATGCAACAGTCGGTTTCGATAATGATACAGGTCTTAAATCAGCTATGGACACTGTTAAAGATCATTCAGTTCTCATGAAAGATTTTCCTATCAATGATCTCCTATCAGCCAATGAATTAGATAAAATTCGTACGGCATTAACAACTATTTTTCAACATTTAAAAAAACTTCGTAATACACGTTATCCAGTTAGTCGTGCTGGACGATTGATGGAAGCTGTTTCACAAGATTTATTACAACAAATGCTCAAAGTATTGAATACCTATCGTCTTATGCATATTGGTTATACTGATTTCGAACGTATTGTTAAAGCCTGTGATGATATATTCACAACATGGGACGATGAATACGAACGTTTATCGACACAATTACGTGACACACGTCGAACTGCACGTTCGAGTGATGTTCGAATGGCGTGGCGTGTTTCATTGTCACATAAAAAACTACAACAACGTTTAGATCATATGAAACGTTTTCGTAAACAACATGAACAACTTCGTTCCGTCATCGATCGAGTTTTACTTCAACCAGTGCCAACATCACTTCAAAGTCAAACATCAGTGAATGATGAACAAGATAAAGAAAATACTCCAACATCAACCAATGGTCAAAGCAATGAAAATCGTCAAGCTATAACAGCTGCTAATGTTCTGAATGATGTCAATGCAATTGATGAAGTTAATTTAGCTTATGAAAGTGTCAAAGAAATCGATGCACTCGATGTTAGTAAAGAAGGTCAAGATGCTTGGGAATTCGCTATGAAACGGTACGATGCACGTATCGATCGTGTCGAAGCTCGTATCACATCTTTACTTCGTGATCAACTTGGTACGGCTAAAAATGCCAATGAAATGTTTCGTATATTTTCACGTTTTCATGAATTATTCGTTCGGCCACATATCGGTGGTGCCATACGTGAATATCAAACACAATTAATTCAACGTGTCAAAGATGATATTGAATCGTTACATGAAAAATTCAAACAACAATATGTTCATTCGAAAGCTAATCGAATAAGTCGTTCGATGGACTTGCCACCGACAAGTGGTTCAATTATTTGGGCGAAACAAATCGAAAAACAATTGAATACATATTTACGTCGTGTCGAACATGTTCTCGGCAAAAGTTGGGAACAACATGTCGAAGGACAACGTTTGAAACAAGATGGAGATAATTTTCGTAGTAAATTAAATACACAACCTTTGTTCGAAGAATGGACACGAACTGTTCAACAACGAAATCATGGTCTTACAGGACGAATCTTTGCTACTGAATCAACACGAACATTACACGGTCCTGTTACACGATTACGAGTCAATTTCTCGCCTGAAATTATTATGTTATCGAAAGAAGTTCGAAATATTCGTGCACTTGGCTTTCGTGTACCATTGCCAATTATTAATAAATCTCATCAAGCGAATGTTCTCTATCCATTTGCTGTTTCATTAATTGAAAGTGTTCGAACATATGATAATGCTATAACTAAACTTGCTGATCGACCATCATCACAACTTCTTGTTGCATCACTTAAACGTGATATTCAATCGCATATTAACGAAGGTGCTAGTTACGTTTGGGAATCCTATCGTTTAGAACCGTTTGTTCATAAATTTTCCGAAGCTATTTATACGTTTCAAGAACGTGTTGATGAATTAATTGCTGTAGAAAATTCGATTGATTTAGAATTGAAATCACTTGATTCATGTGCATATAAACAACAATCATTTCAAGATACGCTCGGCAAAATACAAAAATTTGTCGACGATCTCTCACTTCGACTCTATTCGAATTTAGCACAATGGGTACAACAATTAGATGAACAAATTGAAAAGAAATTAGCTATTCGTTTACAAACAGCTATTGTTATGTGGACAAATGCATTGAAACAAAATCAAAATGATGAAAATCAATTCGATGAACAACAACAACAACAAAAACGTCGACGAAGTACATTTGCTGATGAAGACGATCTACCATTGACAAATAAGAATGCCAATGATCAATTACCAACTATACGTACATTATTACATCAAATACGAACAAGTAATCAATTACTCTATGTTGCACCACCGATGAATGATGCACGTGAACAACTTATTCTTGAATTATATGAATACGAAGGTATTATAACAAATCAAAAACGTATTCAACATTCACGTTATCAACTTGGCATCGAATCCGAATCCGAATATAAAACAACATTCAAAGGTCTATTAAATAAATTACCAATGACTTCGAAACCATTAGAAGATGCCTATGAAACAGTCGAACAATTAATAACATCGGCTGATAATTATGTGAATACATGGTTAGATTTTCAATCATTATGGGATTTACAACCGGATCAATTATATGCACGTCTTGGTAAAGATATTTCGAATTGGATCGCTTGTTTAAATGAAATGAAAGACGCACGAAAAACATTCGATACACAGGAAACATTGAAACATTTCGGACCGATTACAATCGATTATAATAAAGTTCAAACGAAAGTCACAATGAAATATGATTCATGGCATAAAGAAGTTCTATCGAAATTTGGTACAATGCTTTCACAAGATATGCACGAATTTCATGCACATGTTAGTAAAGCACGAACAGATTTAGAATCTCAATCATTGGAAGCATCGACAACAGCTGAAGCTGTCGGAGTTATAACCTATGTTCAAGCATTGAAACGAAAAATGAAGAATTGGGAAAAACAAGTCGATGAATATAAAGATGCACAGAAGATTCTCGAACGGCAACGTTATCAATTTCCATCGAATTGGCTCTATGTTGATAATGTTGAAGGTGAATGGGGAGCATTTAATGAAATACTCGATCGAAAAAATCGTTCGATTCAAAGTCAAGTCGTTCAATTGCAAACGAAAATTACAGCCGAAGATAAAGTTGTCGAAACACGTACCAACGATCTTCTAACGGAATGGGAAAAAGATAAACCTGTTGCCGGACATTTAAATCCTGAAGATGCTCTCGCACAATTAGCAACCTACGATATTAAATTAATGAAATTGAAAGAAGAACGTGATAATATCATTAAAGCTAAAGAAGCTTTAGAAATACCTGAATCAAGTTCATCAACAAATCAATCAGCACAAAATCGTGTTCGTGTTCAAGTTGCTCTCGAAGAATTACTCGATTTGAAAGGTGTTTGGAATGAATTAATGTTAATTTGGAAACAAATCAATGAACTCAAAGAAAAACAATGGATTACTATTCAACCAAGAAAATTACGTCAATCATTAGAAGAATTAGTTCAACAATTGACTAATCTACCTCAACGTTTACGTCAATATGATTCCTATCAACATGTTAAAAATGTTCTTCAACAATATATTAAAGTGAATTTAATTGTAACGGAATTGAAATCTGAAGCATTGAAAGAACGACATTGGAAACAATTGATGAAACGTATGTCAATTATTTGGAATTTAAATGATATGACATTAGGACAAGTGTGGTCGATTGATTTACAACGACATGAAACAATTATTCGTGAAATTCTTACGATTGCACAAGGTGAAAAAGCTCTCGAAGAATTTTTGAAACAAGTCAGTGAAATATGGAAAACTTATCAATTAGAATTAATTAATTATCAACAAAAATGTAAAGTTATCAAAGGTTGGGATGATCTATTCAATAAAATAAAAGAACATATCAATTCCATATCAGCTATGAAATTATCACCATATTTCAAAGAATTCGAAGAAGAAGCCAATGTTTGGGAAGATCGTTTGAATCGTATAAATGCGTTGTTCGATGTTTGGATTGATGTACAACGACGTTGGGTTTATCTCGATGGAATATTTGGTTCAAGTGTTGATATTAAACATTTATTACCAGTTGAAACAAGTCGATTTCAAAGTGTATCAACTGAATTTCTCGCTTTAATGAAACGTGTTAGTAAATCACCGTTGGTTATGGATGTTTTGAATATTCAAGGCGTACAAAAAACATTAGAACGTTTAGCTGAACTATTAGCCAAGATTCAGAAAGCGTTAGGTGAATATCTCGAACGTGAACGTGCTTCATTTCCACGTTTTTATTTCGTTGGCGATGAAGATCTATTAGAAATCATTGGTAATAGTAAAAATATGGCTCGATTACAAAAACATTTTAAAAAAATGTTTGCCGGTGTTCATACATTGTTAATGAATGAAGATAATACAATTGTTGAAGGTGTTGTTTCGAAAGAAGGTGAAGAAGTTCATTTCTACAATAAAATATCGATTATGGATTCATCGATTAATGAATGGTTAACTAAAGTTGAACGAGAAATAAGTTTAACATTAGCTAAATTATTATCACGAGCTATACCAGAATTAATTAAAATTCAAGAAAATCTCGAAGATACAAACGCATTTATTAAATGGTTGGATCAATATCAAGCACAATTAGTTGTTCTAGCTTTTCAAGTTTCATGGTCGGAAAATATCGAACGAATTTTAGAACAGAAAACAAAAACAAACAATGATCTTTTACCAAGTGCTTTACAACGAATTGAATCGACGTTAGGACTTCTAGCTAATATGGTTCTTGGTGATCAACCAACTGTACGACGAAGAAAATTAGAACATTTAATTATTGAACATGTACATAAACGTGATTGTACACGTGTTTTAATTGAAAAAAATATTGGTGATGCAAGAAATTTCGAATGGTTATCACAAATGCGTCTCTATTTCGATCCAACGAATACAAATGTTCTTGAACAATTGAAAATTCGTATGGCAAATGCAGAATTTCATTATGGTTTCGAATATCTCGGCATACAAGATCGTTTGGTTCAAACACCATTAACTGATCGATGCTTTTTAACAATGACACAAGCATTAAATGCTAAATTTGGTGGATCACCATTTGGTCCTGCTGGTAAAAATAATCAATTGATTCATTTTTTGTTTGATTGATAGATATTTCAAATGTAATTTTTAGGTACGGGTAAAACGGAATCAGTCAAAGCACTTGGTCATGCATTGGGTCGTTTTGTATTGGTTTTTAATTGTGATGAATCATTTGATTTTCAAGTAGATTTGATAGGGATAAAATATATATGTACATTGTTTTTCTTTTCTTCTTTTGAATGGTTATTTAGGCTATGGGACGTCTTTTTACTGGTCTATGTCAAGTTGGTATGTATTTAATTTGTCAAACGAATTTGAAAATGAAATGTTTTCTTTTCTTTAAGGTGCTTGGGGTTGTTTCGATGAATTTAATCGTTTGGAAGAACGTATGTTATCTGCTGTTTCTCAACAAATTCAAACAATTCAAGAAGCTCTACGAGAATTAACTCATACCGACAACAAGAGTCAGTTGAAATTCTTTTGCTTTGTCAATCAAAAATAAAAATCTATATTTATTAGGCGCATTAAAAATCGAACTTGTCGGCAAATCTGTATCTGTCAATCCAAATATGGCTATATTCATCACAATGAATCCTGGTTATGCTGGTCGTTCGAATCTTCCGGACAATCTTAAAATGCTTTTCCGTAGTTTAGCTATGACAGTTCCGGATAAAGTCTTAATTGCTCAAGTTATGCTGTATTCACAAGGTTTTCGTCATGCTGAATTGCTTGCATCGAAAATTGTACCATTGTTTACACTCTGCAGCGAACAATTATCTCAACAATCACACTATGATTTCGGTTTACGTGCATTGAAAAATGTTCTTGTCATGGCCGGTAATCTTAAACGTGATCGAATTAAATCTGATGAAGAGAAAAATGATAGCGAACAAGAAATTGTTATTCAAGCTATCATGGACAGTTTTGTACCTCGATTAGTTGCCGATGATTTAGTTCTTTTGAATAGTTTATTGAACGATGTCTTTCCACGTGCAGCTTATATTCGACCGGAAATGACGAAATTAAAAGAAGAAATACAGAAAGTGTCGAAAGAAATGTTCTTAGTTTGTGATGATCTTTGGATGGAAAAAGTCTTGCAACTTTATCAAATTATTAATTTAAATCACGGTTTAATGTTAGTCGGCCCATCGGGTTGTGGTAAAACAACGGCTTGGCGAGTTCTATTAACTGTTTTAAATCGTTTGGAAAATTCTGATGGACAAGCTCATGTCATCGATCCAAAAGCTATTTCCAAAGATGATTTATATGGTTTTCTCGATCAAAATACACGTGAATGGACCGATGGTTTATTTACGCATATTCTTCGTAAAATTATCGATAATGTTCGTGGTGAATTGAGCAAACGTCAATGGATTATATTCGATGGTGATGTCGATCCTGAATGGGTTGAAAATTTAAATTCCGTTCTCGATGATAACAAATTATTGACATTGCCCAATGGTGAACGTTTGAATTTACCATCGAATGTTCGTGTTATGTTCGAAGTTCAAGATCTACGTTATGCAACATTAGCTACAGTTTCACGTTGCGGTATGATTTGGTTCAGTGAAGATGTTCTTTCATTGTCAATGATCTTTGAAAATTATTTTCTTCGTACACAAAATGTACCTGTTAGTGATGACGAAGTTGAAACAATTAATTTTGGAAATAATCTATCAACAACAGGAAGAGAGACAACCAATGATAATGAAGCAACAGTATCAACAACAATTGCATTACAACGTATGATTGTTCAAATATTAAAACCACACTTTCAACATGAAAATAGTTTGGTTATCAAAGCACTTGATTATGCGTTAAATCAAGAACATATTATGGATTTTACACGTTTACGTCCATTGAATTCTCTTTTTTCAATGGTGAATCAAGGTATACGAAATATATTTAAATACAATCAATCACATTCAGATTTTCCAATGTCACAACAACAAATTGAACTCTACATAACACGTTGGTTAATCTATTCACTTCTATGGTCATTTGTCGGCGATTGTAAATCGAAAATTCGTCATGAATTTGGCGAATATATTCGAGCTATAACAACAATTCAAATGCCACCGAATCAATCCGTTCCATTGATTGATTATGAAGTTACAATGGACGGTGAATTTTCTCCATGGATATCGAAAGTTCCATCGATCGAAATCGAAACACATCGTGTTGCTGCAACTGATCTTGTTATTCCAACTATTGATACAATTCGTCATGAAACATTACTAAATACATGGTTAGCTGAACATAAACCATTGGTTCTCTGTGGTCCACCAGGCAGTGGTAAAACCATGACATTATTCAGTGCTCTACGTGCTCTACCTGATTTCGAAGTTGTTGGTCTTAATTTTTCATCGGCAACAACACCGGAATTAATGTTGAAAACATTCGATCACTATTGTGAATATCGAAAAACACCGAACGGTCTCGTTCTTTCGCCGATACAATTGAATTCGTGGATTATTATCTTTTGCGATGAAATCAATTTACCCGATGAAGATAAATACGGTACACAACGTGTTATATCATTCATTCGACAAATACTCGAACATGGCGGTTTCTATCGAACATCGGATCAACAATGGGTCAAACTCGAACGATTACAATTCGTTGGAGCTTGTAATCCACCGACGGATCCAGGACGAAAACCTCTTTCACATCGATTTCTTCGTCATGTACCAGTTATTTATGTTGATTATCCAGGTGAAACATCACTCAAACAAATCTACGGCACATTCAATCGTGCTATGCTTCGTATTATTCCTCCACTTAAACCATGGGCTGATTCATTGACAAATGCAATGGTCGAATTCTATCTTCTCTCACAAGAACGTTTTACTGTTGACATGCAACCACATTATATCTATTCACCACGTGAAATGACACGTTGGGTTCGTGGTATATTCGAAGCAATTCGTCCGTTGGAAAGTTTGACTGTCGAAGGACTCGTACGTTTATGGGCACATGAAGCATTACGTTTGTTTCAAGACCGGCTTGTTGGCGATGATGAACGTCAATGGACGGAAGAACATATCGATTCTATTGCTCGAAAATACTTTCCCAATATGGATCATTTAACAGCTCTACAACGGCCAATTTTATATTCGAATTGGTTATCGAAAGATTATCTTCCGATTGATCAAGAAAAATTACGTGAATATGTTCGTGCACGTTTGAAAATCTTCTATGAAGAAGAACTCGATGTACAATTAGTTCTTTTCAATGAAGTACTCGATCATGTTCTACGTATCGATCGAGTTTTTCGTCAACCACAAGGTCACGTTCTTTTGATTGGTGTTAGTGGTAGTGGTAAAACAACATTATCGAGATTTGTTGCTTGGATCAATGGTTTACATGTTTTTCAAATAAAAGTTCATAATAAATACACATCACAAGATTTCGATGAAGATCTACGAAATGTTCTTCGACGTAGTGGTTGTAAAGGTGAAAAAATCGCCTTCATCTTAGATGAATCGAATATGTTAGATTCATCATTTCTCGAACGTATGAATACATTATTAGCTAATGGTGAAGTGCCAGGTCTATTCGAAGGTGATGAATATTCAACGCTGATGACACAATGTAAAGAAGGTGCACAACGTGATGGTTTAATGTTAAATTCTCCTGAAGAATTATATAAATGGTTTACAAATGAAGTTATTAAAAATCTTCATGTTGTTTTCACAATGAATCCATCATCGGAAGGTTTGAAAGATCGTGCTGCAACATCGCCAGCTCTTTTCAATCGTTGTGTTCTCAATTGGATGGGCGATTGGTCATTACAAGCACTTCATCAAGTTGGCAAAGAATTTACGAATACAATCGATTTAGAATCGGCATCATCGCCAACAAGTGTACCCAATGATCGTGAAGCTGTTATTCAATCGTTTGTCTATGTTCATCAAACATTGCAACAAGTCAATCTTAAATTACAGAAGAAAGGTCAACGAACAGTTTTCATTACGCCACGACATTACATTGATTTTATTAATCATTTTGTTAAATTATATCATGAAAAACGTGCCGGTTTAGAAGATGAACAATTACATTTAAATAAAGGTCTCGATAAAATCAAAGAAACAATGAAAGATGTCGAAGAATTACAGAAAAGTTTAGCAATTAAACGAAATGAATTAGAACAGAAGAATACAGCTGCTAATTTGAAATTAAAAGAAATGATTAAAGATCAACAAGAAGCTGAAAAACAAAAGTTAACTAGTCAAGAATTGCAAATACGTTTACAAGAACAATTAAAAGAAATTGCTGTTAATAAACAAAAAGTCACAAGTCAATTGGAAAATGTCGAACCGGCAGTTATCGAAGCTCAACAAGCTGTCAAAGGCATTAAACGACAACATTTAGTTGAAATACGTAATCTACCAAATCCACCACCATTAGTTAAATTAGCTTTGGAAGCTATTTGTCTTCTTCTTGATCAAGAAACAACTGACTGGAAAATGATTCGTGGTGTTATTATGAAAGATGATTTCATTAATACAATTATTCAATTTAAAACTGAAAATGTTCAAGATGATGTTCGAGAAAAAATGCGACAACGTTACATATCCAATCCTGAATTTACCTATGAAAAAGTCAATCGAGCATCACAAGCTTGCGGTCCATTAGTTAAATGGGCATGTGCACAACTTGATTATGCTGATATGCTTCATCAAGTTGAACCATTACGTAATCAACTTCAAAAATTAGAAGATGACGCCAATGTCAATCGTGTTAAAGCCGATGAATTAATTAAATTAATTGATAATCTCGAAAAATCAATAACACAATACAAACTCGAGTACGCTGATTTAATTGCTCAAGCACAAGCAATTAAAACCGATTTAACAAATGTTGAATCGAAAGTTGGACGATCAGTTGCTCTACTTAAATCTCTATTTGCCGAACAACAACGTTGGGAACTAACAAGTCAATCGTTTTTAACACAAATTTCAACTATGGTCGGTGATGTTCTCTTGTGTTCAGCATTTATGGCCTATGCTGGTTATTATGATCAAATAACTCGACAACAACTATTCAATACATGGATACATCATTTAGATATTAAAAAAATCAATTTCCATCATCAATTAGCACGTGTTGAATATCTTTCGAATGCTGATGAACGTTTACGTTGGCAAGCAAATTCACTGCCAGTCGATGATTTATGTACAGAAAATGCGATTATGCTTAAACGTTTCAATCGTTTCCCATTGATCATCGATCCAAGTGGACAAGCAGCTGAATTTATTATGAACGCATATCAAGATAAGAAAATAACGAAAACAAGTTTTCTCGATGATTCATTTCGAAAAAATCTCGAATCAGCACTTCGTTTTGGTAATCCATTAGTTGTGCAAGATGTCGAACGTTACGATCCAATATTAAATCCTGTTCTCAATCGTGAAGTTCGTCGAACAGGCGGCCGAACACTGATTACAATTGGCGATCAAGATATCGATCTTTCGCCAGCATTCATTATTTTCTTGTTTACACGTGATCCATCGGTTGATTTTCCACCGGATATTTGTTCACGTGTAACATTCGTTAATTTTACTGTTACACGTGCATCGTTACAATCGCAATGTTTGTCTCAAGTATTGAAAGTTGAACGACCGGATGTCGATGAAAAACGTCGAGATCTTTTGAAATTACAAGGCGAATTTCAACAACGTTTGAGACATTTAGAAAAAGATCTTTTAGAATCATTGAATAATGTTAAAGGACGTATTCTTGATGATGATACGATTATTACACGTCTCGAAACATTGAAACGTGAAGCAGCTGATATAACGAAAAAAGTTCAAGAAACCGATCAAGTTATGAAAGAAATCGAAAATGTTTCGAAACAATACTATACACTATCTGTTGCTTGTTCATCGATTTATTTCACAATGGAATCATTGAATCAAGTTCATTTTCTCTATCAATATTCATTACAATTCTTCTTCGAAATGTTCAATGCTGTTTTTACCAATAACAATCATCTAGTGAATAAAACCGATGCATTAGAACGTTTACAAATTATTACCTATGATCTATTTCAAATGATCTATACACGTATTGCTTTAGGCATGTTACATGAAGATCGTATCGTTCTCGCTTTACTATTGGCAAGAATTTATTTGAAAACATTAAATAATGAACAAAACTATGATGATGAATATGAAATACTTGTACGTGGTAGTAGTGCAACATCAGGAACAACGAATAAACACGATCAAGTCACAATCGAAGGTCTAACACAACAACAAACCGATGCCATGGTTAAACTATCGAAATTATCGGCATTTAAAAATCTTCAATCACAAGTTCTATCGAATCCAGATTTTCCGAAATGGGTCGAAGAAATCAATCCAGAATTGAATGTTCCACATTTATGGTCTGAATTAACACCGTTAACAACAATTGGTAAAATGTTTCATCAATTATTAATGATTCAAGCTTTTCGTCCCGATCGTTTTCTTTCGGCAGCACGAATCTTTACTTCGACTGTATTCGGAGAAAATTTTCTTTCAGCTGCCGATCAAGTTCTTGATCTTGGTCCAATTGTTGAACATGAAATTGTTTCGAATAAACCAATTCTTATGTGTTCAGTGCCGGGATACGATGCTAGTTCACGTGTCGAAGATCTAGCTACACAAACAAATCAACAATTGAGTTCGATCGCTATCGGTTCGGCTGAAGGTTTCAATCAAGCTGAAAATGCCATTGCAGCAAGTGCACGACAAGGACGTTGGGTCTTATTGAAAAATGTTCATCTTGCACCACAATGGTTAGTTACATTAGAAAAACGTCTTCATGCCATGCCAGCACACAATCAATTTCGATTGTTCTTATCCATGGAAATTCATCCGAAATTACCATCGAATTTACTTCGTATGGGCAGAATATTTGTCTATGAACCAGCGCCAGGTATTAAAGCTAATCTATTACGAACATTCTCTACGATACCGTAAGTGATTCTTTTTTCTTTTCTTATTAAGATCGATAATTAGAATTACGCATTTTGTTTTCTCTCTACTAGTGCATTACGTATGAATAAAATTCCCAATGAACGATCACGTTTATATTTTCTTCTTGCTTGGTTTCATGCTGTTATTCAAGAACGTCTTCGTTATGTTCCACTTGGTTGGTCGAAACACTATGAATTCACTGAGGCTGATCTCAAATGTGCATTGGATACAATCGATATTTGGATTGATTTAATTGCTATGGGTCGTACGAATCTTCCAATTGATAAAATTCCATGGGAAGCTTTACGTACACTTCTTTCACAATGTATTTATGGCGGTCGAATTGATAATCCATTTGATCAACGTTTATTGAATGGTTTTCTTTCGAAATTATTTTCTTTAACATCATTAAATACCGATATGAAATTAATCGTCGAAGAACAAGATGATAAAACTCAAAAGCCAACTGTTGTCACCATGCCCGATGGTATTAAACGTGAACAATTTGTCAATTGGATTGAACAAACATTACGAACATTGATTCAACAACCATCATGGCTCGGCCTACCGAATAATGCTGAAGTCGTTCTTTTAACAACACGTGCACGAGAAACATTAGCTAAATTACTTAAAATGTCATCAGTTATGACTGTTGAAGATGACGATAATTCAGAAGATCTTCTCACGGCTACTGATTCAAACGTTCAATCAGGTAAACCACGTTCAGATACTGGCGATGGTCGACCAACTTGGATGAAACAATTGCATAATTCTTGTTTGACATGGCTTAAATTATTGCCAAATAAAGTGACAGTCATGAAACGAACAACAGAAAATATCAAAGATCCATTATTTCGATTCTTTGAACGAGAAGTTAATACCGGTTCGAAATTGTTAACCGTTGTTCAATCGGATCTACGCGATATTATTGCCGTTTGTGAAACGAAAAAGAAACAAACAAATTATCATCGACAATTAATTAGTGATCTAATCAAAGGTGTCATTCCACAATCATGGAAACGTTATACTGTTCCGAAAACATTAACTGTTATTCAATGGATAACAGATTTTAGTGATCGAGTTAAACAATTAGAATCAATTTCGAATTTAGTTGCTGATCAAGGTTATAAATCATTAAAAGTAAGATTCGATTTTTTGAACGCGAGAAAACGTATACATTCGATTGTATTTAGTCATGTCCAATTTGGCTTGGCGGTTTATTTACACCTGAAGCATATGTGACGGCATCACGTCAATGTGTTGCACAAACAAATCAATGGTCACTCGAAGAACTTGTTCTCGAAGTTCTTGTTCAAGATTCAACCGATCAACAACAACAACCAATTCAAGATGATTGTACATTTGCTATACGTGGTCTTCGTTTACAAGGTGCCAAATGTCGATCAAGTAAACTTCATTTATCATCGTCGATTTCAACTGAATTAAGTTTAACATTATTCAAATGGACACGTGCTACTGAAAAGAAACAAACGAATTCCATGATAACATTACCGGTTTATTTGAATGCTACACGAAGTGAATTATTATTTACTATTCAATTAGAAACAGCTGATAATTCATTAAATGAATTCGATTTTTATGAACGTGGTGTTGCCGTTTTAACATCGACGATTGCTTAAAGCAAACAAAAAGAAAATCAAACAATGGAAAATGTTTTTTTTTTATTTAGATTGTTTAATCCATAGATTTCATTTTGTTTTTGTTTTTGTTTGTTTGTTTTATGTATTAACACATACTCGCATTTTTATCTTATCTTTACCTATCTTATTCTTCTAACTATACATAAAAAAAACAATAAATAACTATATACAACAGAAAAAAAACACAAGATTTTTATCAACTCAATCGATTACTAATCCGTTGATTTGACTTTTAGATGTCGAATAGTGCATCAGCTATGTCCGATCCTTCAGTCTCACCAACGAACACTCCCAATCCGACAATATGTGAACATGAGAGCGAATGTACAAAGCCAGCACTTGTCAATTGTCATCATTGTCCGAAACGTTTATGTCTTAAACATGTTCTTGAACATAACGAATTTAATATTGTTCGAACGTATACACTTTGCGATGAAATCAATTCATTAACACATTTGTTATCGAAACTTGACTGTCAACAATCAGTTGATAATGCACGTAAACAACTCGATCAATGGAAAGAAAATTTTCTCGCTAACATCGAACAAACATACGAATTTTATTCGAATGAAATCGATCAATTGCAAAAAGAATTAACAAATCGTGTTGACATTTTTAAAGACAGTCAAAAAACGAAAATGTCTGTTCTACAAACACAATTGACAACGTTACAAAAAGTCGGAGAAATCTCTCAACAAGTAAAAAGCGAATACTTGTGTCTATTCATTTTTCAATTGCTATTTTGATTTTCAGCAATTATCTCCCATCGAACGTGATTTAAGTCAACTACGACAATGTCTCGAATCGGTTCGATGTGAAATCTGTATTGAAACAAGTAATATCTCATCAAATGATTTGATCAGTGCACATAATGTCTTCTCATATGATCGTATTCTACCAAATAATACTCTCATGCAATCCTATCGAACATTATCTCTTGATAATTATAAACGATTTATATCGAGTAAACAAAATGGAACGATTCTTTGGTTAGACAATCGACGACAATTGCATTTCGTTGATCAAAAATTTCATAATCAGCTCTTGACACGTTCGAATTTGAATTCTTTTGTTTTTTTTTTATATTTTCTAATTTCTTGAATTGTTTTTGTTTTTAGTTCCAGCTGTGATATCAAATCCACCGGCAACTGCGTCAGCTTTATCACCCTATCAACAAAACGGTTTGAAAGACGCCGATATTGTTGATTTAAAATGGTGTTCAGCAGCTGATGCATTTCTTATTCTCTTTCAACGACATTTATTTACATTCGATTCTAAAACACAAAAATTCACTCAAATTCATCTCACTCGACATAAAGACTATCCGTAAATACACAACATACACAGAAAATTCATTCGTTTATTTTTCTCGAAATTTTGTTTAGTTTTCGATGTCTATCATGTTTAGCTGATGGTTCACTTTACATATCCTATTGTGTTTTCGGTATCTGTATTGAATTATGGAAATATCCAACACCAAATAATAGTACGAATTTAACAGTTGCAATTAAACGTTGGGATCGTTTAGCTAATGACAAAACCGAATGGGTATCACATATGGACACGAATTTTGCTTCAAATATCGGTCTACTTATTCGTACAGCATCGTCAGCTCAAACACGATTTGAATTACGTGATGAAAATTTAGTTTTATTAAAACAAGTATCTCTCAATGAAGATTTTGTTGATTCATTCTATCCATTTCGATTCAATCAATGGTATATTCGAAGTACAAACGGCAAGTATTTTGTCTATTCAACAGACACAAATACTTATGAGCCATCATCATTCGAGTTTCCATTTGGTTTACAAGAATTTGGCGTTAATTCAATGATTATTGGTAGTGGGCAAAATGAACTAACTTTATGTGACATTTGAAGACCAATGGGTCAATATAACGTTTCTTGTTTCTCTTTATATGTACATGCATACATGTTATTTGTCTTTTAGTATTCGCTTGTTTTCTTCTTCTTTTTTTTCCTTTTTATAAAATAAAACTTCAGTAATTAATAGTATCAAATGATATTGGTATGAACGTTTGTCAATAACTTTCAAGTGCATTTACTTGTTTATGCACAATAAACATAGTCTCAAGGAGAAATGATATTGACATTATATTTTGATAGATAGTATGCTTGTCTTGTTTCATGCACATAACATCGAGTAAAGACAATCGTTAGAATGCATACCGATTACCGTGTCTGTGCATGATATATTATTGACATAATATTTTCTCTTTTTTCACATTGTACAAGTGTGCTATATACAATTTGATTGGCTGTTGTTTAATAAACAAAAAAAAACATTAATGGGTTGCTTATCTTGATTATCGCTAATCAAGCGTTTCTTTTTTTCAATTGGCAAATGACTAGAAAAGGTAGTATATTGATCAATACCTTGTATAAACATATATTTACTAATGACAAAGAACCAATTGATATTGCATTAATGTTTTCAAAAAACGACATTAACTTTGCATTCAGTTGACTTTCACGATTAATTAAAGGTGAAGGGCAAAAGAAACTTTAAAAAACTGGTCATGTTAGGCTGTTCCTTTCTCGTGATTATATATATCTGCTGTATTGTATGTATACTATTATTAAATCGTCGAACTACGATATGAAAAGCATTCCTACTTCTCCATCATCATTATCCAGTGAAGCTGATAGCTTGTCGTGTGGATCATCACACGAATGTTCGTCTACGTGTATGTCTTATCAGACAATGTTCAACCAAGTTAAAAATGAAAAATATCAGCCTCGTCCACAAAAAACTCTAGCAAATGAGTGTGCATCGAAATTTTTACAGCTCGAAGGTATTGCAGCAGAAAGACGTGAGATTCGTCGAAAACAAAATCGCGAATCAGCGAGAAGATCACGAAACAAGCGTATATTACTCCAACAAGAATTAGAAGAAACAATTCATAGTTTAGAAGAACAAGAACAAAAACATAGTGAAATGATTGAAAAATTACTATTATACAAAAAACAACTGGAGGGACAAGAACAACAACACATTGGTGATATCCAGAATTCAATGAATAAACTGAAACCAGCGAAATGGGAACCATATGAAGATGAGGATGAATCGAATTATAAAAGAATATCGATCGATTATTCTGATATATCTGTTAAAGAAGAACCACTTTCACCATTGCCTCCATGGGAATTGGCTTTTAGTATAGATAATGACTGATTGATTTTGTTTTTCTAACGCAAAACTCATGTAAAAATGAAACAGCATTAATTTGGTTATTTTTTTTTATTTTCATAAAATATAATAAATAGATCGTAGCACAACTCATCTTATTTCCTTATTTTGAAGGTGTGCTTAATTATCAACCGTAATAGGATCATGTATAATAATGTCACATTGTTCTTTACTGTGCACTGTTTCATTCATTCATTAATTTACGTAAAATAGTAGTCATTTTTTTATGAAAGTAATCATTTTGATATCATATTATGATCTAGTAGTTCATGAATTAGTCATAGAAGAAGTGTCCGATTAATTATCGAGATTAATGGAATCGTTTTTGTTTTATTTGCATAAAAATACTTCCTATCATCAGACATTGTCTTCTTTTGAATAAATATTGTTTTTTTTTATTATATAAAAACATTTTTCAGTTAACGAAATTGAATTTTTTTCTTGGATAGCTAAAACATATGCTGATTAATTCAATATAAACACAATCGAAATCGAACAAACAAAAGAGAAAAAAAGAAAATTCTTCTTTTAAAAATTATTGTGTGACATTTTTTGTCCTCTCTCCTTCTCTCGCCTCTCGTTTTAATAGTTAACAATAACAATATTGTTTTTTTCCATCGTCACAATAGACGACGTTTCTTTTTTGCTTTGTTTTGTTTTTCTTTCTTATTAGAAATTGAATCTCTTGATTTGCACGGAAGTAAACCAAGAAAAAGTCGTCTAGTGAAACCATATAACTATATTATTAATTTAGTCGATTGAGTAGAAAAAAAAGTCAAAAATATCATGGCATCGCCACGAATTCAAACAGCTCGATCGAGAGCGAGCCGAAGTCAAAGTTTAAATGAGCCGAGATTGAAAACAGCAGGTCCATTAAATTCCAGCCGTGCTAATAAATCATATCGTTGTCCGCCAACACCTCCGCCCGAAGTACAGTTCGAACGCGAACGAAGTTTCGTTCTTGATTGTAAAGCTGTTTCGAATATTTCCAATGATTATTCGAAAACAAATCCCAAACTAGGCTCGGTCATTCCGCCGTATGATGCTCAAACAGATCATCATGCTCAAAATTATTTTCAATCGTTCGGCATGGAGCAAATCTTAGATCGAGCTGGACAAGTAGATTGACAGATTTCATTGGAAATATTTTCGAACTCATTGTTCTAGTTACATGATCATGAATCAACTGCTGGCCGAGTACACGATCGATTTTATAAAAGTGGTTACGGTTTTCGTTATTTATCTCGACGAAATAAATTCGGCTCTGGTTAGAAAACTTGATGAAAATATATATTTTTGATAAAAGAAAAAGATTTTTTTTTGTTTTAGGACATTCAATCGAAGAAATTCGTGGACATGAATTATTTTTAAGTGATCCTAAACCGGTCATTAATTACAATGGACTATTTGGTAAAATCGTAGATTTTATTGATTTCAAAATTTCATAGATTATTTCTTAAGGCTATCGTCGTAACAATCCATCACTTCGTCGACAGCCGACAATCGGTACGATTACATTACAAAAAAATGAAAATCCAGTTCATCAACGTTCAACAGTTGGTTGTGGTCGACCGTATGCTTTCCATTGTCAATGCCGATTTGATAATCCATGTCGATGCCATAATCAAGATGAACTCTGTCCATGTACTGCTACAGCACAGATGGTTAATATATAAACGAAATAATAAAATAAATAATCGGAAAATTGTGATAAACTATTTGACTTTGCGTATTGACAAAATGTTTCATCGATTTTTGTTTGACATTCAGCGATGCCATTGCAACGAGAACTTTCGTGAACACAATATGAATCATTACAATCGAGAAGATTTTCATTTGAACATTGATTTGACGAAGTTTTACGAGTCAATACAGCGAAAAATAATTGGAATCTATGAGCAAAATTTTCATCATATTGATTCATTGAGAAGGATGGACGAATTAATTCAAGATAGATAACATGCGTTTGAGATACATATTCATTTGTGTTCAACAATGATTCAGATTTCGATGATATCAATGGACAATTATAGGAAATTGTTTCATCATTCTACAGAACAAAGAAAAATCGATCTTTTATTGTTTTTGTTTTCTGATAAAATTTGAATTTACATCGAAGATTTTTAAACACGACGGTTTCGTCGAATCGGACAACATATCATCTTTTTCATAATCAGTCACGATATCTCGATTCATCATTGAATTAAAAACAAGTCGTATTCGACTATTGACAGCTGCTCGTAATTCTAGTGTGCATTCTTCATAAATTTCATCTGCATCATATTCATCTAGAAAAATCAAATACAAACAAAAAAATAGGTCAACAAATTAATTTCATTCGATACCATGTTGAGTATATGGATTATGTGAGTAAATAAATCCTGACGGCCATCTAATACAATCGAAATAAAGAACAATTATCAAAAGAAAAAATGTATGTATACGCAGTTAAATTAATAAACATTGGCTGAGAATTGAATTCGGGCTGTTCTTTGCAATAGGAATACAATGTTTGATTGATAATTACACGTGGTTTCATAACAACTAAAAAGCCAAAAGAAAGTCATGGATTTCTTTTTCAAATATAATTAAATACAAAATGGAATCGATGAGTTGAAATTAATATGATTAGTCGTTGTAAGATCAACGAAATGATTGAATACAAATAGCAAACAAATTAACATTGAATTGAATTAAGAAAAGAAATAGTCTGGTCGACGACTCAATTATTTTGACTGTTTGTTTAGTGTCGATTTCTGCTAACAAATCAACACGTATGTTGCTTGATCTCTTGTCGAGAAAGAGAATGTTTATAAGTACGTCATCGGTCTTATTAGACTTCTTCATCGTCTTCCGACTGTTGTAGTAAAAATATATGCACATTCATCGGAAAATCATACTTGGCACACGTTTCTTTTCTTCTCTTATTTGATTACTATAATTGTCCTTGTATTCGTAATGAGATGAGAAGAAAGAAAATCATAAAGTTCAACATACGGAGGGAAAGAAATCAGATTGATTCTTTTGCAAACACAACAAAAAAAAAGGAAACAGCTTCAAAATTTGTTTTATCTTTTATTCGAAAAAAAAATGATCCATTTAGGCAGACAGAGCATAGACAGGTGCGTTACTCAAGCGTGACGTGCATATATTGAATAACATGTCCTTGTCACACGAGATAATTTAATGGCCTTTTCTCAATAACGAAAATGCAACCTTGACGATTACTTTGAAAAAAAAACCAGTTTTAAAAAAATATAAAAGAATAAAATTGATATTATCTACAAAATATAAGAGTAGTTTATCATAATTAAGAAGAAGAAAAATAATTCAATCATATTCAATGATTCTATTTCGATGGATTAAAAACGAATTGAGCCTAGAGAACGAACGAATGTTTTGATATTTTTTTTATTGTCTCGAGGTTTTTTTCGTTCTTTTTCTTTTTCTTCAATATACACTACACATAATAATTATTACTATGGGCTACTTTATGTTTGTTTGATTTCAAAGGCAAAATTAACATTCGAAACGATGAATTACGATCCAAATCAGGTTCTCGATGACGCTCCCCTGTTCACAATTCCTCCTAGTTTACCTCCACCGAATCCAATGATGTTTAATCAACCAATACCAATGCCAGCGAAAGCACCGAAACCTAAATCAGTACCTTTCGCTAATGTTCCTAGTTTGCATATACCTGCGATTGCATTACTTGCTCTATCGTGGATTTTGCATACTATTGCAACATTTATTCCCTATTGGGCGAATTATTCTGGAGTGAACAAGTCTCGAGCAGGTTAATTGAAAAGATTTTCTTTTAATTTAAATTTATTTCTTCGTCCCTTTTGAAAAAAAATCAAGGTCTTTGGAGTGCTCGAAATTTCGATTTTTATTCCATACAAAATTTTTATTTTCCCGAACCGAATACGTTCCAAAATTTAACCAATTCAATTCGATTTACACAAGCGAATACAAAAGGTATTTCATACATTGGTTTTTGTTCAATAATTGATTTATTCCTTTTCTTTTTTATTTCTCAGGATACATGATAACTGTTCAATTTCTAATGACATTCAATTTCGTTTTTATGTTAATTGTACTCGCATTATTAATAGTCGATTATCTATTTTCCCGAAAATCTCCTCAAAATCCACGTAGTTTACTTATTCGAACTCAGAATACATGCGATACAGTTTTAATATACAGCCTTTTACTCTACATTCTTTATGTATTCAGTATGAATTGTTTTCTTGAAAATATGTTTCTATTCGTATATCGATGATTTGTTTTTTAGCTGTATTTGAATTTGCAGCTTGGGTTACTTATGTTGGATCTAGACATGACAATTCTTGGAAGATGAATGCATCATTCGTATTAACAGTGATTACAAGTGTTTTTTTAATACTTGTTTTTATCATGTATGCAATAGAATTTGTGAAAACATTTGGGTAAGATTTGATTTTTGAATGAAAAAGAAAAACTTAGTTGAAATTCTTCTATAGGAAAAATCGTGTGTCTTGGGATTATTGGTATGGTCCGTATATTGAATGGAGTTTATTTATTTATTTGACAGCATTACTTTTTCTTCTTCTTGTTATATGTTGTCCGGAATGGGCCTATGCAAAAGTAGATCGTTATTCATTTTTTGCTGAAATCGGTCTTTTCAAACAATGTCATCTATCAGTTATATACAAAAAAACTCCATCGCCTAATCGTTGTACCTTATCTCATCCACCAAGCAATCAATGTAAATTATCAATTTCGAAAATTTTTCTTGATTTCTATGTTTTTGTTTGTTTGTATTTAAAGCGTGGGTAAATGCTTCCCAAGCATTTATGTTAATGTCGTATATCGTGGGAATAATTGTGTTAGCTGTTGCGGTTGTTTTTCGTACTGAATTTCAGCATACTCCTACTGGTTATCGTGCTACTCGTGTTACACAACCAATGTTTTCATATATTATCTCAGGATTAATACTATTCTTTTGTTGTAAGAGAATATTATTCCAATCATGAATTGTTAAATTTGAATTTTTAGTTATTTTTTCATTGATTGGCATATCAATATTTGGTTCAAGAGTGTTTCGACATAATATTAATTCCAATTGGGGATTCATTCTCGCTGTTTTTGCGATGATTCTTTTTCTTATTACTGGTATTTTAATTATTTTAGATGCTCTTCATAGTAAGAAACAATTAACGTAAGATTTCCATTAGAAATAAAAAAAAGAAATATGTATCGCTTAGATGATGTTGTTTTGAATTTTAGTGCAAAAAATGCGTCGTCAGCAGAGAAATTGTTATTTCCAGAACCATTGAATCAGCGTGCATCCATGATGCAACCATTAATTAGTCCAGAACCGCCACCACCACCACCACCAGTATTTCCCATGGAAAATATTGAACCTTGGCAAGGCATGGCACCATATAATTTCCCACCTTATCCACAGCCTTCAATGTATCCGTATAACAACGAACCTCAACAATATCCGGTTGCACCTGTAACTGAAATGGCTCTAGCAAATTATTTTCATCAAATGCAAAACAATCCGCAATTATCACCTGCATTGTACAATGAAGGATTGATAGATTATTCAAATACTAATAATAATAATTTGATATCCAATCCAAATCAACGTATCGGTGATATCTATGAGAATAGAAATCTAAATGATGTAGTTCGTTTACATTTTGTTCAACGGCAACGTTTAAGATATAATCACGAGCGTTTATTAGAAAGATACAGTCGTTTACGTGCTCCTTATGTATCTCAATATAAAACCTATGGTACAAGTTCATTGCCAGGAAGAAATTATGATCAATATTTACAAGAAATGGGTGGTTATGGTGGCGATAATTCCTTAGGAGCAAACTCCGTTGCAGCATGGTCACGTGCAGGTATTGGCTCATCGGATGAAACCTATCGATGGATGGATCAGAATTCATTGGAACCTTTACCGAGAGATGCAAGTTCGTTTATGCAACATACGCGAGACTATCCAACGTCAATTGTACTTGCCGAACGATTCGAACCCGTCAAAATCTATAATCATCCAGTTTTTGGACCGACACCAGCTTATCTTCGACCGATATATAAGAAAACAAAAGATGTTAAACCAAAGCAGAATATTCGTCAACAAAAAATTGACGTTCAAAAGATTCCTCCTGGATATGTCATATATAAAAATTGGAAAGATCAATATGATAAATTAATTCCCGTAAATCCTGTTCTGTTCAATGCTTATACCGAACGTAGAAATGGTTCAATAAAAACTTATGGTCAATCGTTATATGCACCGTCATTGTCTCTGAAAAATGATAAACAAGAAACTTATTATGAAGATACATCAAATCTATCGGAATCAGATGGTGAAACAAAGCCATTGGATAAATATGATATTTCATCTGTCAATCAGTACAATAAACTACACTCGATATCGAATTATAAAGACGAGTCAAAATTCGACATTAACTGTACGTATACTTTTCGACCTTGAACGCACTTTGTTTAATTGTTTTGCTCTCATAAAACAGGAAGTGATTTATTTTTTCCCGGGAAAAGAAAGTCATTCATTTCATTTTCTAAAAAAAGAAGAACTTCCGTTTCAAAAATATTTCTTATTATATATTGAAAAGCAGTAGAATTCAATAATATAGACCAATTAAATCATGTCTATTGTTCATAAATTTAATCATTCTTCTATTAATCATGTTTGATTTCGAAGTGTAAATAAATCTATAGACGACATTTTATTTTTCGACAATCAATTTGGTAAAAATTCGATTAACACTTTTCATTTGTTGGGATGTTCGAATATGTCATTTTCTCTTTTGTTTTATTTAATCTAGATCTATACACTTCTCCGAGGACAAATATGATTGGCAAAGAAAATCTAATTAAAACATCGAACTCAACTTCTTTAAATACATCCAACAAGAACGCATCTTTATTATCAGCTAATAAAACTACTATCGAAAGTGACTCGAGTGACGATGACGATGATGATGAAGAGAATAGACCGACACATCGACAAGTAAATAGAAAGTAATGAATATTTCAATTTGATTATTTCTTTTTTTGATTCTATTACATGTAAACATCTTCGTTTAGATCGACAACAACAAGAATACAAAAGAATGCAGACATTATTTCATCTTCTTCTGAAAATGATGATTGAATACATCTTAGTTGTAGAGTTCTTTTTCCATTTCTAAATATAAATATATATTTCATAATCAATCAACGAGCGAAATAATGTTGCAGAGAGAAGGAGAAAAACAACAAGAACTTGAATGAACAAATGATTATGACAAAATATGTTTTAATAACAGCTATTTTGCTTGAGGCTATAAGATTCGATTAGTTCGAGACTGTTGATTCCTATGTGTAATTAGATACTTGTTCGTTAGTTTATTTTAGCAATCTCTCGGAGGTTTATCAGAACAAAGAAAGCAAATACTGCATCCAATCATTTTTTTTATGTATAAATAGTCAGAAATTATTTTTGGACGTGTAAACTCAGTGAACTGTTAGCACATTGATCTTTTCTTGTTCTCATCTACGTATGAATAGAGATAAAAGATAGTTAGCTGGTGTCCTCCTTTTATCTAGCACGACATATCCTTGCATAATGAAATAATGTTCTTTTCATCAGTAATTTCTAGGGTATTTCAATCAACTAGAACTTCGTATTCTCAAGAAACATGTATATTTATGCACTCGGCACGTCATGAAAATTTCCTTTGTTCTTGTCCTTGTCACACGACAATCTTGATGGAATCTGTAGTTGAATTTGATCGCTATGTGAAAAATAAAAAACAAAACTTTCCTAAGGATATTGTATATATTGAATGACAAGTAATATTTAGAAGCACGAGTTGAAAGATAGAAAAAAATATATTGTGACAAATTACATTTGTAAAATATTAATGTTTTTTCCTTTAAGAAGTACATTGTAAGCTCTCCACCTCGATGAGTAAATTATTAACGTATTTCAAAAATTAATGAAAACAACGTCTGACAACGTCTTTTGAAGAATATAAGTGCTAAATCATGGGAGTATTAATCACGTCGGTGAATCAGTACATTGATAAACCCTAGTATCTGTAACAGATAACGCCCACAAACGAGCGCATTATTATTTTTGATTTTTCTGTTCATTCATTCAGAAAAGAATGTCAAAGTTGATAAAGCTAATTTGCCCTTTATTCATCCATGAAAAGAATTATTGACTTCATACGTAAAAGAATTCTTTAATTTCGGACAAGAAAATCAACCTATCATGAAAGTGTTGTAATATTTTATGAGAAAAAAGAACTATTCTTAATAATCAATATTAATTTATTTGAAATTTTGTTTTATTTTCTTCATATTTATTTTACACTTAAGTTTAAAAAAAGCAAATTGTTCTGAATACTTTCCGATTTTCTATTGCGGAAATGGCATTTACGTGCTTGTAATCATCAATGTAAATTCTGATCAATTTTTTATTTTCTTTTGTTTATTGACTAGAACATTGATGAGAATTTTTCACAGCATCGAGACTATTCAAACGAATATTTTTCTAATTTATCATCAGATAATCATCTTGTTTGATGAAACCAAAAGGGAATATATATACATCATTTCATCTTCATCATAGACAGAAAATAAGAGAAATATAAAGAGAGAGAAAGAAAAAAACAATCTATATCTCTATAATCTATCTCCGTTGCCATCAAATAAACTGTTTTTGTTTCTGTCGGAGTTTCTCATTTTCTTCGTTATCTACAGTAATAGACATGGATTATTGCGATTAAGCATTATTTTCAAACTCATTATATGACATGAAATAAGTAGAACTGACATTTAGTTTCTATGAATTTAAAAAGTCAAGGTAAGAAAAGTTTATAAATAAACTATTCGTTTCCTTATTTTTTTGCACGTAGACAAAAGGAATTCGTATTGAACTAGAATGAGAATATGGAAAATTGCTAATGAGCAAGAAGTTGACATAAAAGTATTTATTTCATTTTCTATTTCATTTTCTCTAATAAAACATTGAAATGTGTAATTCTGTCTGACGATTTCACGTGTATTGTGCGACTTGAATCTTGACAAATGATTCGAATATATTCTATAGAGATGCACACTAAGTTGTTAATCATATTTTCCCGCTTTTGTTTCTATCATTTTTTTTCTTTTATAACCTTGAAGAATGAAAGAAAATCAGCAGTGATGACTTCTTTTGTTTAGTCTCTATGTAATTCCAGTTAGCTTTATAAATTCGACATGTCGATAGGGGATAAGTAGATCACGCGATAAACCGAAACATGCTGACCTATTCATATGCATTAATCAAAGAACATTGCGATCTTGGCAAGATTTAAATAATTCTATTGTGCGACAGTTTCTTAAGACGATTCAATAAACTTTTATTTTAAGTGATAATTAATATGGAAATTAAAATGAGGAGAACGTTTAAATTGTGAGCAATTAGAAAATAGATTGTCATGAATAACATCGGAAATATAAACATCCTGTTTTGTTTACTAACACATGATTATGGATCCATATAAGCAAGTCAATTGAAGAGATCTTCTTCTTAAAACAAGTACTTATACTAATATCAATTAGACTAATGAATAAGATTTTGTTGAAGACAAAACAAATGAAGAACTGAAGTGAACTTGTATGAGTAATTCTAAGTTTGAACAGCCAATGCCATTTTTCAAGAGTCATTGAACTGCTAATTGGAAGTATTTGAGGAGAAAAACGAAAACAAATTCATTTCACATCCTACACATCCTATTTGATCTATTTTTAAAAATCTTCTGAGACATGTTTTTTTTATGTTTTCATAAGGATCCTAAGAGAATTTTATTCTTTATTAGAAGGGAAAAAACAACGAGCACCGACAACCTTACGAACTAAGATAATTATTAACTACATGCATGTGAAATTATCACACAATGATCATAACTATCATATCGAGTTTGAAGCTAGAATAACCGAACAGCTTCTGGCTTCAGCAGTAGACGACAGAATTTTTTTTGTCTCTTCTCCGGAAATATCTGTAATTCGTGAGATCGACATTATGATATAATAATTAAATGCAGTTGCCCTTAATTTATAAATATCAAAAGAATATCCTGATCTCAAATAATTCTCTCGTGTCAAAATGAAGTTCTAGGAGCAATAGACAACTTTTAATAACGAAATTCAATGTAGTCCAATGTTCCTCAAGATCAATTAACGACTTTTTTCTGTGTCATTTCCTCTGAAAAGTGTACTTGAGCAAATGTAATTTGTCATATTCTGAATTTTTTTTTAAATCTTCAAATCTATAGAAATTATCTTTCCCTCGATGTTGTTTCTGATGGAAAACAACACACCATCCATCTAATTCACACTGTTAAAAATACGCATTATCAGTACCTGTCATTTTGACCTATTGAGTATTTCTAATTGTCAAGCTGTTTTCTTCTTATCAAAACTGTTTGAAACAACATACGAAATCTAGCAATTTAAATTGATCATTTACTTGCAGTAACGTTTATTTCCAAATACAATTTATTTGTTATATGTAGCAGCTTTTTCTTTCATTCTAATCGTTTGTTTATCACTCCTCATGCATATATTATCATATTTTTATGAGATAACAAATTGAGTCTAATGCTAAACAAACAAAGAAAGAAAATGGGTCTCAACGACATCGGAATGAAAAGATTTTCTCTTTCTATTGCGTGTGTGTTCTCTCTTGCTCTCCCCCTCTAGCGTCATGTCTTTCTATATATCTATTTTTCTCTTCTTCGTTCTCCACTTTCTTTTCCTTCTCTTATTTCATACTGATGAATTGTTAAACAGAAGTTCTGCCGGTTTAGAATTTAAAAAGAAAATATAAAAATACATTCTTATTTGAATTACTTCATTTTCATATTTATTTTCTATTCGTTTGTATCAATGTTAGCTGAACCAATTTCCTATCTCAATCATAGTGAATGTAGGTGTATAGAAGAACAGTTAATCTTAAAATAAAAGCTAACAAAATCGTCTTATATGCATAAAAACTTCTTATTTTTCTATAGACACGGATTTCGAATTAATAACAACAACAAATTCTCCAATTATTGCCAACATTTGTCAAAATCAAACCATATCTCCCAATGATGAAATCGAAAATCGAATCAATGTTGTTGTACCATATCTAGTTATTTTAGGTAAATAATGATCAACAAAATAGAAATTACGAATCCATCTGTTTTATACATTTTAGGCATAATTGGCAATGGATTGTCGATTTTAACATTTTCTCAACGTAAACTACGAACATTATCATGCGGTTGTTATTTATTATTATTAGCGATCTCGGATACAATTGCTCTATTAATTATGTCACGACCTTATTTTTTCAAGCAACTCAATGTTGAACATCATTTAAATTCGAGTTTATTATGTGGTTTACATTTATTTCTAACGAAAATCTTTGATGAATTAACACCATGGTTGCTAGTATTTGTAGCATGCAATCGTCTTGTCCTATCACGATATCCACGAAATCATCATTGTTGTCAAACATCAAAATCAGCTCTATGGAGTGCATTTATATTACTAGTTGTTATTATATTTCTTAATTTACATTTATTATTTGGTATTGGCGTGGGAATTTCACCATTACAACCATGTAAATCTGTTTGCGGTCCATTGAGTAGATCGCCCATGTATTTGTTCTTCTATCGAAATGTCAGTCCGATTATTGACTTTTTTCTCAGTTTAATTATTCCATTTTGTATTGTATTAATCGCTAATATATTTATATTAGCTAATGTTCGACGTGTCAAACGACGTGTTATACGCGTGCGTCGACGAAAACGAGCAAGTCGAAATGCCCGTTTAAGTATTGTTCTACTCGCTGATCTATTTACATTTCTAATTGTTAGTCTGCCCGTTTTATTAGTCGAATGTATATATCGTTTTACGCGTACAATTGAACATACAAATGAATTTGATAATTATTTATTTATTGCATGGTTAATTGCAAATAAAATGTTCTATTTAAATTATTCATTATCATTTTATTTTTATGTATTAACATCGTCATATTTTCGACATCATTTTCTCCTTGCTATTCGTTGTAAAAAATTTCATGGACTTTTTTTTCACAAGAAAATGCATCGAAAATCAAAACAAACAAGTTTTCAAACAACTGACTTTGTGACTAAACATCGGTCAAGTCATTTTTCGACATCATCGAAAGCAGTAATGAAAACGTATGATTTTAATTTTCTCTATCAAATACAAGAAACTACAACTCTGATTAATGATCCATTAACAACATTCGATTATGGTCAAACATCGACTGATATAGTTAATCTCTAAGTAAAAAACAAAACTTTTGTTAAAATATTATTTGATTTTTCAAATAAAATCATCAGATGGTAGCATTCTACTATAATAATTGTAAAATGAAAAATGATGAAGATCAATTTGTATCGATTGAAACTGTTCTTCGATCATAATAATTTTTTAAAGAGAGCCTCCATGAGAACAACACCACCCATAAATCCATGGCATTTTTTACATCCAAAAATCGGTAAAATTTTTTATCAAATTACACCAAATAATAGAACGAAACTTTCTCTACAAAACTGTGATATTCATTTTCCCGTCATATGCATCGAAAAAAACTTTTTCAACGTGAAATGAAAAAATGATTGATTTTTCTCGCAGAATTTTTACAGTTTTTTCCTGATTGAGAGACCAGTTGCTAAGAGCCTAAGGATCTCTGTACATATTAATTAATATCAGAAAGAGAAATCGTCAATCGCCGAAATTTTTTGATCTTAATCGAACCTGGACTGATTTGATTAAAACAAGGTACTCTATCCTCGAGTAAACGAGAGACAACATCTTTTGTTTGCTTTGCACTCATTATTTTTCGAATCTAACTCCTTAATACAACCCATTGATTAATTAAAAAAAACACGACGAAGAGGAATGTTGAGAATATCACGTACACTTCTTTCTCTTCTCTCTCATTATCTTTTAATTGAAATATATCAAAATGATATTATGCAAGACAATAACAACTCATTCGCTTTTATTCAATCAAAAGAAAAAGATGAAATCATATGAAAAGTCGATTGAGTTGTTGTTGTGAATTTTTTCGATGATCACTTTTTCCATGGCTTGTGTCAGATGAACAAGAGTCGGATGAGCATGAAGATGACTATTGAGACGAATCTCTTTTATCTATTCCATTCTAGAAATATCGGTCAAATGCTTCAAGACAAAAGGGAAACAGTACATCACATAACAGTTGTACCAACGAATGATCCATCAGTATTGAAAGAGACAGAAGTGCAACTAAACGATGATAGACCATCTTCGAATTAGATCAGCATCTATTGAGTGAATTTGTTTTCTTTTTCTGTTAAATAAATTGATTGTACATCTATATTCATTAAATTTGAGAACATGAAAACGATCTTCAAACCCTATTATTAATATTCGTTGTACTGAACTGATGTAATAGTAAACTTCAGTACATATGTATGATACCGTTGATTTATTTATTAAAACGATTTCAAAATAAAATTTATGTTTAATTATATGCTTATCTATTTAACCAAAAAAGAAGATATCTATTCAAAAAGATTACACCCAACGCTCTTTTTCTGATAAGAGTCTTGAGATATATAAAGAATTGAAATATTTTCTCGAACATTTGTTAAATAATCGAAAGTAACATAGAAATATATTTGCATAATTTAGAATTTATCTTACAAATTTCGTTTCTAGTTGTTTTTTTCATCAAAAAGATGATGATCTTTTCAATTATTGTTGCATTAACACTTATTGACTTTTCTTCACCACTTAATAATGGGCTTGGCAGAACACCTCAAATGGGTAAGTCAAACTAGAGGTGTTACATGCTATCAACATGTTTTTTTTACACTTCTACTTGTTTTCACTTGTATAACTTCATTAAACTATTTCAGGATGGAATAGTTGGAATCATTTTCATTGTAATATCAATGAAAAACTAATCCAGCAGACAGCAGACGCAATTGTAGCTTCAGGTTTAGCTGCTGCTGGATATGAATATGGTAATTTTACTTAGTACTCAAGAATCTTTTTAAATTTCATAGACATGTTATAGTGAATCTTGATGATTGTTGGCAAGTCAGTCGAGATGCTGACGGAATCATTCAACCAGATCCAACAGCTTTTCCAAGTGGAATAAGAGCTTTGGCCGATTATATTCATTCAAAAAAACTCAAATTTGGTCTCTATTCAGGTAACTTAAAATAATTGAACAGTTTGTTCTTTTTTGCAAATCAATGTATAGATGCCGGTTACAAAACTTGTGCTGGACGACCTGCTTCATTGGGTTATGAAACTAAAGATGCAAATACTTATGCAAACTGGACAGTAGATTACTTGAAATATGACAACTGTAATACAGACGGAAGTATTCCAGAGAAACGATATCCAGTAATGCGAGATGCATTGAATGCCAGTGGTCGACCAATATTTTTTTCAATGTGTGAATGGGGTGTCGATCAACCAGCTCTGTGGGCTATGAATGTTGGTAATAGTTGGCGAACAACAGGTGATATAGCAGACAACTGGAACTCTATGGTTGGTAAGATGGATACTGTAAGATAGATATCTCGTATTTTGGAAATTTTAATTAAGTAAATGTGTTCTTTACATAGAATGATAAATATTGGAATTATTCTGGTCCAGGTGGTTGGAATGATCCAGATAGTATGTTGATTTGTTTTTAAACAGAATTCAAATGTCTAACTCTAATCGACGTTTTCTAGTGTTGGAAGTAGGAAATGGAGGAATGACTGATAATGAGTATATGACGCATTTCTCTTTGTGGGCTATCAGTAAAGCACCATTACTAATCGGTTGTGATGTTACAAAGATCAGTCCATTTACATTGGCAACATTAACTAATCGTGAAGTTATTGCAGTCAATCAAGATACATTAGGTGTTCAAGGTCATCGAGTTTCAACAACAGTATCACAATATTCAGATGCAGCTGGTGAAGTTGTTGTTACTGATTGTTTGGTATCTTCGTCAATAAAGGAACCGAAACGTCATGAATGGATATATGACAGTGAGGATCGAACCATTCGATCAAAACTAAGTGGTCGTTGTTTAAGTATTAATAATTGTGATGATGCAGAATCTGCACGTGTTGTTTTGAGTGAATGTGGATTAAATAATGAAAATACAAAATGTCAAGGTAAAAGCCAAAAATGGAAAATCAATCCAGTTACTAAAAGTATTGTTTCACAAATGAATGGAAAATGGTAAGCATAGCGGTCGAATACATATAGAATTCAAATATTCGTATGTCTATTGGTTTTAGTTTGAATATGTTTAAATCGGAAGGTCCTATGCTTTATGTAAATTCGTGCAATCAAAAAGTTGATCAAAGTTGGATTTGGAATTCTGATGATAGTACAATTCGAAATCAGCACAACAGTCAATGTTTAACTCTTCAAGATGAAATCGAAGTTTGGGCTGGTCCCTTAAATGATACTTCAAAAGCTGTACTTTTATTTAATCGAGGAAACGGTGGAAGTGAACCGATCACTGTTAAATGGACTGATATTGGACTTCCTGCTGATAAATCAGCTACCGTTCGAGATATATGGGCACTAAAAGATCTTGGATCATTTACAGGCAGTTATACATCGCCAAATATTGAACATCATTCAGTGATGATGCTCAAAATCACTCCATCAAAATAGAACAAAAACGACATTTAAATGATACACGATTTTTAACCATTTATCTTTCTTTTTCTGTCTTTTATTCGTGCTTATATTCAATTAGATCATATCAAAATTGTCTTGTTTATTTTCAATCTTTTTCCAAATAATAAATATACGCACTAAATACTCTTATCTCAGTATCAACTGTGCACCTTAATCTTGTCATTGACGTGAGAGATAACAAAATAAAGCTAGAATATTCACAACACAAATAGAATTTCTTTTTCTGTCTTCATATGTAACAAGATGCTAACTAGACTATTACTTTGTTCGATCTATGTCATCGGAGTACTCAATGGATTGAATAACGGTTTGGGTCGGACACCGCAAATGGGTAAATA
>ERZ778027.845-NODE-845-length-61441-cov-12.210195_pt1 | contig 61441 bp, 68 predicted proteins | sample MGYA00375757_ERZ778027 | MGnify/ENA primary metagenome ERZ778027 (study PRJEB29350, sample SAMN05389817) | bioreactor metagenome | isolation source: Ammonium sulfate bioreactor | place: South Africa: University of Cape Town | collected 2014-02-18 ...
AGAGAATGAGCGATAGTTGTCAGTAAGGATGAGTCAAATAACCATGAAGGAATCACTTCGATGTCATCTAGTACTTTCATGGATTTTCGGATCAGTTTAATGATTATTCGAAATATATAGATTTCGTCGTTTGATAATAATTTTGACTGATCAATCCATTGAGTTAAGAGATGGACTAACCGATGTTGAAGTAAAGAAAAAAATTCGTTTTGTAATTTTAATATTAAGATTCGTCGAGGAACACGTTTGAGAATTGTTAGTACTTGAAGTAGAACAGGTAATCGTTTTTGCTCATCATTTTCATGCATTCGTTTAAGAAAACTTGTATTTTTATCAAGTAAATTTGTCAGGTCAGAATCCGTATATGTCCTTGGATCTCTTGTTACTGTTGGAGATTGATATTGCTTTCTTACGTTTACATGCTCAGCTGAATACTGTGCATAGCTGTACTGTTCAGGTGAGAGCAGAGACGATGCGATATATGATTGATTGAGAAGCCATGGATTCCATTGCTGTTGTATTGGATAATATGGGTTAAGTGAATACATTATCTTGAGATGACAATCGTTGTTATTGTAAGAGAAATTTATCGTATGGTTAGTATCTATAAATGACAAGAATAAAATTAATTGTATGTAAGAAAAATAATAATAATAATAATAATAATTTCACATCGAGCTAAAAGCGAGCACAAATATCAAGACAGAATTGTCAATGAGTAGTGCTATTATGTCACTTATAAAATATATGTACAACCGAACGAATCAAGGAAAAAATCAGTTGAGCGCATCTAATGAATCAGTCAGAGTGCAAAAACAGAAGCGAAGTTCTTTTTTTTTCTTGTCGATCAAATCATACGATAAATACATACGTCGAAAAAAAAACTGCTTATTTGTACGTCAGAAAACAGTTAATTAACATCGTAGATGGTGACGTTACATATCTATATTAGAATACAAATGTTCATCTGATAATAAAACGAAGCGCAACCTTCGATAGATGACCATGTTTTATGAATTATCTTCGAAAGATATCAATGATTATATGCCTAAAGGTAAGAGAACGAAAAACCGTTCAATGAAACGAATCGTGAATGTTCAACATGACCGCATTTTCCAAAGATAATAGTTCATAACAAACATTTTTAATATTCGATATTATTCTCAATTGAGATTACGTTTCTTATTCATACAATTATTATTGTAAAATATATTAGAAAAAAATTGTAATTTACTGACAGACAATACTATTTCATGCTGCTTTGCAACGTAGGTATGCAATCCGAACGAGAAAAAGTACGATTACTCTGTCTTGTGACGTCCTTCGTATGCATTTTTTTCTATGTTGAAATATTTGTTTTCATGCTCTAATGATCAGTACGATAATACTGTACAGGTAGAAGACAAGCACCGATGCAAAAATATAAACGAACCGAAAGAGAAAATAATTGTAGAATCATTTATCATCATTGAAGCTATCGAATATACTAATAGTCAAGGTTGAAATAAACGAAAAAACAACTATCACAAGATAGCAGACTCATTTTTGATACACATTCATTTTTCTTAATAACAAATACGATTATGGGTAGTGATCAAGATGAGCCACCCGCAGTACAAAGCATATGGAGTCGTCTGATACTTAACGTTCGACAGACAAAAGACACTGGCCAAGAGACATCGGAAGCCGATGCTGTCGAACGTCAAACAGAAAATTCTCGACGAGGCGGAACGATTTGGCAAGCAGCATTAAAAGCTGATTTCGAATCGTTAAAACGTCTTATCGCTGAAGATCCGAAAATTGTTGATAGTCGAGGTGCAGTCGGCGAATGTCCAATTCATATGTTATTTTTATACGGCAGTGAAGTACATCTTCAAATGGCTCGCTATATAATCACTAATTTTCCTCACACAATTACGCAAATTTACAATGGAGCGGTAAATAAAAATTGAAAAGAAAAAATATCTTGTCTACTATTTTGTTTGTTTTACTAACAACAACAGGAATACTATGGAGAAAATGTCCTTCACATTGCAATTATTAAACGAAATGCTACCATGGTCGAATGGCTTCTTGGTGATGAACATAATCGACCATATCGAGAAAAACAATTGACGGCTGCAGCTAGTGGAAACTTTTTTAAAGTGTAAATAAATTTTTCTTTGCTAAAAGAAAAAAAAATCAACTTTCATTTTAGTGAAAGACCGTGTTATTACGGTGAAACACCATTTGCTTTTGCTTGCTGTACCAATCAATGGAATATAGCTGAAATTTTACTGAAATACGACGCTGATATGAATGCTGTAAATTCAAAGAATCAATATTTCGATTATTATTATTATTATTTATTTTTCTAGGTTGATTCAAATGGCAATAATGTTTTGCATTTACTTGTTATTCATAATCTTCCGAAAGTTTATACGAAAGTAAAACAACGTTGGCTTGAAATGCAAGCATCTGAACATGAATCAAGCGATGAAGATGAAGATGATAAACTGTTTAAAAACGAGAAAAAAGTTATTCCTTTATGGAAACGTTTGAATAAAGATGGTTACACACCGTTGACGTTAGCAGCTAAACTAGGTCAAGCAGAAATGTTCTCGTTCTTGTTAGAAGAACGAAAAATAACTCAATGGAGTTATGGACCAGTTTCTTGCGTACTTTATCCACTTGATCAAGTCGATTTAGAGTTTCAAGATGATGATGATAATAAAGATGACGGTAGCGGTGAAGGCGTAAGAACATCATCAAATTTGTCGAGAAAAAAAACGACCTATTTCATCTTTAGGAAAACGAAAAACCACCCGGTGCTTTAGAAATTATTGTGAAAAATGCTCATGTTGAACTTATTATGCACCCACGTTTGATCGATTTAGTCAACAAAAAATGGGAACGTTTTGCTCGTCGAATATTTTTCTATCGATTTCTTATTACATTGTCCTATCTATTAATATTTCTTCTGACAACAATTCTCGATCAATCACGAACAGAATTCGTCAGTGAATCATCTTTTGATTTTCTTTTCAAAAATTATTCTTTGTTTGATTGTTGCAGACTGAAGGCGAAGGCGAAGATGAAATTGTCACTAAAATCGAACCACCCGGATCTATATTGCAAGCTTTGTGCGCAGTTGGCCGACTTTTTGTCTTAGCAGGAGCAATCTGGAAAGGTCGAGCTGAATACAATGAAATGCAAAGTTTAGGCATAAAAAAATATTTTCAAACAACAGTAAATCGACGAAAAATGAAAACATTCACACAAAAAAAAAACAACACTTGTCTTTGATTAGGGTTCAGGTCTTTTGGAAAATTGTCTTGCTTGTTTGTTTTGTTCGTCTATTTATCTGGTGAATATCCTACGTTTATTTAATTTCGAAGCCGAAACAGCCATGCTAGCAATTGCATCGATTATCGGTTGGGGTTATATGCTGTTCTTCGTTATGGCATTTCGTCTAACAGGTCCATTCGTTGTCATGATTTACGAGATGTTATTCAATGATGTTCTCCGGTTTTTTATTATTTATGTCGTGTTTTTAGCTGGATTTTCACAAGCATTCTTTATTCTATTCGATAATAACGGTTTTTAGCTACAATGAAATCAAAATGATGACGTTTTTTTTTGTTTTCTGTTCAATTCTAGGTTTTCATGGATTTCTTGTCAGTGTCAAACAAAGTTTTCTTGGTATGCTTGGTGATTTCGATCTTGATGCATACACCGACACATCCTACAGTTATATCAGTGTTACATTACTCGTCGTCTATATCATTGTTGTTACAATTCTATTGCTCAATTTACTTATCGCTATGATGGGTGACACATACGGTAATGTTATTGAAGGTGCAACACAAATTTGGTAAATAGAAAAGTTCATTGAATAATCAAAGATTAATCTGAGTTGTCTGTTATTAATAGGCATTTAGAACGTGCACGTATTGTCTTTGCAATTGAAAATGAAATGTCGACAGAAGAACGAAATTTATCAACGAATAAATATTGGACGAATATCGACGATGAACGATATTTGCAAGTCGAAGAAGTCGATGATACCTGTTTTCGAGATAACGATGACGATGATGATGATAAAGAGGAAGTACCAAAGAAAATTGAAGATAACGACAGTGCAAATGTGACAAGTCTCTAGGCAGACATTCTCAATTAATTAACAATCACATTTTACTTCTGTGCTAAATTTTTTTTAGATCATAAAGAAAATAAATAACTAGTATTCGTTTTTTTCTGTTTCTGTTTCGAGGATTACCTTGATTCTTTTGAAATGCAATCGTTCATTGGTAAATTTCGATTGTTTTATTACTAAATGATGTCGATAAACGCAAAAGAACAACATACGTATCCTTTTCACTGATAAATACTTGAATTTTTGGTTTCGAATTGCGTACATATTTGTCCCTGAACTTACGTATGTCAAACATTGGTATGGTAACATATTGCTCTCGTTCTGTCTTCGTCCGTTCTTTTTTTTTTATTCGAAGTAAAAGGAAAAAGGACAAACTATTCTATCTATGAATCACATTCGTTGACAATCGACGCAAGGTTATAATATATGGGGTAAAAAATGCTCATGTTTAAATGCAAATAAGAAATGAGTCAGAGAAGACTGTAAGAGAAAAAAGTGTCGCTATTAAATCAGCTATTGCTTTGCTATATAATATATATATTTAAAAAAATAAAGCCATGAGTAATATCACGTCTATTTCACAAGCAAAACCTCCGAAAAGAACGATATATTTAGCTACACCAACAATGACTACAACATCAGTAAGAATGAATTCATGATAAATAGAAAATTGATATTTTCTTTTATTAGAAACAACTTATTAATACTAAACTATCGACAACGACATCAATTTCATTACCAATTCGTGAACGTCGTCATACAGATGAAACAAATGCTGAAAAAATCTTTCGTAATATTATCACATTTTGTCAACAACAAAACACACATTTTGTCGACGATCAATTTCCTCCGATTGCCCGTTCGATTGGTTCGATTTCAACTTTAAATAACCATCCTTTACAATGGTTACGAATATCTCAAATCAATCCTATACATCGATCTGATCTACATCTAAAATGGTCTGTCTATTCATCACCAAAGCCAAGCGATATTCAACAAGGTGCCATTGGTGATTGTTGGCTCATGGTTGCTTTAGCTCTCATTACTGAACGTCCAAAAATGCTCGAACATATTGTACTAACAAAAACAATCAACAATCAAGGTATTTATCTCATTCGAATTTGTCATAATGGCCTATGGAAAACTGTGATTGTCGATGATTGTTTTCCTTGCACGGAATATCATCAACTCGCATTCAGTCAAGCACATCAACGACAATTATATGTACCATTAATTGAGAAAGCTTGTGCAAAACTATTTGGTTCCTATGCTGATCTTATCGGTGGACAAACAGAAGAAGGTCTACAATTATTAACAGGTGCGCCATGTGAACATATTGATCTTCATCCAGCAAAGATTAACTTAGATAAAGAAATCATCTGGGCAAAACTTTTATCAGCTTGTGAATCTCAGTAAAAAAGATTATCTTCCGTAGATTTTCTTTTCTGCATGGTTTTTTTTTCAATGTTTTCTAGTTTACTCATTGTTGCATCGACAGGTCGATCGGACATTACAAACGAAGAATATCATACCAATTACATTCAAAATAATCATGCATTTTCTATTCTTGCTGCATATTCAATTCGTGAGATTTCGATGGATTTTGTTCTGATTCGAGATCCTCATGCACGTTCAAATTATACCGATGAATTATTAACACGAACTCATCTTCAAAGACTCAATCAAATCCATCGAAATAGTCAATCATCAGGTACATTTTGGATTTCTTGGCCGAAATTTTTGAGATTATTCAATTCAATCACCATATCGTGCTACGCAAGTGATTATTACGATGTTCGAGAAGTCAATCGTTTTACTCGAACACCAACGCAATCGATTCCAACATTTCATTTTCATTTATCTAAGTAAATCACCTCTTTTTTTTCTCTCCTATCGATTCCTCTCGACAATTAAATTATTCTTTCTTTCGTTTTTTTTCTTCAAGAACATCATTGATTAACATCAGTCTTCTCTATCATCGAGCTAATCGTCGATTGAGACACTATCATACGCAATCATTTGTTCTATGTAACGTCGAACAAGGTGCATCGAAAGATGTTGGAACTCATCAAGCTATTCTATGTACTAGTCGAGGTGTATTTACACATTGGATTGGTTCATTAACACCGGGTTTTTATGTGATTATTCCGTTTTCGACTAGTTTTTGGAATGATGATCATCAATCTGTTAATGATTATACTCTAGTCATTCATTCCAAAGTACAAATCAATGTTCAAGTTACACCTGAACCAGCAACGTTATTGACTGACTGTTTAATTGCAACTATTTTGAAAACTGTGGAACCACATCGAGTTCGTTTTGTTTTAAATAACAATAATAATCAAATGATTTTCTTCTTTTTTTCTTAAAGGAAAAAGATTTTAATTATTACGTCACAACAACCGAACACAGTTTTAGTATGTTCATAGCTGAGAATTTATCTGTGATAAATTTTTTAAATTTCGAAATCGATCTTAATGATAGTATTCGTATAAGAAATTCTCGAAAATCTTTGTCAACATATAATTCCATCCCACCACGTCACCGACAAATTATTTTTCTTGTCGAATGGACAAATGAAGAAAACGAAAAAGCGAAAATGGAATACGTCTATCGATCGCAACATGTCCAACAAGCTCAACAAGCCATACCCGATATATTCATTGCACAAAATGATTTTCATTCGTATCGTCCATTTTAAGTTTGTAAATAAATATGTTTATCTAATGTTTTTGTTGTCGAAGTTCGAGTTTTTTCATTCGTAAAATGTCTTTGACATCGTCAGCTAAATCAATCCAAGCTGGATCATCACTAATAGTTGATATTTGATCGGAATTTGATGACGACAATGACGATGTGTCAAGATCAGATTCAGAATTGTCGCTTTCACTAATCGCATACCGACCTAGACATGCGGTGCATCAAAGGATAAAATCAAAAATTTCAACTTTAATCTCTTCTCACCAGCTAATTGTCTTTCAAATCTTTGTAATCGTTGTTTCGAATGATGTGTCTTCATACGATACTCAAATCGTGGTAATAATTGATACGATAGTTGAAATACTTGTTCAATTTCCAATTGTCGATCTTCGGCAATGATCTGTGAAATTGTTTTTTGCTGTTTAACATTTAATAAATAATCTTCGGCGAGAATTAAATGAAGATTATTTTGATAGGCAAATATAAATTCACCATCGAAACCAAGAAATTCAATTGCACATATTGTTGAATCAAAAATTAATTCACGCATTAAACTATTCGTACTATCCCAAATTTTAATACAACCATTCGAATCTGATGAAGCAAATAATTTCAATTTCGATGTTGCACTTATTGCTTGAATTTGACTTTGATGATGCGTTCCTTTTGTTGGATGTTCAACAATACCCCATTGATCTCGATCATTGACTTTAATCGAAATATTCAATAATTGCCAAAGATGAAGAAAATTTTGATCCGAATAATTTGCAACAATAAAATTATCGAACATTGTTAGAAAACGAATATTATTATTCATGGAAATATTTTTCTCCTGTTCGATGGTTAATAAATGTATCAATTGAATTGATTCATCGTGTGAATGGATAGTTAAATCCCAAATATAAATCAATCGATCCATACTCGACGAAAGTAAAACTTCACGATCGGTAAACAATATATTCGTTTTATCCATACTTGTTTTCGATGTTTCGAGAAGAAGAATTGAAGTTCGATGAGCACGAATCGGTTTCATAGTGAATAAATCACCTTGATAAAGCGATATGTAACCATTCGAATGACCGAAAAAGATCAATTGTTTTTCGAAAGATTTTTCTTTTGAATTTTGAAATGTTTCGATATGAACAAGATTTGTATGCATCGGATGAATTAATGTCATAGAAGTTATCATTGATTTTTGAGATTGTGTTTGAATTTTATATTCAGCTTGACAAGGATTTCGATCTGATTGATAGAGAAGAATCTCACCATTGAATTGAAGAGAATAGATTTGTGATCTTGTTAACAAATGAGTAATTAAGCAAGAAAATCAACAACGAAAAGATGTATTTACCGACTAATATCATGAAGAATTTGTTTGATAGGTTTTTTAGAAAGATTAGGTATTACTGTCAAACAACAACCACTGATTGGTGAGATTAAAAGACTTGAATAATCTTCTAATAGAGCGAGAAGACGTGATGTTTGGTGTGTATTTGTAAATAATTTCAATGCGATCACTTTCGATTTCGTTAATGAAAATAATCGATTAGGTAGATTCAACTGAAACAAATGCAAACTTGTCGATGTCCGATAAAAAAATAGATTTTCTTCGAGAATATCGATTTGATAGATGTCTTCGGTTGTTTTATATTGATAAACATGTTGAAGAGTTTCTACAAATGCTTTTTGTTTTCTATTGAGAAAATATTTTTTTCGATCTAACCTATATTCCAAATATTCATTGAATGATCGATTGAACTTGAAAGAAGTAGATTTTCATTGAAATTGACTTTCAAATCAGTTATCATTTGCCAATGTTGATCATATCGGCGGATTTGTTGCATTTGATTGAACTGATAGATCAATACCAAACCATCGAAAAACCCGAATACTATATAATCATATTTTGCAACATAGAGACAACGTTTGAAATCATATCGATGTGGATTACAGAATTGCCGTGTATATTTTTGATTCGATGCGTATTGCCAAACGAGAAAATATCGATGAGAAAGAATACCAATCGATTGCAATGTTCCAATTTGACAAAGATGAATAATCGATTCATTGAATTGAAATGGTAATTGTGGAAGTTCAGAGAGAAATATCGGTTGAGATGTATATTGTAATGATTGAGTGTTGAATTGAAGAACACGACCGAGACAACCTGAATTTTTAAACAAATGAAACGTGAGGAATAAGACATGAATATGATTGTTATCTACCGAGGAATAGCATAGAATTTTCGTGAATATAGAGAATACTATGAATTTCATTGAAGATTTCTTGTTTCGAAAGAAAGAGACCTTTGCGTGATGCATCACCAATGAGTACGATTAACGATTTCGAAGGTTTGATATTGACGAAACCGATGAGAAGACGAAAAATAGATATACAAATCATGAATTGAAATTGAAACGAACAATCGAATTGAAATGAACGAATATTTCCAAATGACTTTTTCTCAATTGGATAAACAAATAATTTAGTCTGTTCGGATTGTTCAATATTACACATAATGATATATCCTTGTTCGACATCATAAAAATCAACACATTGATATCGTTCATTGGAATTGAGTGATAATTTTTGAATAGTTGTTAAACCAATTGTAATCTTTCGTTCGTCGAGATTTTCTCTTTGAGTAAATAATCTTTCGAAATCATTCAATTCGACTGTTGGTTCATTGAGTGTTTTATTTTGAATCTAGTAAAATAAACGAAATGATTTCTTTGTTCTTCTTCTTTCTACTTGGTAGAGATGAACAGCAAGAAGAATTCGAGCACGTTGCCAAAGTTCAATCGGTGATCGAGTTACATTTGGAATGTATTCATTCGAATGAATCGATGGTAAACGTCGACGATGACGAGTTATTTCATCATCGATTTCATCAGGTAAATTATTTAATAATTCATCTTGTAATTCATGATCGAGATTAGCAAAACCGCCGGATATATATTCATCTTCTGAAACCTAATAATTTCAAAAATTGATTTTTATGAAATTGTTTTTTCAAATTGTTTTACGATATCTTCTAAATTTCGAGTATCGATATTTGTATCACTGGGATCAGTTACGAGATTTTCCAAAGATTGTTTCTTTTGCTCGTCATTCGAAATAGGATTTGGATTAATCGATCGTTTTATTTTATGATTCTTATCATCGAAAGTAACAGTTCGACGTTGTGGAACTGATTGTGTATTGATTTTTGTATTCTCACGAATGAATTTCGGTTTATTTTCTGTTTTTCTTGCAAGTAAATTTTCTTGAAGAAGAATATTTGGTTCAGCAATTTCACTCGATGGATCGACGACAATTTTTTCTTTAATATCAATAACAGTATCAGATAATGTTGATACGAAGGATTCTTTCTCGTTACTAGTCATCATTGATTTAATCAGTTTCTCGAATGACTCATCTTACCAGATGTTAATCTGTCAAAGAAATAAATAACGAAATGTTATTACTGTCATACATCTGCCTACGTAATTAATTCGATGATTTTCTCATCGAATATTATCATGAAAAAAAGAAATCTGAGAAGTGAGTTGATTTTCAATTCTCCCATATAAATACTCGTTATTTTCATACTTTGAGAACTCTTTTTGAACTCATGGACGGTCAAAAAGTTGTAGACATGATTAATAATAAGATTTCTCCTAAACACGACAAAACATGTTCATTTAGTTTTTCAATTAAAAATCATATCGGTGGTTTAGCACGAGTTCTAAAAATCTTTCAAGTAAAATCTTCGAAATAAAACAAACACACGATTATCTCATTGGAAATTATTTTTAGGAACACGGTATCAATATAGTTCATATCGAATCTCATCCAAGTCGAAAAACGGATTCGAAATATGAAATCTATGTTGATCTCGAAGCTGATCAAACACGTCTCGAACAATCGAAAAAAGCACTACAACGACAAATTTCTTGCATTGAATTCGACCCGAGTGTATTCTTTCAGTTGGCAGAGCCTTGTCGAGCACACAATGACAATCTTTTTGTCTCGTCGTCATCATCATTGATTAATGATCACGAGCCAACACGTAGGTACCAGATAAAAGAAAAATTAATAAATCTAAGTGAAGCATCAGCTGGTAGATATTAATTGTTTTTTAAAGTGCAAAGTTTTCTTTTCATTTCTTTATCAAGTGATAATATATTCGAAATCTATGTCGCCAAGTGCATATATTTAGATATTCGAACGATTAGTTTCATGCGATTGTTTAAGACTAAGATAGAACGAGATTATCTTTGTTTTTTTTTCGAAGAAGATAAACGCACACACACATGACTAACACACGATCGAACAAATTGTAAATTTGCGTACATATTCTTTTGTCAAAATTAATCATGTCGCTAGTGAATGAATCGGAGTCATATGTTTAACTTGTTGTTTTGTCTCCCATTCTTTCTCACTCACTTTCTATCTTTTTGTTAAATAAGTACTCATTTGAAATATTATTAATCGAACCATTTCTTTTCTCTCGAACTAGTATATTAAGAAAAAGAACGTTCGATTATCTTCGTGTTTCTTATTAAAACGAAAGACTCGGTCAGACGTAGTTGATTCTTATATTGACTCGAAACTCGATGAAAATGTTACCTGAAATTTCGAACGTACTTCTCTCGGATATATCACCAGCAACAATTGACAATGTTTTCAAACATGATCTACATTTGTCATTAACAAATAATTCATCATATTCAATTCTTTGTTATGATACAGTTCTATGTTATCTATCGAATATTATCGAATATAGTACAACTGATGAAATACAATTGAATCTGCAACGATATTTTACATGCAAACAAATTGAACAAGCATATTATCGTTTACAAAATGCAATTCAATATACACTAACAGTATTGAAATCATCGATTGAAAGTCAAATAATCGATCATTTACAAGGATGTTTGGGTAAACTCATTGATTCATCATGTTTATTAACAAGTATTGAAATTCTTCATCAAAAAAATCTATTTTCATATTTGCCACTATTTGTTACGAATGATTGGATACATATGATACGTTACATACAAAATATTGAAAAAATCGATCGATCATCATCCACAACAACAATAACAACACCTTCAACAAAAATCAATGATTTACAAGATGAAATGAACTATCTCAAAGAACATATTTATTCCTTAGAACAACTAGTTGAAGAACTCAAAGTAATTCCAACAACATACAATGATTCAACGAATCTATCCGATCGATGTTGTTTGAGAACATACTGTCAACATGCAACAAATCAACGTTCAATGTCAATCTTTGATTCGCCATCATCATCATGGTCATCTCTGGATTTAGATAAACCAACATTAACAACAACATTGAATCGAACCAAAGCAGGCTTTATTCGTAATCCTGTTTCGAATTTTCTTATGCCAACAACACCTTCAACAATCAATGAAATAAATTCGTCAATGAATGTCAACGATGATAATTCGAGTAGTGATGATGAACAATCGACGAATTCGAAGAGTGGTTCAATGGTTGTTATACGCGAAGATGATGTTTGGATTTATCCAATTGGTGTTGATGTTCGACGACGAAAATCGAAACCGAAAGATTTCTTCTTTCGTTCGCAATCATTATTCAATCCGATTCATGATCGATATGAAAATAACACGGAGAAATTTATTCGACAGAAGAGTTTCGATGATCACGATTATCCGAGAGAGAATTATGTTGAAAATAATATACAATTAAACTTTAAAAAACATAAGAAAGGAAAAGGTTCGAGAAAGAAACAATGAAGAAAATGAATTTGTTTTTTTTTGCTCGTGATTTCATTGAACGAGATAATTATATTTTGGTCTTTTTTTTGTATTTTAGTAGAAGAAACACCTTGGTTTCCACGACGAATTACAGATCTTGATCAATGTTCGGTTAAAGTTCTCTTGTATGGAGCTGATTTAGACGCTGATCATCCCGTAAGATCACGAGAAATCATTTTCCAGAATTTTCTTTTTTCTTGAATAGGGTTTCACAGATCCAGTTTATCGTGCACGTCGAATGTATTTTCATGATTTAGCAATAGCTTATAAACAGTATGCTTCATTCGTTTATTATCTTTTTCTTTTTCATATCAATTTCATTCTAGTGGAAATCCGATTCCACGTGTTGAATATACAAAAGAAGAAACAGACACATGGGGTGTTGTCTTTCGAAATCTTAATAAATTATATCCTACTCATGCATGCAATGAATATCTAGTTAATTGGCCTTTATTAAGAGAAAAATGTGGCTTTCGGTAATAGAAATCAGACATCTTTTTTGTTTCCTATCAAAATGAAAATCTTCTGTTCAGAGAAGATAATATTCCTCAATTAGAAGATATCTCAAATTTTCTACGTGAACGAACTGGTTTCACTTTACGACCCGTTGCCGGGTATTTATCACCACGAGATTTTCTCTATGGTCTAGCATTTCGAGTTTTTCATTGTACACAATACATACGTCATTCATCCAATCCATCGTACACACCTGAACCGTACGTTAAAATTGATTGAAATTGTAAATTATTAATCGATTTTTTTTATTACAGAGATTGTTGTCATGAATTATTCGGTCATATTCCATTATTAGCTGATCCAAATTTTGCACAATTTTCTCATGAAATTGGTCTTGCAGCTATCGGTGCATCGGAAGAGGATATTAATCGATTAGCAACAGTAGATCGATTGATTTGCATTGAAAAAAAACGAAGCTTATCGTTTATTTTTAGTGTTATTTTTTCACGATCGAATTCGGTCTATGCCGTCAGAATGATGGCCTACGTGCATATGGCGCTGGTTTATTATCTTCATGTGCCGAGCTAGAGCATGCTCTCAGTTCGCAGGCAAACAAATTGCCATTCGACCCGGAAACTGTTTGCAAACAAACATGCTTAATTACGACTTATCAAGATCAATATTTTGTCTCGGCTAGTTTTGTTGAAGCAAAAGAAAAAATGAGGTAAATCAAAACACAAAAAAAAAAGCAATATTCATTTGTTGTTGTTGTTTCTAGAGAATTTGCTCTTTCAATCAAACGTCCATTTGCTGTTCGATACAATCCATATAATCAAACAATCGAAATCGTATCCAATACAAAACATGTTGCACAAATTATCTCCGATCTCAAAGGTGATATGTGCATTATATTTGATGCATTAAAAAAATTACAAACAAATCTTACAAATGAAATTGATCAGACCAAATAAAAAGAATAGATGAATATGAATTAGTCTTTTTCATTATTCAATGTCATGCGTTCGTCGGTTTTTGTAACGAAATAAATCGGTTTCGTCAATGGATTCAACCAGTTAAAACTCATTTGAGAACCGAAAATAATTTTCAATAACAAAAAAAATGGTTTCGTTCGACGAGACGATTTTTTTCCTTTATAAAAATGAACTCCCTAAGAAAAGAGAAGGCAAATAAACCATTGTTCGAATAATGAAAACATAGCAAATCTACCGGAGTGTCAGTATGAATGCAATAGATCTGTATTCCAATCAAAATAGCAGTAAATAAAAATAAACAAAAGCCTACTAAACCAAAAACGACCAAAAGTATTAGCGCAACAGGCGGTGACCAGACACGACAGACTATAAATTCAATAAAGAAAATAATGAATTTTCAAAAACATCGACAAACCAGTCCAATTCGATCGGACGCAAGTCGGCAGATGATGAAAACTAATAATTAACATATAAGTCGACAATAAACAAGTATAAAACTAGAAGAATAAATATTTCAAATGTAAATGAATTTTTATTATTTAATTTTACTGTAAAAAGAAAAAAATATTTATGATTATTTTCTCCCACACAGTTATTCACAAATAAACAATGGTGATCACGTCGTTTGATACATCGTTGACAAACTCTTAACGATAAATATATATTGAGTATATACTTAAGATAATCGAATGTGGATCATTACCGACAATGATGTGCTCTCAATGGTTTAATACTTAGACATGTTGAACAACGATCAAGATTCGTTGTGTCTAATGACTTTGCATTATTCAATGGCACCGTTCCCTAGACAACGAAAAAGACGTGAATAAAAAAACGAAGTTATTGTCTACGTAGTGGTCTTACTGGATTAGTAAACATCGTTTTAAAATGTGAACAAATCGAAAGAAAAAATAGAATATTAAAAAATATTAAATGACAATATCGATAGTGAAATGTCGAATTCTCTCGAATAAATATGACATAGACCGTCACATATTCACTGTAGAATAGCAGAATCCATGTGATCATAGCACATGAAATACCGAGCAGATCCTTGACGAACCAATTCGACATAATATTGTTCTTTTTCTTTCTAAATTCTACTCTGCTCCAATCAAGAACTTCATTGAGATCAATCATTTTTTTTCTCCCTTTGACGTCAGTAGTGACATCATTCAAGTATCACTTTTTTTTTCTATGTACTTCAAGATCATTCTAAAGGTAAGTTGCTTGGTTACAAACAAGATCATGGTTGATTATACAGTGACTCATCGAATATCGCGATTTCCGAATGTCATCTTGAAAACGAAAAAAAAAACGAATATTTTTTGAATGAGAAAAAAAACATGAGAATGAAAGAACGAGGGAGAAACGATCGTTTAGTTTTTTATATTGTTATTATTTTTCTTCTTTCATTCAACCTTGTCTGGTTTTTTGATAGATTAGATTTTTTTTTCTCTTCCTCTAACATGTAATAATGTTTTCTCGAAAAGCAATGTGAAGGAAGAGAAAAAAAAAGAAGAAGATAGCGAACATCATTTTTCCATTCCTATCCCATTTTTTACGCTAGTCCGTCTGACATTAACACAAGAAAAACCCTCAAGAATCCATAGGAAAAACAATAATCATAGTAATCATAACGAGTTATGTAGATAAGTTTAATTAGTCCGTACGAAAGCATAATTAGGAAATTCGAATTCTTCATCGAATATTTCATTTGTTTAGCTCGTATCGATTTCGATGTAAACAAATAAATAAGATACTGTTTATCAATCTATCGATTCTTTCTTCTTCGATTTCGTTGGTAAGCATCTATATCTCGTTGGCATCAGCAACAAAGAACGAGCACAATAAATTGATAAGAGGCGAGGTAGAAATGAAAAGTACGGAAGAAAAAAAATCCAATACAATACTCTTCATTCACTTTCTTTCCTTTTTTTTTCTTCTTTTACTTCTTATTTTCCTTTCGTTTTGCATCGAATAGCTATATTCTCTTTTGTCACCTACTTAACTACGAGATTGAGTGTCACCATCGATCTTATTTTCGACAGCACACTGAACTTGCACACGTATTACATCATGTGAATTTCTTTTATTGTATAGATCAAATTTTAAGTTGACATTTAATAATCGATGTTAGACTAGAAAGTCAACGTTTTATTCAACAATGAGCAATGCACGTATACCAGGACAGTAAGTTGCTCTTGTTTCATATGTCATTGTGTCTATTTATGTTATTTCAATAATAAACTAGAATTTCCGATGATGATGATGATCAAAATAGTTCAACATCTTACCAAAAATTCGATAAAACACGAATTAATCAAAAGGTTGAGAGCGTACTGTTGAAGTAAAATTTAAAATCGAATTATTTTCGTTTTTTTTAGCAAGAAGCAGTCAAACGTGCAGGTGATTTACGTACCCGTCGAGGGCCTCATCGAACAGATCTTTCCGAACCGGATGACATAAAAGGTAAACCTAAATAGCTGATAGGCAATATTTGATTAGTTCATCATTTTTACAGACTACTACATAACATATTGTAGAACGAAAAAGAGAAAGAAAGATTTTCCTTTCCTTTTCTCATCCTCGGCCTTCTTTTTTTTTTTTCTTAGAACAGATATATTAAACATGCTATCTTTCTATTATTTAGGATTAGTTAGAACGAGATAAAACTAAAGCCAGATTCTATCTTGTCTGCATCTTTTTCTTTCTTTCTCTCGTCTTTGCTTTTATTTTCTCGTTTAATAAATGAACCTGTTTTGACACCAAGAAAATATCTGTACTTAAAATTGTTTTCATGACGCCATACTCTCGACTCGTAGGATTTGATAATAATTCGTTTCATCCTGATGATGGTGATGGATCAATTTACAATGGTACTCATCGTCCAATAGCCTTTCCAACAACGAAACCATTGCAAAATATACGAATAACTTCCAACGAAAAAGTCAATTCAGTAAGAGAAACAAGAATTTGATTTTGAATTGACATTAAACTTCTTTTTTTTCCTTCAAAATAGAGGAATAGTCCACAAATATCTCGTCCGCCAACGGCACCATCCGTTCACTCTCGTTCAATAAATCGTTCATTTCAAACTCCTAAAACTATATCCGGTGCAACAACAAGCATTAATCTTGACGATAATGATGACGAAGATGAAGAAATACGACTAAATGGTATGAGAAATAAATCCAAAAAAAGCATACACTTATGAATGCGCCTTCGATGCTTGCTGATGACGCATGCAAACAATTCGATTAAGAATTTCTTGTGTTATATACTTAATCGAAATGTCAAAAGAGTTGTTTTCTTGCTTTTTCTTTTGCATGATGCTTACTGTTTTGTTTTATTTGTTATTATCTTCACTATCTACTTTTTCAAAGAGCACAAATGCATGAACAAATCTTCTACTAAACGCACTCATCGTCGTAAAACTCGTCGAAATTCTGATAAAATTCTATCGAATCAAACGATAGAATCTTGTCAAGAAAATACTCACTTATCTTCTAATGAATGTGTTGTAAATTTGGATAATAGAACATCTAAAACTAAAAACTCTTTTCCTAATCACACAGATTCCGATGGTGAAAGTGAACCTTTACCTGTTAAACCATGGTCACCAATGCCAAATAATTTTAATGGTTCATCATTACAATTTACTAATAATAATAATAACAACAACAATAATAGTGAAAATAATCAAGAAGACAATTCATCGCCACAATTAACCATGGCTATTCGTGCGCTTTTTGAAATGATTACTGAAGACTTGGATAAATTTGTTTATTCACCTGCACCTAACGGTTTAGGAGATATTCAATGTCGTATAACAAGAGATAAACGAGGCATGGAAAAGGGACTTTTTCCGACTTATTATATGCATGTTGAACGACCGGGTGATGGGAAAAAAGTATGATTTGTTCACCGTTCTATGATGTTAATGTTAGTTGATTTAGTTTTTTATTCTCGCTGGACGAAAACGTCGACGTAGTGCAACGTCCAATTATTTGATATCAACAGATGCAACTGATCTATCACGAGACGGCGAACGATTCATTGGGAAATTACGGTTTGAACAATATTCCATGTTTTTCCTTTTTGAAAGTCAATTATCAACTTTCTAGAGCCAATATGTTTGGTACACATTTTACCGTTTTTGATCATGGCTCAAATCCGAAAAAGAATGCGTAAGTTACTTAGTATTTTGTACGATATTGACATCTTTTTTTTCCTAGTCCGACTGAAGAATATCGTCGAGAAGTAGCCGCAATTGTTTATGTAAAATTCGATGATCTTTTGTTTTTTGTATTCAATTTTTGTTTATCTAGGAAACGAACATACTGGGTTTTAAAGGTCCACGAAAAATGACTGTTATCATTCCAGGTATGAGCAGTGATCACCATCGTGTTGAAGTTCGTCCAAGAAGTGTAAATAATTGCTAATTTCTTCATTTTTCGAGATGAACATTTCCTTTCTTTCAAGGAATCGGAAAGTTTGATTGAACGATGGAAACGCAATAATATGGATAATCTACTTGAATTACATAATAAAACACCTGTTTGGAATGAGGGTACTAATCACCGATCGATTGATTGATTCATGCATATCAATTCGTTTCTTTTAGAAACTCAGTCCTATGTGCTCAACTTCCATGGACGTGTTACGCAAGCATCTGTAAAAAACTTCCAAATTGTACATGATGATGATCGTAAGTGGAGAAAAAAAACAGGTTAACTGTCTTTATCGTCAGTTTGTTTTTTGTAGAAGATTATGTCTGCATGCAATTTGGCCGTATTAGTGATGGTAGATTTGAGCAAAATCTTTTGTATTCAATGAAAAAAAAACGAACTAATTTGATTTTTAGATGTATTTACTTGCGATTATAAATATCCATTATGTGCTGTTCAAGCATTTGGTATAGCTTTGTCTTCTTTCGATGGCAAACTTGCATGCGAGTGATTCTTTTTTCTTCTCGTTTTTTTTTCTTCAAAAATCATTCCGTCCTATTGATTTTGTTGCCTTTAAAATGTACGTAATGATTATCTTTATTTATTTTGTTTCCTGAAATTCAATTGATTAGTACTCCGGATTCAAACAATAGAATGAAATCGAATGATTTTCTTGTTCGTATTCAATGTGTTTTCTCTTGCTTTTTCTTTTTTTTAAATGTGTGTATCTAAATGATTATTGAAAAGAATATACGAAACGAAATTGAGGCTTGTTTTAAAAAAAAATACATGTAAATTCAATTAGCAGGAATAAGAAACCGAGGAGAATTTTTAATCAGCAGCTGTCGAATGACTACGTTGTCGACGGAAACTACGTGGAATGTGAGCTCGACGTAGAAACGTTTCTTTGACTGCTTTCTGTTGAATTGTTTTAAATTCGCTAAGAATATCTCGGCAGACATCAATCGGTAGGCCGGACATTTCTGCAGCACATTCTTCAGGTGATTGTTTGACTTCAATTTTATCTTTTTTTGATTTTTGTTGGGCTTTCTTTGGACTTGATGATCGTTGTGGATTTGATGTGTTTGATTTGTTATTTGTAGATTTCCTTGAATTTTTGCGAGGAGAATTCATAGCTGCGTGACTTTGCGTTGTTTTTTCAGCTGGTTTCTCTACAAGTGTAACCAGTGCATAACTGAGACTATGACGAATTTCAGTATCGTTTGGTAACTTTTCAACAGGTCTATTTTTAATCTCACCATAGAATGGTAAAGCTAATTTAAATGGTAGTCCAATACTTTTCATTTCATGTTTAATACGTTTCTCAGCTGTACGAGATCGGTCTCTTGTGCCTGTGCCTGCAGTCATACTTCTTGATCGTTTGAGATTATGAACTGAATCAGCTATTTTTGCTACTACATTTCGAAAACCAGTAGCTATTCTTCCGCCAACATCACTTTTCATTAATGTGTACCAACCGTAGACTGGATACGCAGATAGATCAGATTCTTGAATTGCTTTTGCTGCAACGAGAACTTGTGCAACAGGACGAGATATTTGCATGTCGTAAGCATGAAGATAAAAACACGCAGAAAATGATGAATCAAGTTCACTACGCATTTTATTTAAAGGTAAATGAGCGTGAAACGATCGAACAGCAACTTCACAACCGTGTTCATGCTGAAAATCACTACTGATTTTAAGTGCAGCAGCTTGAGCTTTAGGATCATGAACAAATTCGAATGCAGATGCAAGTTGTTTCGCAGTTATAGTCTTCCCAGGGATCGGAGCAGGACCAGCACCACTTTTGCTGATCATCGAACCCCAAAAGAATTGATCGCCAAAGAATGGCACGATGATAGTCGGTTTACCAGCACGCAGACCAGCTGCTGTTGTTCCTGCACCACCATGATGACAGACAGCAGCAACTAGAAACAACAAACCGTAAGAGAATATATGAAAGATGAGAAACGGTTACCATGTTGAAAAAGCCAATCATGTGGACAGTTCTCGATTTTCAGAATTTTATCAGTTAATTTATCTTGATCAATATTAAAACCACACAAGAGAGCACGATAGCCTGTTGTTTTCAAAGCTTCAAGAACAACTTCTAATAATCGTTTTGCATCGTGACCTGTTATTGAACCGAAACCAATGTAAATAGGTGGATCATCTGCTTTAAGAAAATCGAGAATATCCACCGGTGGTTTATAATTTGATGCTAGATCAAGAAAGAAAAATCCCGATACATCAATATAATTTGGCCAATCAGCTGGCTTCGGGACGAGCGAAGGTGACCAACAATATGTATGCGGTACATGTTCATCCATCATTATACGAATTGCTTGACGCGTATGTAATGGTGCGAGACCGAGAACATCTTTACGAAAATCATTGATAACATTTCGCATACCTGACCATGTCTGAAAAAATACACAGAAGTCAAAGAATGTCAATGACAAACATGCAATTGTATCACTTACTAACACTTCAACTAAATCATAGGATAGCATATTAATTTTTTCCATTGGTTCTCGATTATAATCAACTTTACATAACGGATGAGGAAATTGAATAGTTGGCGACCAGGGCATAGTAAATACAATATGCAATGGTATTTGTAAGCGTTGAGCACAATGAATGTGACCATATGAAGGTGGATTAGCAATAATTGCTTCAGCTACAAATGGTACACCCGTTTCATCATCATCTTCGATACATGCTTTCCATGTTGATGCAAGAATTTCCCCAATGAGACGACGACTTTTAGCAATATCACCTGCAACTATACTACTAACCGATGGAATAATTCCCGCATTTTTAACCATAAATGACATGAGATCAGCAGGATCACCAGCTAGTGGATAAAATTCGATCCCATTTTCTCGAACAAATTTTCTAAATATTTCATGTGTTGCTAAACGAACTCGATGTCCATAACTAAGTAAAGTTTTTGCAAGAGCAATGAATGGTTGTACATCACCTCGTGTACCAACAATTAATATAACAATCGCTAAACGTGGTATATCACCATTAATGATAGTTTTTACATCAGCAACTTCGTCCATTGTTGTTTTCTTTGGTTTATCATTGTCAGTTTTTTCATCATCAGTATCTGACCCATGATCATATCCATTTCGTTTCGCGTGTCTTTTTAACGTATGAATAAAAAGTGAAATCAAACCGTCATCTTCATTGAAAGCTGCTGTATAATCAAGTGTTTTTCCTTGATGTGTTTTACTATTGACTTCTTCGAATTCATGCAGATCGATTTGACACGATACACTAGCCGGTAATAATAAACGTGCATGGAAAAGAAGTCGATATCCTTGTTTAGATTGGATAACAAGTATATTTTCAGCATCATGTTTTAAATGTTGAGTCAAACAAATTGGTTCAGGAAGTGTATTGGAAAAAACCTCAACTTGATTGATCCAAACAGTAACCGCAGGTATTTTCACATCTGATTCATCATTATTCGATTTTTTATTCGTATTAATCGATTCGAAATGTAGATAAACTTGTTGTTGTTGATCGGACATTTTATTTCGTAGATCAAATCTTTTTCGATACCAATATGATATACAATGCGAAGTAAATTTCTGATCTTTCCTATCATTAAGATGTGGTAATTGAATACTTGTCCATTCATGATCATCGAATGAATTCGAAAGCAATTCATTATGAAACGATGTACTATTTGTTAAACAAGTAAAACGCCAATCACTATCGATATTAATTGCTGTTGTCTCAGACTTGCTTGCATGGCTGCTAAACATCTTTGTTTTGCGTATTTCTGATGATTGATGAGGGTATTGAGTCAATATAAGTACGTGTATGTAACTCGCATGCTTTATGCTTTCATGAATAAGAATGATTTGAAATTGTTGCTATAAATCTTGTTGTTTCTCTTTCTTTTTTTCTTCTTACAACGTCTCGTTGTCATACATGTTCTCGATCATAACTATGGTGTAAAGAGTCTACATAGAGGCATTAAAAGTAAATATTTTCAGAGGAGAAAGTATTTTTTGCGAAGACATTATTAACATGCTCTTTTTATATCGCATAATCAACAAAAAAGATAAGAGACACGAAGTTTGACATCGTTCAATCATGAATATATTTATTTCTAAAAAAAAATAGTTTTTACGCTTAATAAATACACAAAAAAATGACAATGGAAGAACCATATACACTAATAGGAATAAGGCATGGTAAATATTTATTAGATTTGAAAACTAAATATTTCTTTTTGCTTCTGTATATATCTGCACAATGAAATTGGAGAGGCACAAAACAAAAACAACAACAAGTAGTTTGCTTAAAAACTCTATGATTGCACATATCAATAAGACGAATAATCGATTGATTGATTGATAGATAATTTAATGGTTATTGACGTACGAGAGATCGACTACGTTGTCGTTGAAATAAATGTAATGATTTTTTGTGTTTACTATCTTCTGTTAGAGGACCCGATGATTTCGAATGATGTTCCGTTTTAATTCGTTCAAAATCATCAAGAATTTGCTTGCATAGTTCAATTCGTAAACCAGATTCATACGCAGCTCGTCCTTCGGGTGACGTATCTTGAATGCAGACAGGCGAGCCTGATGATGATGATCGTCGATGTCCTGATGGAGTGAGAACTGATAGACGATGATCGGAATTCGGATTTCGATGATGTGATAGTTGTTTTACTTGAGCATAGATACCACGACCTAACCAAGTTAGTGATGCTAGAGTGCCAACCACAGGTTTAATAACAATATTTGGTATAGCAACAGCTGCACCAGCAGCACCGCCTAATACGCCATGCCGTTCATAGCCTGTTCGTGGTTTATTGACTAGTCCAGTGACACCATCCTTAAATCCGTACCAAATCGAATGTTCAGCTGCGCGTGCACCCGAAGTAAAATTATCGACTTGCGGTCGTTTACGTTTGTCTGAATCTGCATAAGGATCGTACAATTTCGGTAAATATTCCAATGCATCAGTTACTTCACCATAAAACGATAAACAACCAATATAAACATGTCCAATACTTTTTCCTACACCTCGAACAATGGTTTCGCATCCATCGAGTGTACCCGTTGTTAAACTAGTCGCATTTGCTGCTCGTTTTAAACCCACTGCTGTATCGATAAATAAACTCGTAAATGCCTTTCGTCCGTGTTTCATTAAGCCAAGTAAAGGCAAATGCAAGCGACCATCGTACATCGCCGCATGCCATTCTCGAGTTGGAAGTATGCTTAAATCGGATTCTTTGATAGCATCAGCGGCGACCAGCGCTTGAGCAACAGGACGTGATATGTTCAGATCGTATTGATTCAATCGAAAACATGCGCCGAATGAGGAATTTAAATCACTACGCATCTTATCTAAAGGTAAACGAGAGTGAAACGATCGAACGGCAGCTTGACAGCCATCTTCTTGTTGAAATGCAGCACGTAGTTTATCTGCAGCTTCGCGAGTTGCAGATTCATGAACCATTTTAAATGCTTCGATGAGATCATTGACGTTTAAACGCTTGCCTGGAATTGGAGCAGGACCAGCACCACTTTTGCTGATCATCGAACCCCAAAAGAATTGATCGCCAAAGAATGGCACGATGATAGTCGGTTTACCAGCACGCAGACCAGCTGCTGTTGTTCCTGCACCACCATGATGACAGACAGCGGCAACTAGAAACAACAAACCGTAAGAGAATATATGAAAGATGAGAAATGGTTATACCATGTTGAAAAAGCCAATCATGTGGACAGTTCTCGATTTGAAAAACATTCTTTGGTAATTTGTCAGTTTCTTTTGCTAATCCAGATAGTAATGCTCGATAACCGGTTGCAGCTAAAGCTTTTAAAACAATATCTAATATTCGTCGCGGATCATGACCAGTAATTGAACCGAAACCAATGTAGATTGGTGGATCACCGGATTCGAGAAATTCAACTAAATCTTCGGATGGTTTATAGTTTGTTGCTAGATCAAGAAAGAAAAATCCCGATACATCAATATAATTTGGCCAATCCGCTGGCTTCGGAACGAGCGAAGGTGACCAACAGTATGTATGTGGTACACGTTCGTCAATCATTAAACGTACAGCTTGACGGGTATGTAACGTTGACAAACCGAGAGTTTCCTTGCGAAATTCATTAATTAAGTCGCGTATGCCAGACCAAGTCTATAGAGAATTGAAAAACGACAATAGAATATTTTATTATTCATAATTTCGACTGCAAACATACCAACATTTCAACGACACCGTATGATAATAAATTAATTTTATATATAGCTGCGAGATCATATTCAACTTGGACGAATGGATGAGGAAATTGTGTAGTCGGTGACCATGGCATAGTAAACATTATATGTAATGGTATTTGTAAACGTTGAGCACAATGAATGTGACCATATGAAGGTGGATTAGCAATAATTGCTTCAGCTACAAATGGTACACCCGTTTCATCATCATCTTCGATACATGCTTTCCATGTTGATGCAAGAATTTCCCCAATGAGACGACGACTTTTAGCAATATCACCTGCAACTATACTACTAACCGATGGAATAATTCCCGCATTTTTAACCATAAATGACATGAGATCAGCAGGATCACCAGCTAGTGGATAAAATTCGATCCCATTTTCTCGAACAAATTTTCTAAATATTTCATGTGTTGCTAAACGAACTCGATGTCCATAACTAAGTAAAGTTTTTGCAAGAGCAATGAATGGTTGTACATCACCTCGTGTACCAACAATTAATATAAGAATTGCTAAACGTGGTACTTCAGTTGATTCAGTCGATGATGGTTCCGGCGAACTAAATGTTCCGAGAACATGTTGATATCTGCTATCTTCATCCATATCCGACAATTCATGTATAATATCTTTATGCATTTTGCCCGTTGAATTAATAAAAACATCAATCAAACCATCAGCATCATTGAAGCTTGCGGTATAATCTAATGTTTGAAGTTGCCGTTTTTTCGTAGGTGACTCATTGACGTCATCATAGTTTACTTGTCCGACACAAACGGGCGGCATCGATATTTGTGAGTGTAAAGCAAGTGTTACGCCGTCTATCAAACAAATGACTAATAGATTTTCGAAATCAGTTTGTAAATGTTTTGTAATTTCAATTGTGCGTGGGAGATGACCGTAATAAAATTTATGTTCATTTAACCAAAGACGGGCTGTGAATGTTGGATGAATATCATCTTCATCAGTCGAATAGAAATTAAGAAAAACGTGTTGTTGAAAGTCGAGTTTTTTTTCCCAGCTAAATTTCTTTCTATACCAGCAGTATTCTGATGAATCATGAGTCGTTTGAGCATGCGGAAGATTTGTAATTGTCCAGCATGAATCATCGTAATTATTTTTATGCAATGCTTGTTGTTGTTCTTTTTCATGGTCTGCTGAATAATTATATTTCCAATCTTGATCAAAATCAATCACAAACGTAGATTCTTTGCTATTATTACTAATAATTGTTGTCATTATATATCTGTGAGAATAAAAACAGAAAATAAAATAATAGGTTAGCTTTATTTATCATCATCAGTCACAAAATAGTAATATGACATTTATAAAAACTGAGTGACAAATACGCATAAACAACTATTGGAATCGTAAATACGAAAAGAGGGAGGCACTTGGACAAGTAGAAAAAAAGAGGAAAAAAATTTCTCATTCCATTCATAGTTTGTCTCGTTTCTTTTTTCTTCCTCTGCATTCTTCATCTTCATCATCAATCAGTCCGATTTTTTCCTTTCTATCCTCCACATTTCTTACTACTAGTCGAATATCCCTATATAATCACGAAAAGAAGAAGAAGACGAAGAAGAAAGAAAGAAATGAAGGAAGGAAGAGAGAGAAAGAAAAAACACATTCTATTCTACGATTAAAAATAACCAATAATCGTTCATCAGCGTTCTATAATCGGCAGATGAATATGTTCGATGCCGAATCTTTCGAAAAGTAAATTCTTAATTCGAACAATATCGTCTTGTATTAATTTGAGACTCATTGCAGTTAACATCACACCAAATAGCAGATATGCTGCACAAAGTATCGAACGAAAACTCTGATGACTAATCGTTGTTTCACCTGGTACAAGGTCACCGAAACCAATTGTTGTGAACGTGATAAATGAAAAATAAGCACCATCAATATACGACCAATTTTCCCAGAGAGAAAATAAAAGTGAACCAGCAAGAAGATAGAATACTAAGAGAGCAATTGGAACATAAAATGGAACTTTTCGTTGTTGAATCTGAATGAACAAAAGGTCAAGTTTATGATTTCGAAACGAATCAAAAACCGTTTACGTCATCTTTCATTTGTTGAGTTCGATATTTTTTATGTCGATCTATGCATCCTTCTAAATAGCCATAGTATCTCGTTACTATTTGAGCTAGAGAATCACCGATTAATTTCAACCAATTGACAACTAACAATATTCCAAATAACGCATCTACAAAATTCGAATAAGAAAAACGCTCGATTTCGTTAATCGAAAATGTCCCCAAACTATCAATTACAAATAGCGGTACAAATTTTTCCGATTGCCGTTTTCGGTGAAATATTTCCATAGCCAATCGTTGTGACTAATGTCGCAGCATAGAGTATCGCCGTAGAAATCGTCCATTTATAAACAAATTTGTCAGCTGAAACTTTTCTCATGGCTAAACGTGAAGATAAACTATCTAATTCGAATCTCGTTTGATTATCAAGTATCATTGCTCGTTCATAACTAAGATTGATAAAATTTCGTTGATGATTTTCATTCCAACGCCATTGTCGATAAGCATATTCGAAATTTTCATTTAATTCTTCATTTAACAATTGATTAGCTAACAGACGAATATTCGCATATGTTTCACTGATTAATAATTTTCGTTCGTCATCTTTTCTCAAATAATATTGTGATTCGATATGAGAAAATAATAAACCACCGAATATCAAATAAATACAAACAAATATTGTCAAACTAAATTGTTGAAGAACATAACGTACTAACAAACATTGACGATGGATACGAGATTGTTGTGTTTGTTCAGTTAAATCAATATCACCTTGTTTGTCAAATTCAAGTAAAGGAATCGAGATCCTCATGATCGTTGTTTATGCGAACAAATGATATGATTACGACGAAAGATTACTCTGAGATTCTATCTATTCGTATAAAAATAATCGGCATCTGTTATATGTAAATTGATAAATATTGGACAATAATGGAAGAGGAAATGAATGAAGAAACTTCCAACCGAGACATAATTGAAAATCTACGTAAAATAATTGACAGATTATCGATGGAATGTGAAATGAAATTAAGATTTCCAGTTCGATTGTTTTAGATTCAAATATTTTTATATAAATTTGATGAACAAGAAAAATTACTTCCTAAAAATAAATTTGACAATTTTATATATAGAAATCCATTAAAAGTATTTTAATTACAAAGTAGATTGAACTAAATCTGTAGTTACGTCAATTGACAAATGATAATAAAATTCCTATTTTAAAAACTTTAATAAGGTCTTTTTTTTATCCATAATATTTTCATTTCGAAACCAAGATTTTTAATTTCAGATGAAAATTTCTTCAGTTGTTTTTGTCTCTGTATGCCAAAAGTACAATTTATACTTTCTTCAGCAAATTATCATCCACCTACGCTCAATAAATTTCTAAATTTTCACTTGAACCTAATGGAATATCTTTGTCAACGAAGAATGAAAGATGTAATTATATTGTTGCGGTAAGATAAGTGATAGTCGCAAGTTTTTAATTTATTGTCTAGTGCTTTTTTTCCCCTATTTTCATATCTTTCACACAATTCGAACTTTTGTTGCAACACTTATTAGCACTCTAGACAATAGTTTTTAATATTTGATTAATATGCTTTTTTACTGAATAATTTCGAGTGTTATTGGCTACTCTGGCTGTTGCGATCGTTGAGTGGCAATTTTTAATACTAAATTTAGAGAAACAGAAAGTCCACAAAGTTCTATTTAATTAAGATAGAATCGTCTGAAAGGTTGCACGGAAACTTGTGAATCGTCTGAAAGGTTGCACGAAAACTTGTGAATCTTCTGAAGAAGTCTCATTTATCCTTTAAAAACAAAGCAGATTTTCGTTAAACCTCAGCCATGGATTACATTAAGATTAAAACAAGTATTATTTGATAAGTGTTTTACTGTCATTTCGACAAAATAATCGTTTTTAAGACAAGCCTTTTATTTAATGGAAAATACAAGTTTATTAGAGCAAATTTAATAAGACTGGTAGTATCGATTCAATGGGAAGAGCTTAACCTATATTCGCATGGTTTTCACCTTTGATGATTAGTAATTCTTTTTTGATGGAAGTTAAAAATTCTTTCAGAGCAAAATTAATTCTTTATATAAGTTCATACGTCAATTCATTTGTTTCTGAATATGTTAGTTTTCAATTTACACAAAAATCATCGACTCTAGTCTTTTCATGATTATTTACAGAGTACTCGAGACTGTTTGTGGAAGTAATTTCCGATCTTTGTTACAAGTGTAAGTTTCGATGTAATTCATCTGTACTTATTGTAATTCTTACGAAATCAGTTCATTGAGAAGTTCATTAGGAAGTTTGATGTCTCATTCGTTTAATTAATTGCAGTCAAGATTGAAAGAAAGCAATGTTCTGTCTCTATATAATTAAATGAATCAGAAGTTTGTCCTTAATATGATGAATAAATCAATGTTTCTTTTGTATTTACCATAACCAAGAGAATAAATTCTTTGAATAATAGTAACTGTCTGCAATTCCTTTCCCTTTTTTTTATCATGCTTTCGTTTAAGTTTTTTTTCCTACCGCACGAATGTCTACTCATTTAATTAAATAGTCATGACGTTTCTAAATGTGTACGAACATATTTTTCTTTTCAAAAGTAAAATTTCACAGTACTTCTCTCACACTTTTACTTCCTTAATAGTCCTAGTTAACATTTCTTTTTTTAAGAACAGTATCTTCATTGTTGATTTGATTTCGACCTGTCAATCATTTTCAATCAATCGAGACATTGTACGACGAAAGAAGCAAACATTAAATAACTAACATGTCAGCGTTCTTATGTCGGATACGCAATTTCTTTTTCTCGTTGACTTCTATTTAGATTTAAGAAAGAGGAGAGAAGAGTCAGAAGATTGATTTATATGAATATTCAAATATTCAACATCGAAAAACAAAAAAGAAAAGAAAAGAAGAGAAAATCTTAATACGTTTATTATCGAGTATCCGGTTCGACAACATGTACTCTATGCCTTGGATTTCTTTTTGCTAAACGTGCCTTGAGAATCCTCGAGTTATTTAAGAGCTTTATCATGTTCGAGCACTATTTCAAGTTATCAAGTAGCATCAAAATAACTTTCGATAAGAGCTTTCAATAGATCCAAAAAAGGAAAATTTATTCTTTGTAATAGTAACAAGAAGAAGAAGAAGCATGAATGAATAAATTATATTAAACGCTTAGGTGAGTGTTATATATGTGACATTTAACAAAGAACATTAATCAATACAATGACCTAAAATATTCTTAGGTTCCAAGCTGAATTAGTCAATCATCTTATTAGTGACTTATAGTTTTTGTCTCGAGTATATAATCGAGTACTCAGAATCTGTTGATTTGACTTTTTTGCTCATAACGGGAACATTAGCGTAGAACAAAAACACAGAACGAAGAAAATATTCTCCTATTTCCTGCTTCGTTCGGCTCTATCAAACTATATGATACTCTCTTCGTTGTTTTTCCTTTTTTTTCTCTTTCTACATCTCTCGTTCTCTTCATGTTCTCATTCTTACTTCATATTTGTATGTTATTTTCCGTTTATTCGATAGATAAATACATTTACTGTTATTGCTCTTTCATTTATTCAACAAACAAACTCAAATGACACTAGCTATTGTTACAACTGACTGGCTATGTGTTATTCTATTCACGCTCGGTTTTATTGGTAATCTGCTTGGTCTAGTCGTTTTTTCTTCACGTCGTTTTCGTTGTTGTTCAACATATGCCATACTTGCATTAACCTCATTTTCAATAAATTTCATTTGTATTATTCGTTATACATTATTACTTCATTCGACAACACGCCGTTGGCTATCCGATTATATTGTTAGTACACATTGGTTAACATGTAAAATCTTTCGTTTATCATCTGCATTTCGTGTACTTGCTGCATGGGTCACTGTTTTCTGGGTTATTGAACGATTTGTCTATGTAACATCACGTTTAAATCTCTTGTTTACTCGTCGAGAAAAGAAAAGCTTTCTCGAAAAATATAAATTCATTTTCATGATACTGATTGCATTCATCTTTGTTCTCATTGTTACTGGTCCAACTGTACTCTTTTTTTCAACAAATATGTCAAAGTGAGAACTTTAACAAACAAAACTAGTTCATTGTTCGTCATTTTATTGTTTTAGTATCAATCAAACTCATACGTCAATCCAATGTACATACGATCATGAACGTCTACCTCTTGTCTGGCAACATTATTTCAATGAACTTTCATTTGGTTTTAATTATAATACAATGCGTTGTTTATTTTCTGAATTGATACCATCGTTATTAGTTGCTATGTTTAATATTGCAATTATCGCTTGTATTCTACGTACAACAGCTCATGTACGACGACATCAAAAATGTCATCTGAATAAACATACATCGATATCAGTTCCATCAGGCTCAATAACGAAAAATCCACCATCATCACCGATGCAACTCTACGATCGAAGTCAACAATTACAAGTGCAAACTTCTCTCCGACAAACATCAATGCCAAGTTCATCCTATTCATCATCGAGTGTTCCACTTGGTAAAATGTCTTGGATGAATATTGTCTTGTTATTACATTCATTATTATTTTTTTTCTCATCGAGTATAACATCGTTAGTATTTTTTTCCACGTATGACCTGCGTCTAGCACATTGGGTTAGTGTCATTATACTTGCGAATTGTTCGCTCAATTTCTATATTTATTGTCTCAGCGGTAGGCAATTTCGTCGAGAATTGAAACGTATTGCCCGTCAATATATACGTCATTTACATAAATTATTCATACGTAAACGTTACTCAAAAAAATGTCGTCAATCGCCGACACCAAATGGTAAAAATGTCATCTATCAACCAATTCATCAAATGAAACCACGGAACTGTTTAACTGCTCCATGCATTCGTTCGTATCCTGCTCATCAAATAACAAAATGTATCGAATAGCGGGTTTTTTCTTCCTTGTACATCAATTTGAAATAAACTATGCATAGACATGCAAGAAAAAAAAATATATGAAACGCGCATACACGAATATAAGATCGAATATCAGTTATATGCGTATGGATGATGGCAATTGTTTTGGATATAGAGTAGACATTTTGTCTGTCAATAATCATATTCTCATTTGTTTTTTGTCAAATAGGCTTTTATCGATGACAAGTTTTCAAAATAAACAAATATATGTATTTAACTGTCAAAAATTACTTCGAAATAGAAGAACGACGATAGGATGATAGATCCGATCATGAAGAGAAACAGATATAATTAAATAACTAACCAATTAACTAACGAGAAATGATAATTCTATAAAAATATTTTCAATAGGATCGAGAGAGAAAAAAAAGAACAAAACATGAAAATTGTTGTTGACATTGCCGTAATTATCATTATGAAAATAGATGTTTATCTGATTATGACTTTCGATTTGTCTGCTAAACACAAATATTAGTAATGTTAACCGTTTTTTCTTCCCGTTTCGTTCTAGTTTTCTTTGAGTCCAAATGACCTTTTAATACTAGATTAATGAACTTATTTTCGATAATCTTATTCGAGTTATTATCTATCGAAAATGGTTCATTTAGTCTACTTCTTTCTGAGATAAAAGAAAAAGAAAAGGAGAACGATAACAAATTAACCAAATAATACTAGCAGAAATAATTAGAAAAACAAGACATCGGATTTAGAAAATATGATTCTTTCTATATAAATGATTTTCGATTGATGTTCTCGAATTAAAGCCCATATCTTCCCGTAATAGAAAACCTTGAGGCTTCAATGACGTCAAACGATAAACATTTTCTTCAGAAAATCTTATCTTCAGTTTTTACAAAAATCCTAGTTAATTGGCGACGTCTATTTCAAATGATGCATCATCATGAATATTTTTATATTATGAAATGGGAGCAAAGTATACTTGAGTATAAAACAGAATATGTCATACTTTTCATAAGTCGATTAGTTTTTCTTCTTGTCATGCGTACTAAGATGTTTTCGAGAGGAATAAAAAAGAAAAATCAGGATGATTGATACTATAAATAGGAACTATCTGATTTTTTCGATCTAATTATGTACTCGATATGATCGGATTGACAGTCAGACAACTATCAAGATTGAAATAAATCTTTATAAAACCTCGCTGTTGACGAATAAATTACTTTAGTTTTTTTTGTGACATATTTTTTTAAGGGCAAAAATATAATTAGAGATTATAATGCAGTAAGTAATCAGACTTAATTCTTCTTCGTCTTCCTGATTTGCATGCGATTAGTGTGAAAATAAAATTTCTTTGTTTGCACTAAAAATCAATTGAAATAGAAAATTTTTTGACATACTTAATGTCATGATAAACTGGTTTGAACATTGATTGAAAATTCCGGAAATTAATCATTAATAATAAATAAAAAAAACGTTTTGTAATAAGTACATTCAATGAACCGATCAAGCAAAGCAATTGAAATTTCTTTTGTTATTTTTCTTATATTTTGCGTGCTAGCTTATAGTTTAATTTATCGAATAAAAATTAGGCATTCATTTTATAAATAATAGATTATATAAAAAATTAATTTTTTTTCCTCCGGCAAAAAAGAACGATTCATCAACTGTTTGTATAATTATACTACTGCCATCTGGCTGTTAAGTTAATAATTAACCTTTGAATGCAAGGAGAGAACAATAAGATAAACAAATGTGATAGATCCAGATGGGATATTGTTAATCATATATGTCATGCAATGTCCCCGTTCGTATCGATTTGTTCTTCTATTATGCTTCGTAATTTGTATTTCGATATATAATTATCGATCGAATGCGATTCGAATTCAACTGAATTTCTACTTCCAAACGAATATTCTTTCGAAAAATATCGATCAACGTTTAAGTGATCTTAAAGAACATTTCAAACATGTTAATATTTCCATGTTACTCTATCGACCAGTGTCAGATCAATCACCATCGATTACTTATCGATGTCGAGAATGGTGTGGCGGATGTTCGTACAAATCGAAAGTTTTTTCTTTTCAATACATTCGAAATCGAAATTTTACTTTCAGGGGGCGATCGTTTGCGTGGTATAACATCAACATTTATCCTAGCTGTTCTAACTCGAAGAAGATTTTATATTGATATGCCTTATCCATGCGAATTATCTCGTCTTTTAAAACCAAATTTCTACGATTGGAAACCGATTAAATTCAAGTAAAAATAGATTTCATTTTTTCTATTCACTAAAATCTTCTTTTATTAGTTCAAGTCGTACTGAATTGCATCTCGAAACGAAACAAAATAGTTTAATCGCTAATAAAATCTACAATGAAATATCATCGACAAATTTTATTGAACAATGGTCGAAATATGATGATATCTATCTAACAACAAATAGTGATTATATAACACCAGCATTAGCAAATCCACATTTGACAGAGATTGTTCGTCTATTAAATTTTTCATCGAATGAATCAACACAAACTCGACTATTTCCGTTGATTTATGAATTTCTATTTCGTCCAACTGAACAAATTGAATATTTAGTTAATCAGGTATTAAATTATCGAAAATCAATCATTTGTGTACATATTCGTCTCGGCCGAAATCCAACAATGATCTTCGATGAAAAACTTGCCTATCGTGAACAAATAATTGACGATATGTTAACATTTCTGAATCAGAATCTAACAAATACGAATAATACTCTTCTATTTCTAACAAGTGATTCAATGGAAGTGAATCAATATATTTCACAAATATTTTCCAAATTTCCAACAGTAACAATTCCTGGTCGAATTATTCATATCGATCGTTTATCATCGAACTCATCGTCGGACAGTCGATGTCAAGATTTTGCTAAAGTTCTTTCAGATTTCTATGTTCTCGGCGAATGTGATCAATTGATCATGGCTCGAAGTGGTTTCAGTTATTGGGCAAGTCAACGTCGATATTTTACGAAACTTTTTCAACATTTGTATTTATACTGTCGAGGTCTTCATCAAATCACAGATGAGAAATGGAAAAGACCGCATGCTATCTGTTGAAATACATGTGAAAGACTAAATTTTTTTTATTTCAAAAATGAAAATAAGAAGAATCATGCTGCCATAGAAATGAGAGAATAAAAAATCGAGTGACAGAGATTGTCTGTAGTTCAGTAGTTGTTTTTTCGATGAATCTTATTCAACGATAACATATGTTGCAGCTGTTGCAACACCGCAGTTGTTATTCTTTCGAGACATGAGAACATAACCATCATTGCCCCAATATGTTGACCATGAGTTTTTGACTAGCCAATAGTCTTCACCGTTTAATGTGCCGTAGCCAACAGCTAAAACGGCATGATCGAGATTCTCGAGTTTACTTCCTAAAATAAACGAAATAATCAATCACAAAAAACAAATATTAAAATCGTCAATTTACCGCATTCAGGTTCATAGTAAACTTAAAACAAAAATAATATTCTAAAAATTGAATTCATTAAAGAAAACCAAATTCCTACCTCCACTAGCATAAAAAACAAAACTCTTATGTGCAGCATCGATAGCTAAATAATTCATCAATCAATCGAATCATTTCTTATTTGCAGGAAAAGAAAATCTTACCAACAGACACAGGTCCTTTATTCACAATTGCTATTTTCAATGCTTCAACATTGCCTTCAGTGACATTAACGTAACCAATAAGTTTCGCACCTTTAATTGCTGTATCATGATGACAGAAACTATCTTCTTGCAAATATGGACCGTATTCATCTTCGAGAGCAATACCACCATGTTTCATGATGAATTGATAAGCACGAAAATCTTCACCACCATCGCAACCATTGTTACCAAAACCCCATGAACAATCGACTAGATCTATAAACAAATCAGGCATTCATTCAAATGAAGCGTCTCTTTTGTTTTGATATACGTACCTTGTTCAGATAAACGAACGGATGAACCATGCTAATTACAGAGAATTTTTCTTCGAAATTCTTTATTTGATCGTTTTTTCGAATCTTACTTTAACAAAATAAGCACCTTCAATAACACCGGTTGTACCAAATGTCCAACATGATCCACAAATACCTTGATCTTTGACAGGTGTAACTGCTCCCATAATTCGCCAATCAATTGATTCGGGTAATCGACGATTTTCTTTTGTTAATTCTTCGATTGGAAATGGTAGACCACCATTATAACCTGTACTATGACGACGACCTCGAAGTACTCGTAATTCATCATCCTAATTCAACAAATACAGATTTATATTCTTTTCTTTTCATTTCATTTTATCTTACAGTTCGATCAGCAAATTTATTTAATTTCATTTTATATGTTAAACCAGCTCGATTTTTTGAATTCACATAATGATGATTGTGTCGAAAGATTTTCAATCGATGACGATGTTCTTGTTCATTTTTATAATTAATTCCATGTTTGTGTTTATATTCATCGAACGATGTTTCAACTGAATCATGTCCATGACGATTCATATAAGCACTCATTGGATTGAAGAGAACTCGTGGTGATGTATGACCATTGTCGTTATCCGGAAAACTTTGGCATTGCATTTCTATTTGATTTGAATTTCGAAATCGAATATTTAGCTAGTAGATATGATTCTTACCATCAGTTATGTGAAATAATGATGAATCAATTGAATTTTCATCATAGTTATAATAATCGATTGTGTATTTATCAAAATGTGAACCAATCAATGTATCATAACCGAACATTTCATAGTGAACAGGATGTTTTGTTTCAGCATTAATGTAATATGTGTATGTCGAACGTTTGTCACCTTCTTGATCGACACTTTGGTATTTTTGACATTTAATTCCACGCCAATCAGCTGGACCAAGATCCTACAAATCGAGATGATTATTACTCAAGATAAACTTCGATTTTCAATAATTACTTCAAATGAGTTAATATCAGGAATTGTATGTTGAACTTCAGCAGATTCGTCTTGTGAACCATTCGATTGAAAGCAAGTTATTTGATTTAAAACTTCTTCATCTAGACAACAAAATATCAATCTATCGTTTGGAAACAAATGAATCTTTTACTTGATATTGGTACGATTTTAAAATTAGCACCAAAATCGTTATCCGTATTTCCTTGACGTTGAATTGTTTTTGCAGCACCACCATAGTAATCGATACGTGAAAAACCAGCATCGACATCAATCCACGATTCAAACGGTTCGTTAATTTCAGCGTATGGCAATTGAATGACTCCACTAACATGATATCTAGTTGGAATACCCGTTGAAGAAAATGATTTTGCATTTATTGATAGACATATCAACAAAACTAAACAAAAAAAACAATCTTTTCGAACTGAAATTCACGATGAAATTCTCTCTTACGAATCGTTATTGACATTTGTAACGTTTTCATGTTAAATTTATCTAGAAAATAGAATAATATTCGATTTATTTATACATGTGTATTGATGCATATCAACACATGACGAATATTTGTGATAGCTAAACAGTGATTCGCTTGGCTTTCTCTATTTAGTTCTTTATTTGAAATCGATACATATGAAGACAAAAAGAAAACTTGTTAATCAAGTGACAAAACAACAACATCGATTCAGTATTTCGAGTGACGATGATCGCGTTCACGACGATTTTCTTTTCGACGATCACTACTACGTGATCGTTCGCGACGTCGGTTTGTTTGTTCGTGTTTGGAGTTTTTTGATGAACGATGATCACGATCACGATCACGACTACGATCTCGATCCCGATCCGATCGTTTTGATTTCGATTTCGTAGGAGGAGGTGATGGAGATTTTGATGAGGATGATGACGACGAGCTCGATGATGAACTTGATGACGAGCTACTCGACGATGTTGATGCCGAACCTAAATATTCGAAATCAAGATTTAAAATTCGTTTAAACCCTAGTAAAACTTCTTTTAGTATGCGTATGAAAACAAAATTTTGTGTAGAAAAGTATAATTTTTAATGTAATTGTTCTCAAAAGTAATCGTTTTTCTCGTGTGCTTGATCTTCTTGAGCAAGGAAGACAGAAGAAAAGTTCGACTAGAGAATTCTTTAGTTTATCATACGTTTTTTCTTTATTTTTAATTCATGAAGACGATCTTGAACTTGATTTTTATTGTCCTCATCATATTGTTCTATTTTCACTTGTATGGGCACAGGTGCTGGTGATGTTGGTCGTGGCATTGTTTTCAAGAATTCACGTAGTTCATCACTAAATCAAATAGTTGAACTTGAAATATATTTTCCGTTTAGCAGACAAAAACTTACGTTAATCCGCCTAAACCGATTGAAGTAAAAAAATTAATCGAAAATCTTGTATTTTTCGGATTATCTCGTGGAAAAATTCCTTCAAAATATTCGGTCAATGTCCTAAAATTCAATTCAAATGATAATCTAGTCTTTGAGAGAAAAAAACACTCGAGATTTCTTACGGATCAGTGAGACGATTATTTAATTTTGTCAATCCCAAAAACTCGACGAGTTCTAAGAAGAGATTTTTAATGTAAACACGAGACGATGATGTTGTATCTTCTTCTGTCAAACGAATGCACCGGAGAACACCCCAAGAAATGGCATCTGTAACAAGTAAATGTGCGAAGAATTTCGCCACATTTCGTAATTTAACATTTTCAAGTCGATGAACAATTTCATATTGATCTTGAAAGACTTTTTCGAAACATTCAACATATTCTTTCTTCAACAAACAAAAACGTTGACCGAGTAAACCGAAAAATCGTTCGTATGTTCGCTGTTGTGCACAACTATCCAATATCATTTGACATAATTCCATCTCTTGTCCAGGACGTAGATTCATTTTTAATAATTTATGTGCACATTCTTCGGCGCCAATACTCGATTGAATCGTGAGATAAATCGTTCGACGTAACGAAACGAGATTGGTTTCAGTTTGATCGATGATTGTTTGTGATTTCGTTTCACTAGGCTCTTCTTCTGCCTTCTTTTCTTCATCATCTTCATCGTCATCCGATGAGCCCGAGCTCGACGATCCATCATCATCGCCTTCCTCATCGCTACTTTCATCCAAAATCGCTCGACGTATTTCTTTGTATTTATTCTCATTTTCTTCATATTGATCATCGTATTTGAAAACATCGAGCATTGGCTCAGGATCACACGTATCATCCAATGTTAACATATGTGTATATTGATCGTTTTCATCGACAAGATCTAAGCCTGTTGGTATAGCTGGATTGGCTTTGAATTGATCTTTTCGTACAGCAAATAAAACTTCAATCATATATTGTGTACGTTTGTCTAGCGATGATTCGTGAAGTAGATTTCGTAGTGTTGAAAAAACTGAATCGAGTCCACGTGGACTGACTTGAGATAGTTTTTGACCGCATTCTTTGAGAAAACCAATAGCTAATTCAACACTATCGTCCGATGGATTTTCGAGTAAGAGAACGAGAATTTGTAATGCAACGATTTCATGTAAGACATTCTGATTGACAAGATGTGCTATGAATCTCGTTGTTGCAAGACAAGTTGTTTTATCATTTCGTTGATACGAACGACGAAATGATGTTACAAGACGTTTAACAATTAATTCGCCGACTTGAGGAAATTTTGTGTTAACAACAGCGACTAATGCCGCGTACACCGATGTGTAAAATGGCGAGGCTACTTGAGCTTGAATAAGACCACGTGCGAACAGACCACGACCACGAACAATATTATCTTTGAATAATTCTCGAATGATCAACGGTAAATTTGAAGTATTGACTTTATTGACACGACCATTGATTGTTTTCTTCAATGCTTCCCAAGCAATACGTTGATATTCAGCAGATGATTTGTCGGTTAGAGATGCTTGTAAAAGCCGAAGTTTAGCTGGTGGTATGTACAAACCACCAGTACGTACAGGAGCACTGGGTGCTGCTTTGGCTGCTGGCGGATCAGTTGTTGTTTGTTTTGATCGAACTTCGCCTTCTTCAATATCGTTTTTGTCTTTACGTTGTTCATCTTCACTTTCAGATTGTGAACCTGATGATGATGATGATGATGAAGACGATGGAGTCGGTGTACGACGAGATCGTTTCGATGGTCCCTCGTGTCGAGGAGAATCAGATGATGAACGTCGACGAGACGATGTCGATGGACCAGACACTCGTGTTACTTGTGATTTCAACATTTTAGAATATCGATATGTTTTGCTCTTCTTCGTCAGTCAGATAGGCGAGGCGAGTATTTCTTCATTTCATTTTCTTCCATTGTAAAGAATACCAATCAGATGTAAATGCGTATTAGAATAAAAATGATAGCTGTCGTTAGTTGTTGACATCATCAACATATAACATATATGATTCCTATTCTCTTCTCTTGGAATTTTAATTCATAATCTTTCAAAAAACTTCGATTCAAATTAATCATCGGTTGTTTTTTTAAAATAATTTGAGTTGCTGAAAATTGTTGCTGTCTAGTTACCAAGTGTTATTAAGGATGTCTTAAATCGAAGCAAGACAAATGTTGATGAAGCATTTCAATACATTCACTTATGCATTTCTAAAGCTTTATTACAGAATTGTCTTGGTCACATTTTTTTGATTTACAAGTGAAAGGAAGAAAAACGAAAAAAAAGAAGAAATTCGTTGTAAAACCGTCACACGCACACACACAAGAATGTCTAACTCCCTTTTTTCGTTCTACTTGATCTTTCTTTCGTCATCGAGCGATGTTGTTCTCAAATCGAAACAATCATCATTCAGTTTTTTTCTTTAATATTCGATATCAACTACAATTTAAGTAAACACGAGCGAGAAAAAAAACAAAAGACTGAGAGAGAATTTCAGCGACATCTTTATATTTAAATATTCTCTACGATTTCCATGACATGCCAAATAGTTTATGGTTGTTCTGTCAGTTAATTTACACATTATTTGTTTACTTTAGAGTTAAGTTCATTTTATTATCATTGTCTTACAATTATTTGATGATTCGACAATCGCTTGTTGATGAGCGAGTTTCAGCTCTTCACCATCATGCACTTCAATCAACGGGTGATAATGACAATGATATGTCAAAAGCAAGTTCGCGTCGAGTGCCTGCACCTGTCGCTTCGAGAATTGTGATTACAAAAAACGCATCGTTGATTTCGCCTGGTGACGAGCCAAACATGAGTTCATCACCATCGCCAACACCAACAGTCGATCCACGTTCACGCGTGGAATTATTAGAACGAAATCTTCGATACGTTCAACAACAACATGAAATCACTCTTGCTGATTTACACAATGAAATCAGTCGATTACAAAAAGAGAATCGAGGTGTGACTAGTTGCTTTGTTTTTATTCCATTGAAATTCATCTATCGATTGTTTAGATCTGCATTTTCGCATGATTGACTTAGATCCATCGATATCTTCGTCGAATCAAGTCGATACTACGCTTACTATGAACCAATTAGCTAATCTTACGCAAAATGAACCTGTTCTCGGTATGATTAAAAACGACTAAAGAGATTTAGTTTTGTTGTTGTTTTCTTTTGCAAATCTCAACCGATCATTTTCATTTATAGAACCAAATATAATTGAGTCTGATGGTATGCAAATTGCATTTCAATTTTATTTTTTGCACGAGATTGAATTGATTTTGTTCATTTGCTAATATACGTATCTATATATATATCTCATTTTGTGTCATATAGAAAAACGTCTTCAAGAAGTTCAACGTCTTCATTTCGAGCAGCAAATCGATGAACTTCGAACGCGTTTAATCGAAACCGAACAGAAAAATGAATATCTCATTCGAACGATTGATGAATTAAATAAAAATCGATCTCTTCAAACGACACCACGACCAGCTGATGCTGATGTTGTGCCCGTTCTCCTACCAGATCCGAAGTAAAAAAAAAAACTCAATCGAATAATCGATCGATCGATTCATCTTCTGTTTTTGTTTAGTAAAACAATCGATGCTGAAATATCGATTTCAATCGATCAAACACATACAAATGCAGATGATTATCAACAATTATTGAAGATTTCCAATGATAAACAACGACAACAATTGCAAGAAGTAAAAATTGAATTGAATTTCTCTTTTCTTGAAAACAAAATTCGTCGATTTAGATCACACGATTACGAGCTATTCTACGTGAAATTCTTAATTCGGAACGATTGAGTTCGACTTCGAAAATTCTCATTCGTGATTGTCTAACAACGGAAACCATCAATGAAAATACTCATATAATGACAACAACACCAATCGATAGTTCATACCATACAAATCATCCTCAACACCGATCGATTGCTTCATCATCGACAGCAGGCAAAGCTCTCTCCTATCGACAGTATGTTACGGTTTTGCTCGATAGAAATTTTTTTGTTTTTACTTTGTTTGAAATTAATTCGTAAAATATTAACAGTGAACTACCTCTTCGACGTCTTCTTCTTTCGCCGCCTGAGTTCATCGCACCGAGGTATCGACAATATCGTGCATGTCATTTTTTTTCCTTTCGTTCGTTGGTTGCTCGACACATTATCACTTGCTTGACTTTTTTTGTTTATTTCAATGAGTCTTTGCTAAAATCGAATTCAATCTTTTAGATCAAATGGACCAACAACACGTCCAGTCGAACAGCGTTTAGTTTTACCGCCGATTATTCAACCGAATAGTGCATCACTTTCATCAACACAAGGTAAAACTCATGCAAATTTCATATTTGCCCGATCTCTAACTTGAAATTTACTAGATCCAACGAGTGTAACGGGCTTATTACATAGTTCATTGAGTCAAGTCAATGCGGGCACACAACAGCAATTGTTAAAAATTGGTGAAACGCCTATAGCAAGACGAGAACGACGCACTCAGGAATTACAGCGAACACGATTAACAAGAAATCTCTATCATTAACAATATGTTTATAGACTTTGTCTCATTTCTTTTTTTTCCTCTATATAAATACAATTATTTTTTTTTGTCTTCGCTTGGTGATATTATTAATGAATAAATTTACCTTTTCATGACGAAATTTGACTCGATTAAATATCCGTATAAGTTTTTATTCGAAAACAAAACAAAAAAGTGATGATGATCAAAGAAAAAGAAAACAACTAAAAGTTAAGATAGATATATGAGTATAAAGAGGTCAACTAAAATTATATCAACTAAATGTCTTTTTGTTTGATTAATGCTAAGAGTGCAGCTGATTCAATGAGAAATTCTTTTGGAATATCATTGATATGTGTTGCATCGTTATTAATTCGGATACGAACTTGTTGTTGAACATTTCCATAGATTTGTTTCAATTCAGAAACAGTTTTATACGCATGTTCATTCAATTTCGTTTCATAAATAGCTGGATAATCTTTAATTAATTGTTGAGAATTAGCACCTGTACAACGACGTTCTAATTCTTGATAGATTGTAAATAATTCAGCATTTTTATTCGAAAATTTTGCTTCATTATATAATGTCAATAAACGTATAATATTGACATTAGCAAGTGAATTATTATTTGTGATATCATCATCAGTAATAACATTCGACATAGGTGCAATATTAACCATTGTATAATCATCTTTAGTTGGTGTTGTTGTTGTAGTCGTTGATGATGGATGAGAAACGATAGTGTAGCTTGGCTCATTGATATTTGTTGATGTAGGAGAAGTAATGAATGTAAATGGAGAATCAGTTGCTGAACGATCCGATGGAATAGTTGTAGTTGTTGATGAGACTGAAAATGGATTTGTACCATTTGTTGTTGTAGTATTAAATCCTGAGAAAAGAAAAACAATAGAATATATTGTTAAATAGAGCAGTTATTAGATTCACATACCAGCAAAGCTTGAAAAAGAAAGAGGATTCGGCTGTTGTTGTATTGAGGGTGGTAGTGGTGGTGGCAGCGGTGGTTGTTGTTGTGCAGAATGTGAAGTTGGTGACAATGTTTGCAGTGGTGGTGGAGGTGGTGGAGGCGAAGTTGGTGCCGTGAGTGATGGTATTTGTTGAGTATTCACATTAGTAGTATCTGTTGATTGAATTGGTTTGAAGAATGTATTCGTTGCTCCACCTGGATGATGACTTATAGCTGCCGGATAAAATCCAATTGGTGTTTGAGGTGGAGCTGCTATTGTTGGCATTTTCATCATCATTGCTGATGCAATATGATCAGGTGGTCGTTCAAAGCCTGATTCATTCGCATATGGACCATCACGATTCGCTCCTTGCTGCTGTTGCTGTTGTTGTGATTTTTGTGCAACAAGAGTATAGAGAGCCGATATTTCAATGAGGAGATCATTTGGTACACGAGCTATATTGAGAATATCTGGTTCAGTCATATTCGAAATTCGTTGTTGAAGTTGTAAATATAAATGGCTCAATGTAGGTGCATCTTGTGAACTGTATAGTTGTGTATAACGTGCAAATGTACTTAGTTCTGTTGGCGATACAAGTGGACCTGTTGATTTGCCTTGTGAACGACGATTTAATTCAATTAGAATAGCGTTCGATTTTCGTGCATCTTTACAATCGGTATATCGTTGAACAAGTTCGGTTGTTGTTAATGACGCATATTGTTGTTGTAATGAATTAATAGTATTGTTATTCTGTGCAGATTGACGTCGTTTACGTCGATCAGTAACTGAACCAAAATCATCATCTTGATTTCCATTACGAGATGATCGTGCAGATGGTGGTGGTCTCTCATCATCATCATCATCATTTTCACTATCATTTTCCTCGTCGTCATCATCATCATCCGAAGATGATGGTGGCAATGGTTTTTTCGGTTTATTTAATTTCGTAATTAAATCTAATACACTCGTATTTAGATTCGGTGTATTTTCCGATGGAGTTGTTGTTTGCAATGGTGATGATGGTGTTAATGGTGTTTGCAGAACAGATGAGGATGTTGTTGATGAACGAAATGGTTTTGATGTGTATGTATCAACAAGACGCATTGGCGGTAGGACTTGTTTCGAAACTTGATCAGCTTCTAATTGTCGACAGAATTCACTGAGACTACGAATAAAATCTTCGGCTTGTTGTTTAGCTTCAATATTTCTCAACATAGTCGCTTCGGCTTTCAATTGATCGATAAGTGCATGTAATTCTTGTGCTAAATTGAAGCCACTACAGATACGTCTCAGTTCTGCACATTTATGTTTGATTTCTTCGAGTTTCTGTTTCAATGCTCGTTCTAACATATTCTTTGCATCTTGAGTTGTTGTTATACGTGATTGAAAATCAGCTTTATTCTGTGTTGCTAAATCATATTTCGCTTTGATATCATGAAGAACATCTTGTAATTTTTGTTGTTTTATTTGCATTGTTTTACGTGCATGATAATGTTCGGTATACAAACAATGCGATGGACATATGTAACATTGACCTTCAGGTGACATCGCCCAACATCGTTGAAATATTCGATTACCATGCGTAGTCGTTTCATGAAGACCACATTTATCATGACAAACATGATCACATTTTCGGCACACAGCTAAAATATATTCATTTTCATTAGTTTTTTCTTTCAACAACAAAAAAAAAATTCAATATTCGTACTTGAATGATATTTTGCATCAACTAATTCTTTTGTTTCAACTACACGTTCACGTGTATAATCTTTATAAGTAACTTCTTCAGTATTGTACTGTTTAAGTGCGTGTTCAAATGCTGCTAATTCATCTTGCATTTTTTGTATTTGTGATACTTCTAAACGTGCTTCGTGCATCAATGCTTTGATTGCATTACGTATATCTTTCATATCTTTAAAGGCAGTCACTGATTTAACTTTAAATGTATCAATAGTTTCAATCATTCGTTTTAATTCATCCATTGATGCATCCCAATCGTATTGTAGTGCATCGAGTGCTGCCTGATCCCATGTATTTGGATCTTGTGAAAATGCAGAATTTTGCATATAATACGGATAGACAGTACCATGTAATTGAAGTGATGAAATATTGAAATTAGCTTCATGTCGTTTTGCATTCGTTAGAACAACAATAACATTGTCCATGACAATATCAGGTAGATTACCACGAAGTCGAGCAATAACATTACGAAGATTTAATGTTAAACGTCCCGTTGTACCGTTGACAACAATAATGACTGCTGATAGGCCACCTAAAGATTCAACCTAAAGTGAATTTGAACTTTTTGTTTATTTGTTTGTTCGTTCGTGTGATGATCAACTTACGCCATCGACGATTTTATTCATGTTGATATTATCTTGTTCAGCTCCACGAGTATCCGACAGACCAGGTGTATCGAGAAAGAGATATTGTCTCTGTGCTGGACTGATTGTATCAACGTAAATGTATTGATTACACATATCCGTTTTCGATTGTGTTGTATCACGTAAATTATTTTCACAATGTTGAAATTGTTCGGTTATAACCGGACGATATTTCGATGGTATAGCTACTTTTATATTTTGTAATGAACCTCCACGAAAATAATTTGTTAAATAATTAATAAACGTTGATTTGCCACTGCCTGTTTCACCAATAACTAACACTTTAGCCATATTCGATGTATCGAGAGACAAATGACGTGCACCTGTATTATCATTATCATTCTGTTGTTGTTGTTGTTGTCGATTGGCACTAACACCAAGACGACTCATTGCATCGGTTACAGTCTCTTTGACTTGATGTGCAGCTGCCATAAAAGGATTAGTTGCCATGAATTAATCTAAAATAGATCAGAATTAAACAAAAAACTGAAAAAGAAACGATTGTGATTTTTCTTTTGTTTTCATGAATTTTTAGCAGTGTTTTGTAAACAAAGTGTAATCGCAACTAAATGTAAAAGTTTATCTACGGGAACAGAAAGAATTTCGAAAGGATCATGATCAGTCAATTGTTGAATATCTAATTGAAGTTGTGAATGTTGTCGAAGTAATTCATCAGTAGTTTGATTTCGAAATGATGAATAATATTCGCATAAGATTAATAATTGCGTTAAAGATAAATAACCAATTGATGTACCACCACAACGACGATTTAATTCTTTTGCAATTAATTTACATTCTTCAGCTGATTCTCGACTTAGAGCAACAAGATGCTCAGTTGAATATTCAGCGTATTTACGAGTATTGCTCGAATCATGACGAAACGATTCACGTATTTGATTTCGAGTTAATGTTTTGACTTTTTTTTGTTCATCATCTTCGATTTGAGGATGTGAATCATCAATCCCATTCAATGAATTATATGAACCATTGATGATACGTTCGACTTGTGCTTTCAACGATGAACTATTCGTAATCGGTGTATTCATTGAAAATGAATCATCAGTCTACAAATATCGATATTTATGAGTATCAATAAAAGATTTTCTAGTTTCATACTTTCGAATTGGTACTACTATTAGTTAATATTGTTTTTCGTTTTGTTACTGTTGGTGGTGATTTTGTTGGACATACGACAGTTGATTGTTTTTCTGTGAATGAAATTAATGAATCGTCATCATTTTGAAGATCATCACAGAGTGTTTCAAGTTTTTCGACGAATTTCATTGCTTTTCGCATGACTGATGATGATCTCAATGCGCTAATATCATTTTTAAGAAAACTCACAAATATACATAATTCTTCAGCAACATTAAAACCTTGACAAGTTCGTCTCACACGTAGACATGCATCACGAACTTTAACAAATTGTTCTTGTAATGATTGTTCAATAACACGTTTTGTTTCTTGAACACTTTCACTTTTGGTTTCACATGACATTTTATCTTTTCTTGCTTCAGTATATTTATTCGTGATTGATGATATAGCGAGTTTAAGAGTTTTTGGAACACTTTTAATTAAACGTCGATCATGATAATGTAAATCGTACGAACATTTGCCGGGACAAATCGTACATCGACCATTACTAATCACTGTACAACGTCGAAAGACACGTTCGCCAACGCGTGTTGCTTCCGTTAATGAACATCGTTCATGACAAACTGTATTACATTTTGAACATAAAGTATTATGATACGATGTTACAGTGATTTCATTAATTTGAATCGATTTTATTGGTTGATCATTGGCTGATGCATATTTTTCAAGATTTGCTGAATGAATCGTTGATGCTTGTTCTAATGCAGCTAATTCATCTTCGATATGTTGTAATTCCATAATAATTAAACGACTTTCATGTAACACACTTCGTATTGCATTTCGATCGTCATCCATTGCTGTTAAACATTCAGTTGAAACCGATGTTAATGTTAATAAAGTTTTAATGAATTCATTCATTGTATTCATTGAAACAGTCCAATCACGTTGAAGAATTTCACGTGTTTGCGTTGTCCATGTTTGAGCATCGGATGAAAATGCAGAATTTTGCATGTGAAATATCGGCGCACGATTGAGCAATTTAACTGAACCGAAATTGACTGTATGTGGTGCGCAATTAGTTAGAATGATAATCACATTTCGATAGAGTACATCTGGTATTCGATCACGAAATCGTTCGAGAACATTTTGTATATTTATTGTTAAACGTGCTTGTGTACCATTGAGAACGAAAACAAGAGCGGTTAGATGTTGTAAAGTTTGGATACATTCGAAAATGCGATCGACATTTTCATTGTCAGCTAAGTATCCACCTGTATCATTGATTCCAGGTGTATCAAAGAAATTAAAATGAACTTGTTCAACTCGATAAGTATACTTCGTACATTTGCCTGTTTTACTACGTGTTACATCATCGATTGAACTTTCATTATGCTGAGGCATAACAGAAGTCATGTTAGCTTTTAAATATCGTGTTGGAATAGCGACTTTAAGATTGGTTAATGAACCATTATAGAAAAGATTTGTTAGATAATTAATAAATGTTGATTTGCCTATGAAGAACAAAAGAGAAAAGATCGATTGTTTTAACTCTCCGATGATTTCTCTTACCACTGCCTGTTTCTCCAATAATGACAACATTGATATCCGATGATGGATCATTGACAGTAGAAGCAGTGGCCATTCTGTATAAAAATCAAAGAATAAAATGTAACCTGTCGTCCTCGAATGTATATATATATATATATATATACGTCTATTAATCACTCAAAGGGTTGAAAAAGTATTTCAATATTTCTTTCTTCTTCTTCTCTTTTCATCCAACTGAATTACGTGGAATCGAAAAAAAGCGACAGTCCAGCCCTTTATTATGCCATCGAAGAAGAAGAAGAGAGAGCGAGAGAAAGAAGAAAAAAAACCAATCGATTGAAATTGCTGTATTAAGGTGAATAGTTGAAGGAAATTATTTTACGATTTCCATGACCTCACTGATGTACATGAACAAATATCGAAGGACATGTACTTTTATAAGAATAAAAGAAATCGAGCGAGCGAGAGAGAGAGTTGTTTAAAATGATTCAGTTGTATACATTAAAGGGTAATAGAATGAAGCGAGAAAAATGAAACAGTTGCCCTTCAAAATGAGTAATCTTACACTCGTATCAAGTCAATTCTCATAAAGATCTTTTTTCTCTTTCAACAAAAAGAATTTCTTGACAGATTTCTATTTAGCTCTTATTTGATCTTTATTGTCAATATTTTTTTCCTTCATCTGTTTTACTTGATAAGAAATCAAAAATGTTGATTAAAAGTGCATTCGACTTTTTTCTTCCAAATCGTAATCTTCATACGATTAACTTGTCTTTCTTTATTTTACTACGGATGAAACAACAATAGAAATGTACAGACAAAAAAAAACAAAATGAAAAAGAAGAAAAGCAAGCCATGTTTGAGAAAGTATTGGCTTTTTGTTGTTTTCTTCTATCGTGCTGTCGAACCCGATGGTTGATTAGGTTTAGGCAATCGAGTCCAAAATGAATGTTGCTCATAGAAATCAATAACGAGTGCCGGACATTTGACATTAACTATTCGAGCTGGAACAAGATCAGCTTCGTTCGAATGACGCCATTTAACTAATAACATTAGTTCACCAGCAGAATCCGTTGCACCAAGAACTTTTTCAGCTTCAAAACCACGTTCAAAACCAGTTGGTGTGTTCGTTGATTGCATATTTCCTGTTCCTAATGGGCGTTTTTTAAGACCACCACCACTACTACTACTACTACTACTATTGATCACTTCATCCTGTAATTTCATAAAAATGAGAAATAGAAGAAATTGAACGAAAAAAAACAAAAGAATTTAATCATACAGTTCGACGTTTATTTGGTGAAAGATTATTGTTCATCAAAGGTCGTGTATTAACATTGGACATTCGTTGCTGTTGACGTTTATTAAAAGCTTCATATTCAGCAAGTAATTCTGCTTCTTGTTCACCTTCGATATTATTCGCTAAGATTGAAAATCAAAAATTTTAAAAAGAAAACATTTCTTATTCAACAAAAGAACATACAAGGTTCCCAAGTATTTTGACTGTCTGGATATCCACGCCATTTAATCAAATATTCGACTCGATCATTTCGATATCGTTTATCAACAATACGTTCGATTTCAAAACGTTCTTCGCCTTCCTCAGTAGCCATCAAATCAACAGTCAATTTCGATCTAAAAATTTCGTGAGAATAAGAGATACAAATTTCATCTGACAGAGATAAACAATGTGGAATGATTTAATGATGTATTACTAATATTACAGAGAAGAAAAAAAGAAAACAAAGTCTAACTGTACAATTCGTCAATTTGATTAGTTTTAAAACATATTCGAAGTTATATTCGCTAATTTCAATTCTCCTTCCAACATCATTTGCATAATTCGAAGTATTCGTGAAGAAGCACCAATTTTCAAGTCACTCGCTCGTTTATAACGGCCTTGCGGTGCTGCACATTTGCCAACATAAGACAAAAGAACATCATGTAATCGCAATGGTATACTACGAGATTTGAGTAATGGAAGGAGAACACGTTCACAGAGAATCTGAAGATTATTATTGATACGTCGTTGATGACAACGACGTGTTCGTCGATCACAATAACCTGAACAATCATACATTGAACAATCGGAATTCTTTCGACAAGTTTTCAACGGATTGCCGAGAAATAAACGATCGAAATAAGCTTGATCTAAATCAAGTAATTTAACATGACCTTGAGCACTTATACCGAAATTCGATAATTCTAAATATTGATTCAATTACGTGTGTTTGTTTTTGTTAAAAAATAAGAATCTTACGAAAATCACATAATTGTAATGTTGAATGTAGTTCATTGTCAAAACTATCGACTAACTGAAGTAACCGATTGGCAAGCCAAGCTTTTGGTATCCACGTATCGGAATTCAATTGTTCTTCGATCATTGGATGATTCAATGGTGTTAAATGTTCGGTTAGATACATATGTCCACACCAACCGTAGATCTTCGGCATAAGTTCGTGTTTCGTTCGATAGTAATGTGCAAGAAGAAATTCATGTTGTCGAACTAATGAATAGAGTGTATTGAATTCAGTTGTTAATGAAAGAGCAAGATTTTGTTCGTAATAATCGTTGTATTTAATGATAACATCTTGAAAGTTTTCTAATAAAATCAATGTATTCTCAATTCGATCATGACGAAACAAACGTCGAATGAGTTGTTCGTTTGTTTGATTGAAACCATTCCAACCGAAATGTTCTTCAAGTGTTCGATTGAGTGCATCATGAAATGTAATTAAACTCGATGAAATCGAAAGTATCGGATCATGAAATAGCAAATTCGTATTTTCTCGATCGAAATATCGATGTTTCGATTTCAGAACAAAATACGACGATGTATTCGATGATAAAAGTAAAACAACTTTCGAATTTGTTAGTGACAAACATTGAGCTAATGTTAATGTCGAATTCGTATTGCATAATGATGAACATTGCGAACCAGTGACTTGACCGAGTGAATACAATTCGCACTGAAAATTTCGAAAGATGAGAAAAAAACGAAAGAGATTTCTTTTTATTTATTTACGAGATTATCGATTAGTTTTTGAGCCTGATGCATGTCACATTGTCCAATTGGCTCATGATTATCTTGATCATAACGATGATAGGCTTTGAATAAAATAATTGCAATGAATGCAACGACTATTGCAATGAGAACACCGATCACTCGGTCCCAATGAACAGTGATTTTCATCTGAAAAATAAATAAACGAATAATAAAATAACTTTTTCTTGAGTTTTTTATTCTTCGTCTTCTTGTTGGTCCTCAGTTTTCTCTCTGGTACTATTATAATGTTCGCCATTCGCATACAAATATCGATGGTAGGTTAGAACAATAGGTGTTTGTGTTGTATTCGACGAATCGACTCGAATCGGTTCATTTCCATTGCCTTGAATAACTTCAATTGATCGTTGTAAAATCTTTGCACAAATTTCTAATTCAATTTGTCCACCCCAAACATTTTCCTTCGCTAATTTTTCACAATAAACATTGAAATCTGTTTCAATAAATGGTTCATATTCAGTTTTATGCTGTTGGAGATATTCAGCAATCATTTGACGTAGTTGTCGAATAGTTAAATCCGATGTTTGATCAACAATCGATGCAAATAGACAATTACCATCCGATGGAATCGAATGAACTTTAAGACCACGAGCAGCTAGTTGAGTATCGATTGATGAGGATTCATTTCGACGACGAATTGTCTCCGGTTGATTTTCATAGTCAATTTCGACGTCGTCTGCATGTGCTTCATTGTAACGTTTTTCTTTATTCGCTTGACGACGAGCTTTACGAGAAACATGTTGTTTATCTTCAGTACAAACTTCAGTTGAGTTGGAAATGACGGGTTCAGGAGCTGCATTGGGATCGAAATGTTGCCAACGTTTAGCAAATGCATCTTCTAATTCTTTGATTTCACTATCGACTTTTTTCTTTCGTGCTTTATCATTTTTATTAACGGATTTTTTCAATTGTTGAATTGTTGATTGTAAGTCTCGACGTTCACGTCGATGACGTGAGTGTTCATCATTTTCATCTTCGAGATTTTCAATTGAATTTTCTTCAGCCATCGGACAATGATTAAAAAAATGAAGAAATGACAGACCCAACGAACGAAAAGAAGCGATATGTCAACCAATGAACAACGCTGTGTCGATAGAGGGACTGTAGATCAATAAACTAGACTTTTAAAAGTCAATCGATAGATACATTTCTTTTCGTTGTAGTTTTATGATTCCTATTCAACCACGAAAAAACGATGAGTACGATAAAAAAGAATAAAAAAGACTAATAAAATTTCTCTATCTGATGAATTTCTCAACTTTATACACAAATCTTGTTCTACTATCTTGTCCATCTAATTCATATAATTCTTATTATTTGCCATATATTACTCTCGCATGGCGCCGTATTGGCTTCGAACCAATTGTATTTCCCGTTGGCAGTGTCGAAATATTTCATCGTATGCCATTATTAAATCTTTTAGAATGTTAATACAACAAAAGATTTGTTAATTATTATTTCCGATGTTGATTTATCGTCAATCACGTCGATGAGTTTGACGTGACATCGAATGATATCTCGAAATCAATGATTCAGTTGACCAAATGCTTTCAAAATATGAGATGTTGTCAAAAAAGCAAAGATATAAAAGAGAATTTCAATTCGAATAGTTTCAAAAGAAGTTTTTTCTTTCCACATGTTGTTGTGTAAGATTAGAGTAACAACAACAAAAAGTGAAATGACTCTTTATTATCAAAATAAATAAAATTTTAAAAGAAAGAAGATAAGAATAACAATGATGAATCGTGTCAAGTTTTAAATAAGCAATGGTAAAGGAAATTCTATTCTTTCATTTTTGAAATCAAAACTATTGAATAGCACCACATTCTAGTTGTTGACAACAATTATCTACCGATAACACATCACATGTTATCATTACTAACTGTAGTAACATTCATCTTCATCAATAGATCCTAACTCCCATCCGTTCTGCATAGGAAATATGAAAGCGTGTCGATGAATCTTCAAGATCATCACTAAAGATAATCTCTTTTGAAACAATTTATCTTTTAATTTGAGGAGATACTATAAAACAAAGAAGGAATTGGGTCTGTAATTTCCGCCAATAAAAAGCCGAACGATCATCTTTATTTCATATTTGAATTTATCAATAAAGAAGGAAAATAATCATGAAAATGTTGTGGATATACAATAGCTTCTCTGAATCGAAGTTCTTTCAGTTGACTACAATTGATTCTTGTTGCAGGAGAACTAAAATCGTTTGTAACAATGAATAATTGGTCATATTGTATTTCGATTACATTTAATTGTGGAACATGTGCTTTTGTATGACATAAGAATTGATAAACATAATCAATATTTGTTTTAATAACTCTTAATCGAGTTAGATGATTGTATGAAATAGAAGTTTCCTTCTTTTGTTTGAGTTGTGGTGCTGAAATCTCAATTGTTAAATACTTGAGTCGTGGAACGGCCTTCGATATCCATTCGAAGGAATCATGTTCAAATGGACGATCATCATACAATACTAATGTAATAACAAATTCGAAATATTGATTTTGATTACGTATCGTATTTGTAAGAAACATAAAATGAGTCATCTTGTATGGAATTGAATAAACATGATAATAAGTGAGCCCATTTGAGTACTGATCGACACTACAATTTACTTGAGAATATTTCCAATGAGTAAACGTCTTTTCAAGATCTTTGGTTGATAATAAAGATTTTGCTTCATAGGGTGGCAGAATTGTGCAAATGTCAAATACAAACGTTTGTAAACTTGATAAATAACGGAGAATTTTTTCGTTGAGATCAACTCCATCAATCACTGTGAGTCGTACCACATTCAAAGATAATGATAGTTTTTTTAAATTGATCATTCGATGAAGAAGTCGTACTATTCGACAATCATAAGCAACTGTTAAACGATAACATGTTAAAGAAAATTCTTTCAAATTCAGCAATTTCTTCTAAAAATAAACTCATCATCTGATTGTACATATGCCTACGTAATTCTTTACTTACTTTGCTATCGTTAACTGTTGATAATTGACTAAGGGAAAACACACGTACTGTTAATGACGATAGATTTTCTAAACGACCATCAAGTAAACAGAGACAATCGTCAAAAGTTTCGACATAAACGGATAATCTTTGTAGATATGAAGAATAAAATAACTTTCGAGAGACATTTTTCAAAGAAAGTTTTGAACATTTAATTATGCCGAATTGATCCATATCCAAGAAAATACACTCTTTACAAACAGAGAGAATACATTCACAAACATCTGTGTACGTCTCATTGTTGAATGTCTTATTTCGAATTTTGACAGTTACAGATCGAATCTGTTCTTTGAATAGACGAGTCATTGATGATTCACCTAATCAAATTCAAATTTATGTTTCCGTATAAATGAGATCGATTGACTTACTTTTAAAATAATGTAAGAGAACATCTGGTGAAAATCCAACCAAAGCAATACTATTCAAATGTGGAAATTGAGCAGCACAGAGAATCCGCTCAATACTTGAACTTTCAAGAGTCATTATTCGAATACGATCATGTATTTGAGGTAATAACTCAACACAAAATCGATCAATTTTATCAGAATCAATTTCAGACAAGTTGATCGCTTTCGTATAATCAATACTTCGTACGATTCGATCAAGTCGTTGAGTACTATTCAACAATGAATAGATAACATCTGCGGATCCAAGTTTATTGAAAATAATCAACAATAACTCATCGGGCAAATCCAGTAGATTAACAGTTTGATTATTCATATTCAATAGATATTCTGTGACTTCTCTCGGTCATTCTTCAATGACACTTTATATATGTATGTCTGAATTGCCCGCTGACCGTTCGAATGAATAGACACTATTTACATGACTTGTCTGTTATATAGCAGACTGAAATCTAGACGGCGTGATAAGGAAATATCGAAAAGAAAGAGACAAAATCCAATGAAGAATATCATAAAATATTTTCTGATGGATAAGACCGGAAAATATAGAATAAATTTTAAAAAAACCTTGTATTTGTTTAGTGTTGATAGACAAACAGAGAGAATGTGACTATTTCACTAACCACAAATCAGAATATCTTTCAATAGCTCAAGAAAACACGAATTCATTGTTGAATATGATTAATTTATCTAGTTTTCAACTTTTATTTACTTCTCATTGATTGCCGTCGAATTACAATAAGAAAGTAATATGTATCACGATGTTCACTTTCAAATAAATATTAATGACTCTTCTTCTACAACATTTATGTATTATTCGAAACTATCTTGATAGAGGGACTGTAGATCAATAAACTAGACTTTTAAAAGTCAATCGATAGATACATTTCTTTTCGTTGTAGTTTTATGACTCGCCTTCAAACCACGAAAGAACGATGAGTACGATAAAAAAAGAACAAAAAAGAGGAATAAAATTTCTATTGTATTATGTTTTTTTCTTTACTTTAAAAATTAGAAATCCAATGTTTTCGATCAATATTAATTACGTCTTCATTAATGACATTCACTATTTTGTTTGTTATCTATCGACGAGAACATTTATCAAAACAAGTTTTTCCACCGTTAATCAATCAGTTCTATCTGACGAATTTCTCAACTTTTTACACAAATCTTGTTCTACTATCTTGCTCATCTGATTCATATAATTCAGTCTATTGTTATTATTTGCCATATATTGCTCTTGCATGGCGCCGTATTGGCTTCGAACCGATTGCATTTCTCGTTGGCAATGACGAAATATTTCGTCGTATGCCATTATTAAATCTCTTAGAAAATGATCTGAAAATAACTTATCATTTCTATAATGTCGATTCATCACGTTCAATATCGACTAGTCAATTAATTCGTTTATTCGGTGGATTTCTTTCGTATAATATTAATACAACAAAAGATTTATTTATTATTATTTCCGATGTTGATTTAGTTCCAATAAGTCGACATCGTTTCGAACTGCGAACATTGAGCTCAAATTCTATACTTGCTGTCAATGCTTTCTGTTGTTTAGACGAGAAATTTTCATTTGGAAATTATCAAAATCTTCATTACTATCCAATATCATATATTGGAATGAAACAACATCTATGGAGACAACTATTTCTACCATTAAATGAGTGTAATTCAATCGGAAATAATCTAACTATTGATCTTATTAATTGTTGTTTAAAACAACATATGAATGAAACAATACCAAAAAATGTTATCAAAGCAAGACAAAATTGGGATCTCGATCAGAGATTTTTGAGGTAAAGAAATCATATTCATTTATTTTTTTGAAAGATTTCGAATTTTGTATTTTTAGCATACTAATTGCACGTGCACAAATATTACATCAAACTGAAGTTGATAAACGTCCTCTTGGTCGTCGTTTAGATCCAAATAAGAATTTTCTACTTAAACAATTCGATAGAATACTTCAATATGATGATGTACATCTACCAAATACAGACGAAAATTTAACATTTACAAATCATACATGGTTTGTATTTGAACGAGCTTTTTCAAAATTATTTCATTCGGATGTTATCGACGTACTCTTTTTGAATATCATCAGCAAACAACTGCTTACGTAAAAATTATGAAAACTTCTAGCTAATACAAAGAACACGTGACCAGTTTATATATCATGTGATTAGATTGTCCTATTGGATGATGTTTTTTTTTTAATTTTATAGTTTTTTTGTTTATTGAATTGCAAATAAACTCGTCAGAATTTTTGATCATTGATTTTCTACAAGTCAATCGACAACATATCCAATCTACTCTTGTAACTAGAGGTCAAACGAACGCTTGATTGATAACATGTCTTGAGAACGAGCATATTCTCGTTGGTCTAATTGGATGTACTCAACAACGAACGCAAGAGAATTCCTTTTGGCATAACCTATCTCTACTCTGGACCATACGGCGAGCGTATGACTCTCTCTAATAATCTCTCTCTACGGCCATATCATATAAACAACAGTCGATAGTAGGAAATACGAAGAGAATGTCTGGGACATGTAACAAGTTAAATACTTTGTCTGATGATGATTTACAAAAATATGTTTTCAATAAACAAACATGGTCTCAATTGAACTATCGAATTGAATTGGCACGACGTTTTGCTTCAGCATTCGATGCCGATCATCTTATTGTAATCGATGATGTTGCAATGGTAACTGGTGAATCCGAACGAATGTTAAGTTTATCGGCAATACAAGGTTGTGATCGTTCATTATTGCCAACGCTTTGGTTATCTATTGGCTTTGAATATGGTGGCACAATTATTGTTTATGCACCACCGAATCCAATTGAAATACAAGAATTTTTAAAAATTCGAAAAAAAATCGAAGATCAAATTCAACGAACAATACCGATACGAATTTTATACGAAGGTTTCAATGATATTCTTGCACTCTATGAAAAATCTTCGAAAGATTATACTGATTTTTGTTTACAATACGCTAAAACACCATCGAATCGTCCGATATTTACCAGCGAATATCATATCGAACAAATAAAAAAACATGCCAATGAAATACTCACTCGAATCGACAACAAACGTCGAACATTAATCTTTCCTTTTGAAGTAACATCTTATCATGTTGAACAATTTTCTAATCATCCACATTTTATTCTACCAGATTTACCGACAAATGACAAAGCTAGACATAATTTTATTCTACGAGAATATGCTTTTACTAAACTACCTCGACTATTCGTATGTCAACTGTTTTGCTTGTTCTTCTTTAATGTTTGTTTTTCTCTTTATCTAGATGGTTTGTGTTGATGGATCCATACTTGATTCATATGAAGAATATCAAGGCATTCTTTCGACATTATCAACCAGTCTAAAATTGAATACAGCCGATAATGCCAAACGATTTGCTCGTTCGCTTATCGATGCTGTCAATCGTCTTGTCAAAGTTTATAATCTCGAAGCATTCATTAAATTAGATGCATCGGGTGCCGGCGGTTGGTCTTGTCTAAGTCCAGAAAATCATCCAATTGTTTACGATCAACAATTAACTGATGATGAACGTATTGACTATATTTATGATTATATTCGAACAAATGTTATTGATGAATATTTACCAACACATGCTGTCGTCGAAGAATATGTTCATGCTGATATACGTCCGGGGAATATTCTCGCTGATTATACTGTTTGTGGTCTGATGATTAATGGTAGATTTTTCCCGACATCAGTCAATCTTTGTGGAACAGAAAATGGTCAATATATTGAACAATGGACGAGTTCAAATGCTGAATATCTCAATGATACAAATCAAGATTGGATACAAATGTTCGAAACATATAAACAAATGAGTGAATATGAAGCAAATCGTTTGAAATATTTCAATGGTGTTTATGCAGGTGATCTTTTCCTTTCACAAAATAAACATGAACATAAACAACGCGATTGGAATATACGACGTGGTGGACGATCAACACCAGAAACATTGATTATGTTCGATGAATATGAATATAATTACGAATGTAAAATTATGATACAGTTAAATACAATTCTTGATTCGATTCGTTTGACAAACGAACAATTATTTGAACTCTATACATCTGTTTGTAATGATCTAGCAAATGGAATTTATAAGATCTACTCATTCTCGACAAGTTATGCATATTTTGGTCAGACTGAAACAGATGATTTTTTAAAATTTAATTTAATTATTAATCCAAGTTTATTCAATAACAATGGAACTGTACGTTTAAGTAAAGATCAACATCGAGATGAAGTCTACAAAATTGTTAAAGAGATTATTTCTCGGCATGTCAATACATTAATTGCTTTCAACAAGGAATAATCATTCAAGCAAACAAAGAAAAAATTCGAGTTATCTTGTTGTTTTTATTGAATTTCAAGTTTTGAATTTTTTAAACAAAATAAAAGACTACCTAGAGAAAATTCTCTTTCAAATAACTAGCGGTGCAAACAAAAACTGTAATTAGTACTCAACAATTGTGTCATTTTGTTTTGACAGAACCAATGGAAATCTTCACGTTGACGAGTAAATCTAACAGTGGAAAACGCCAAGAAAAAGAAAGAGAACTACTTTGCTAAGTAACGAAACATTCAGAATCTTTAATCAAGAATAGAGAAAAAAGATGAATTCATCGTTGTGGCCATGTTTGAAAATAACTTCCGTTAACTCGATATTTACTGACGATCAACAGTGTTTTGTCTGTCGTTTGGGTGGAATAATAATTATTTGTTTATCGATTTTTTGTTTTAAATTCAATTGTCATTATTTAATTTGGTGTTGTCGACGACGACGAACAAAAAATCTACTTGTTCTTTCATTATTTCTTGCATCACTTTTAGTTCTTATTATTAGTGTACCGAGTGCTGCCGTACAATTACTTACATGTCGTCGACATTGTTATGAATTTTTCTGTCGTTTAGAAGGTTTCACTTCGTATTTCGGTGGTTCATTATGTATGTTAATATACGTTATGTTATCATTATATCGATATCTATCCATAAGACAATATAAAGTTTGTCTTTTCGAATATTATTCGACTGGTTTTTGTTGGATTTTTGCATTGTTTTGGACTTTACCACCTCTATTTCATGTTTGGATATCATACACACCCGAAGGTCTAGGTTTTCATTGTAGTATCAATTGGAATGATCATTCGAGAAGTAGTTTTTATTATATATTGTTCTCATTTTTATTTATCTATTTATTTCCGCTGATTGTTCTTATATTTGTTAGTTTACATGTTCATCAATTAATTCGAAATCTTTATTCTTATCAAGAATTTCAATATGTGAAACAGAATACTTCTGATCATGCAGATTTATCTTTGATGAATCGAAAAGGATGTTTTTCACAACAAAAACTTATCAATCGAACAGATTTAACAGCATGTTATCAACACAAGGCAGCGAATCGACGACGTATGAAAATTCAATATCGTTCTATTCGTTCGATTATTTTTCTTCTTAGTTTCTATCTTATTGCTTGGACACCTTATTCAATTCTTGCAATTTTACAATTATTACATATTGAATTTATTTTTCATTACTCATTTCTCATAACATTAACTGCATTTCTTGCTAAATCTTCAACTATTTCAACGCCAATGGCTTATTTATATTTAACGAATGTGCGAACTTTTAAAAAGATTTTGTTGTGTTAATTCAATAAAATGAATAAACAAATGTGACTGGATGTTTTTTTTCTATGATTGTCAAAATCAAAAAAAGAATTTCTATTAATATCATATATATTCATACACTCAATTAACTCATTTAAATTGAAAAGAATTTTATTCCGAGAAAACATTCTAACCTCAGACTAAGTAATCAAACAAAGAAAACACCTATGACTAATTAATATACATCCCTATATGCTCGATTACAATGAAATTGCGTCGGAACGACACCGCAATGCGAACACCCTGCAACCTGTAATACAGCGTTACATGCGATGCACTGAGTTCAACAGAATAATGTCTTTAATTATGTTTTTATACTTGGAAAAATTTAATTGATAAGAAGTATATAAATTGTGACGTTATTGAGTTTATTATTGTGCAGTTAACAAGTCAATTAATAGTTATAAACAAAGATTTGCATTCACTCACACAATTGGTCAACTAGCGCGTATTAACCTCAATTTTACCTCTCAGTCATGGCAAGTCATATGAGAACATTATGATAATATAAATTTTTGACATGTATCTACTCGAACTATAAAAGAAATATTACAGTAAATTATTAA